>JGI20225J20221_1002206_pt1 | contig 30730 bp, 32 predicted proteins | sample BioMet4_FD_20221 | JGI IMG/M metagenome (IMG submission 20221)
AGGTAGTACGGCCAATAGAAGACTGCCTTGCCCGAAAACGCTAACGCCGGTAACTTTCAGCGCTTCGTCGGTGGCTGCTACCCTCCGTTCGTTCTTAGGTCGCCGTCAGGTCAGTCCTGGTTCCTTCATCCCTCTTGGTGCTTGGCGTGTTCCCATCTGAGGTCTTCGTCCCGGACCTGGGCAGTCCTTCTACATTGAACTTGAACCACTGCGGCGCTCTTTAAGTCCAACTGCTACTTTACGGCGTTCACATTAGCTCTAGAGCCTCGGCTCCTGGCTCCCATCAGTACCGGACAGGTAACTACGGGGGAGCTACCTCCGCTGCTGGCGGGGGCGGCGAGCATGGCTTCGACCTTGCGTAGCAACTTAAATTGGCGAGGCTTTCATGAAGGTCCGCCGGAAACCCTTCCTACGACCTCCGCCGCCTCCTCTTAGTACTTAGGCTTGTCGCAAAGAAGTAGCATGGGCGGTTTTCTGGAGAAGCGCCCGAAGAAGACGTCGTGCCTTCAGGGTCCTTCCGCTACCTCGCGCTACTACTAACTGGCGGACACAGTCCGTATAACAACCTGCTAGGTCCAGTTCTTTGACGGTAAAGAGGGAGAGAAGAAAGACAGACCCCTTGTTGGCAATGAACTCCGATGAACTAAAGCGGGTAGAGGGCTTCCTGGACCCCAGTTGGAAGAGCCAAAATAGAGACGGAAGCAGGTTGCTCTGCATCTCTCTACTGCCGCCTGGCCTTCCAGAACGGAAGCTAGTCAAAGACTATCAGAAAGGCCGGTGCTGCTACAGCTACGGCGGGCTACTCCCGGCTATGGCCTTCCTGCACCAGGCACACCCCCTGAATTGGAACGCGGGAAATGAGGCTCACGGCCACTCTCGGACCGAGCTGGGGCGCGTAGACTGTACGTTTCGACGGAGGCTCCGGGGGTCGGTGGCGGTCCCTGACGGTACTAGAAAATGGGTACACATGGAGGGGAGACGAACCAGGAGGAGCAAGGATATACCGCGTTCCCCTACGGGGCGTACCAGGTGAGTGTCCAGCTTCAGGTACTCGTCCGCCATCTAAAGGAGACTAACTGAGGTGTCCCGTTACTCCGGAGAACTGGAAAAGGAGCAGGTGTGGGAAACGTCTTTAACCGCTCCCTCAGAGAGCTACCGGAGCTACACTCTCAAACCCAGAAGGCGCCTCGTGCGCGCTTCTCGTGCGGTCTGCCTCAAGGTAGGGGAGGGGCTTGCTATCTGTCCCTGCGTGCTTCGGTCTCAGTGCTAGAAAGAAACATCGCTTTGGGTCACTTCTGTACGATTGGATACATGGTGACCGCTGGCGTCGCCAAGCTCGTTGGTAACCCTGAGGACTCTGCGGAGAAGGTCAAGATTCCCGAGAAGCTCGACTTCTTGAATGACACCTATCTTGCCGTGTTTACCGTCATGCTGCCATTCTTCATCATCGCCGCGCTAATCGCAGGTCCCGACCAGTGCGCCGCCGTGTGCGAGTCGTTGGACATGAGCTCGACGATTAACTACATCGTTCAGGCCTTCCTGCAGTGCTGCACATTCGTCATTGGCCTCTACGTCCTGATGATGGGTGTTCGCCAGCTCCTCGATAACATCGTCCCCGCCTTCCAAGGCATCTCGATGAAGCTCGTTCCCGGTGCCAAACCTGCACTGGACTGCCCCGTCCTGTTCCCCTATGCGCCCAACAGCGTTATCCTTGGCTTCCTCTTCACGACCGTCGGCTCCATTATCGGTATGCTCATCTCACCAATCACTGGCTACTTCGTCATCCCTGGTGTCATGTCAAACTTCTTTGCAGGCGGTACGGCGGGTATCTTCGCCAACGCCGTCGGCGGGAAGCGTGGCCTCATCATCGGCTGCATCGTGCACGGCATCTTCATCATGCTGATTCCAGCACTGCTCACGCCGATGCTTGCCCAAATCGGTTTCGTCAATCTGACCTGCACGGATGTCGATACCGTGTTCACCGGCTTCTTCCTCTACGGCATCAAGCTCCTCGCAGGTCTGTTTGTCTAGGCTCCTCTTTCTTAGTCGGTGCCCGGCGTTTGCCGGGTACCGACGTTCTTCGCGAATCACTAGGCTCGTATTGCCGTGCATCATTTGTCAGCCGAGAGGAGATCAGAACAATGTTTGGGAGGCACAAGAAGAGGGACAAGGCGCCGACCATGCACGAGGAGGCCGAAGAGAACGTGCAGAACCATGGCGAGCTGGTCGCACGTGCCGACGAACTCCAGGGACGAGCACGAGAACTTGTCGGCGAGGAGCGTGCCAACGTCCTCGATGAGAGGGGAGAGCTCCTCAAGGAGGCCGGAGAGGATGACCTTGCAATCGCCGCATTCGAGGAGAGCATCGAGACCTCGAAGAGGATGGGCGTCGCTTACCGAGGTCTGACCACGCTCTATAACAGGAAGAGAAGCGAAGCCGCTGCGCGCGGCGATGACGAGAACATGAAGCTCTACTTCGATAAGCTACAAGATTTGATGCAGAGTTCAAAGGATATGCTCCGTGGAAAATAGGACAGCATCTCAGGTGGTCGGATTGCCAAGGGAAGTCAGGATGAGGGGGGTCCTCATCCTACTGGCTGGATACCCAGCTACTGGAAAATCGACGTTCTGCTCGTATCTTCTCGAGCGTCATCCCGGTATTCCGGTCATCGAACCTGATGATATCAAGGAGGAGGTGTGGGACGAGGTCGGATACGACAACGCCGAAGAGAAGGCGCGCTTGGAGTTAAGGGTCTGGGATACGTACTACCGACGCCTCGCCGATTTCATGGAGATGGGATCGGCCGTCATTACCGACTATCCATTTAGCGGGAAGCAGAGGTCTACGCTCTCGAAGCTCCTGACGAGGTATGGCTACCGAGCCATTACGGTGAGGTTCGTCGGCGACCTCGACGTCATCTACGCACGGTCCCTCGCCCGTGACCTCTCGCAGGAGCGTCATCTCGGGCATTTGATGAACCACTATCGCAAGGGGGATTACCTCGAAGATCGAAGTAAGGCAGACGCCCTCGTCACACGCGAACTCTTGGAGGAGAGGTGCGTCGGGAAGGGGTACGGAGGATTTGTCCTCGGGTCCCTCATAGAGGTCGATGCCACCGACATCGCATCCATCGACAAGGAGGGAATCGTCGATCGGATTGAGGAACTCGTCTCGGAAAGCACCTGAGCATGGAGGGATTGTTTGCATGATCGTCCCGTTCGATGTCATGTGCTCTTCGTCTGCTGGCTTCGTTCGACAGAACGAAGCCGATGGTTGCCGCGCTCTCTTCTATAGTATTGTTTCGTCGAATGCTGAGCAATTGTGCGGTCAATGATATGCTGGTACATGAGAGCTTGCATCGGCCATGTCTTATATTGGTCGATGTTCGTTAGGGGTCATAAACTTTGATTCTGGTGAGAGCTTATGTCAGGAACGATTGGGTCCGTCACAAGATTGCCTGAGGTCAAGGCGCTTGACACCGACTCGCACGAACAGCTCTACTACCAGCTGTACAACATTTTCTTCCAGGAAATCGTGAACAACGCATACTCCGTTGGGCAGCTGATACCGTCTGAGACGGAGCTGGTGAGCGAGTATAACGTCAGCAGGGCAACGGTGCGCAAGGCGATGGAAATGCTTGTCAGCGACGGACTCGTCGAGCGTCGGAGGGGCGTTGGCTCGGTGGTCGTCTCGAACAGGCCCGCTTCCGCGCTCCGTTGGATGTCGAGCTGCCTTCAGCGGTCGGTTGCCGTCGAGTCCGATGGCCCGTCACCATTCAAGAGGGTCCTCTCCTCCTCCATTGTCCCCGCAAACGACGAGACCTCACAGGCCCTGGGCGTTCCCATGGAGACGAGGCTGTTCAGGCTTGATAGGGTTCGGTGCTCGGGCGATGACGCGTTCTATAGAGAGACCGCCTACCTCGCTGAGAGCTATGCGCCGTCGGCCATAGAGCACGATTTCTCGAAGGAGTCGCTTCGCGCCTATTACACGAACGTCCTTCACGTCGCTTGGCCCAAGGCCGTGCAGCGGGTCTACTCCGCGAGCGCTGGCGAGGAGACGGCTGGTCTCCTTGGAATTTCGCCGGACGCTCCGATTCTCGTGGTGCGAAGGGTGTCCTCCGATGTTGGTGGGGTTCCGAGGGAGTACATCAAGTGGAACTATCGTTCGGACTACTACTATCTCGAAATGACCTTGGGGAAGTAGAATCGCTCCGGTCATATCTCGATACTTCGCCAGCAAGCGCTCCTTGATCCCATGTCTTGGACATGTTCGGAGCTGTATGCGCTTGTCCGTCCCATCATTCGTGACTAAGGAAGAGCCATGACTTTGAACAACATGATTGACCATACGAACCTTAATCCTGCCGCCACCGAGGATGATCTTCGTAAGCTCTGCTCGGAAGCGGTTCAGTACGGATTTCATTCCGTTGCGATTAATCCTTGTTGGACGCGGCTTGCGGCACGGGAGCTGGCCGGTACGGATGTCGTTGTTGACCCGTGCATAGGCTTCCCTCTCGGGGCGGGGACGACTGAGGCGAAGGTCGAGGAGACGAAGATTGCCGTCGCTGATGGTGCCAACGAGATTGACATGGTATTGAACATCGGCCACCTTCGGATGGGTGATGACGAGTATGTTATCAAGGACATTGCGGCAGTCGTGGAGGCTGCCAAAGGTCGCCCCGTCAAGGTCATCCTCGAATGCTGTCTCCTCACGGATGACCAGATTGTGAGTGGATGCAAGGACTCCGTTGCTGCGGGTGCGGCGTTCGTTAAGACGAGCACTGGATTCAGCAAGGGAGGCGCCACGGTCGAGGATGTCAAGCTGATGAGGAAGACGGTGGGGGATTCCTGCAAGATAAAGGCCGCCGGTGGAATCCATACCCGCGAGGATGCTATGGCGATGATTAATGCCGGGGCCGACCGTATTGGCGCAAGCAGCGGAATCGCAATCGTTTCGGTAGGGTAGGAACCGCTTCGCTGCGACACCTTCCTGAGGCGGGGACACCCATTCGCGTCCCTGCCTCCTTATTATGTGTGGGCCTCAACTGGTATACGGCTTGCCAGCTGGCGTTGGGGTCGCGCGTGCATGACCTGCCTCGAGACCCACGTCCCGCCAAGTGACGGCAGGGGCGTTCCTGCTGGTCTCAACGCACTCGCGAGGAAGAGCAAAGACCAGAAATGCTGCGAACAGGCAGGTGAAGACTATGTAGGGCACGCTGAACTGGTCAGGCAGACACAAACAGGGTCATGGCGGCTGCGGTCGCTCTGACCTTGCCTGCTACCGACTGGCTGCTCACCTCTCTGCATCCGTTCGCGTGACGTTACCCTCCACCGCGAGAGGTGGGTTGTCCTTTCCTGCCTGAACCGTCAGATGACCGCTGTCGAGTGAGGTCGGGCCTGTCTCGCGGATCTCCGCGAGTGATGTCGCGACGTCTTTGGCGATGAGGGGCGCCATTGAGTCACGGTATCCGCTCGGGTCGATTTCCTCCAGCTCGCGAACGATTCTACATGCGAGACCGGGAGAGGTGGCAACTAGCTGCGGCATCGCCTGTACGCATTGGCGGACGACGATTGGTTTCGGGTCGTGCAAACATGATGCCATCTTCTCGAAAAGCCTACCCGCCTCGGGCTCGTCTTCGATCCATCTCATGTTTGTCGCGAGGAGCAGGAAGGCCCGGGTACGAGCATAGGAACTCTTTGCATCCAACATGTCTACGAGGTCATTCTCGTATGTGTCCAACACGGACGCCTCTGAGGCGAGCAGTCTAAGCTGTTTGAAGGCGACATATGTCTGATTGCTATCGGGAGAGTTCATGACCTCCCAAAGCCCTTCGGATTCCATTACGTCTGCCCCCGTTCCGTCTCACATGTATGTTCATGTGTGCCAGCCATTGCCTCGCAAACACCTCGACCTCGCGTCATGTCTCGAACGCCCCGTCCAGGAACTCCGACATGTACCTTCCATTGCTGCATGCTGACGATCGTGGCGATTGCTTCCGCACTCATCATAACCGAGGCTACTGCGAAGGAGGGTTTGGCGGCGGCGGGGGAAACGGCCTCGGGTTTTGAATCAACCGCAATGACAGGAAGAGGGAAGGACACATCGTTTAACAGGTGAGACTCAAGGAGACGCCCAGACCATCTGCGGCAAAAGCACTGCCTGTTGCCACACCTGTTGAGCTAGATACTATATACTCCACTCATTTCGAAACAACGTTATGTCGCAGCAGTTTAGAACAGAGATAATAGTTTCGTTTTGCATGTGATGTCACGTTAACGTACGCGCTTTTGATACGAGTGAAAATGGGGGCGGGGAATGAACGATACAACAGGATGCGCCGATGTACGTGGGCACAGGGTACTGACTACGTTATTGATACTGATCGTAGCCCTGTCAGTGTCACTTTTCACAGGGGTACGGTTGGCCTTCGCGGCTGACGTAACGGTAGATATCTCTAGCGCGACGACCGATTTGCAAAGAGGTGCCGCACTTCGCGCGGCCATCGCGACGGCCGTGGACGGCGACACCGTGGTGATTCCGGCAGGCACATACGATGTAGCCTTGGGGGGTGCCGGTATCAACGTAGGCGCAAAGGCAATCAACCTGAGGGGTGCGGGAAGCGGCCAGACCATCTTGGATGGCAGCCATATCACCAGCACGACAGCCGCTGGGGCAGCGGTCTTCAAGCAGAGGATTGACGACACGTCAAAGACGATCACCTATTCGGGGATTACCTTCCAAAACGGGGGAACAAATAAAAGCAGCGGGATAGACTTTCTCTGCTACCACGATGCTACGCCCAACGTCTCATCAACCCTTGTATTGAATGACATCGCGGTGATTGGGAACGGGAATGCTGGAGTGAATATCAACTCGGCAAAGGTGATTGCCAATGGGCTGCAATCCAGTGGCAATGCATTGGCGGGCGTTAGCATAGGCGACCCCCATGGTAGCGCAAGCTTTGTCGGGAACGATTATTCCTTTACCGAAACCTACTCTGGGGCTAGTACGGTCAACAAAAAGGTCGGTGTCTATATAGATAAGGCAAACAACGCATATACGATCAATGCCTTATACAAGGATGCGATAAAGGTGGCACCGTCCTTTGCCTATCCGTGGGCAACGGCCACCGAAACCTCAACCGATAATTGGGTGGTTACCGGATTTAGCAGCCTGTTCTATCTTGGGTTGCCAGATCCGACGAGCATTACCCTTCCCCAGGGGTCGAAGACGCTGACAGAAGACGGCAGTGCGATTCCCATGACGGAGAATCAGTTTGCGTTTTCTGTAACCGAATCGGTATCCGATGGNNCTGTTGCGACCGGNACGACGTTTACGCCGACAATGAGTGCGGATGGAACCATCACTTTCAGTGCCGATGCAATCCCCATAAGCAGCGCTGGCACCTATACCTATACGGTTCGAGAGACCGGGGCGGTCCCAGGGTATACGCAGGACACGAACTACTACGAGATATCGTACGTGGTAAGCAAGGGTGCCACCGCACTTACCGCCTCATCGCCTACGATAACGAAATACGATTCTGAGGGGAATCAGCTGACAGGCACTGAGATAAAATTCGAAAACACACGCTTGCGTTTTGCGGTATCGTACGACGGCAACGGCAACACGTCGGGTACGGCCCCAACGGATGCATCGTCCCCCTACCATCTCGACGATACGGTAACGGTGCTTGGCGGTGACGGGATCTCTCGCACTGGATACATATTCACCGGTTGGAACACTGAGCCTGATGGCACGGGCACTTCCTATGCAGCTGGGTCGACTTTCGCCATACCGCACGACGTGGTCCTTTACGCGCAATGGGCGAGTGCNCCCACTGTCGCTTCGCCTGATATCGTCAAGACGATCTCTGGCAATGACCCGAATCTGTCAGGCAGGACCTTCCGTTTCACCATGACGGCAGCCACGAACAATCCCGCTGACGGTGAGAGCGGGCTTTCCACGACCGCCGACATCGTGGGCTCCAATCCATACACGCTCACCGCGGCTTTCGGTACCGCGACCTTCACGAAAGTCGGNACCTACGTCTATACGATTACCGAGACGGCAGGTACTGATACCGGCTATACCTACGACACCTCCACCTATACCTGGACAGTCGTCGTCGCAAGGAATGATGAATCCGNTGCGTTCACGGCAGCCGCTACGCTGACGAATTCCAGCGGTTCCGCCGTGTCCACGGCATCTTTCGCCAACACCTATACGGCGCCAAAGACGCCTGCGAAGATTACGCCTGCCTCTAGTATCATTCCGCAGGCCGGAGATCAAACGTCGTTGGTCTCGTCCATCGCAGTCCTGCTGCTTGCCGTAAGTACGGGTGTTTTGGGCATCTCCTTGAAGATGCGTCGAGGAATGCGCGGATAGGAACCTCGAGCGTCGGCATCCCATGGCGGATGCCGACGCCCGAAACACCTAGCCAATACGGAGAGGTTCCGGCTGCTCTCCATATTGTCTAGATAGCCCGTGCACCGGAGCCACCACGATTCATGCCGTCTTGCCACTCCCGCGAAATCAATCGAAGAGCATTCTAGTTCGTTCCAAAATCCACACCCATCGACTCCGTGAGACGCATCGACTCATCGGTGAGACTTCCCTCATCGGTGAGGATGGGCGTGTCGAGAATCGCCTTGATGGAACCGGCTGTCGTGGCTGCCTCGACAATGACCTTTTTGGACTCAGGAGAGTAGCGTGAATAGTCGTCGCCCTCCGTGGCGATGATGCCTTCCATCTTGAAGACGAGAGGGAGAAACCTCGCGTCGAGTCTGGCAAGGAAGCTGTAGAACATGTAAGTTCTCCGACGTATAGCATCGCACTGGAACGACGCATTCTCGAGCTCGGCCACGATTGCGTCTGCCTGTGCGGCGTTCCCCTTGGCAACCTCGAGCTTCTCCTCGGCCTTTTTGCTCGTGATGAGTCCCATGACGAGCAGGGCAGGACCTGCAACGACTCCACCAAGCACCATCATGCCGCCCGCCATGCCGAGGCCTCCGGCTGCGATGGAGCCGCCGCCGAAGAAGGCCAGCGTTGCGTTTGAGGCTGCCGCTCCGCCGAGAGTGGCAATTGCCGTTCCGGTGGAGGCAGAGGCAAAGGTCGTTGCCGCTCCATAGGCTCCTATGGCGGTCAAAGCTCCTCCGGTTATTCCGGCACTGGCTCCTGCGGCTACGGTGGCGACGAATTGGCTCATTTCTTTGAGTTCCTTGAAGGACTCCTTATCGACATGAAACTTCTTAAGTTCTTCCAGGCCGATGGAATCAGTGAGCTCGAGGTTCTTGATCTTTTCAAAGCTGTCGATGAATTTTCCAATGCTGCTATCGAGGACGAATACCTTCTCATCCCCGAGACGGGAAAGCGACGTTCCGCAGGCTTCACGCGAGCGATTAAGGGATTTCTTTGCCTGGGCAGCCCTTGAATTGGCATCGTTTGTGATGTCGTTTGCCCTCTTGTTGTCGAACGCGCCCTTTGCGGTCTTCTCGGCGCCAGCCGCCCCCGCGACGACGGCCGGAACGATGAAAAGCAGGGGAATGGGCATCTTCTGCCTCCTAGTTATCTTCGATAAGGTCGTGGATGGCATCGGTGACGGCTAGCTGGCGGACGGATATCCTATTCGCGATGGGCTCGATCTCGTTGTAGGGTCGCTTGCTTTGCGTGATTAGTGCTTTTTCACACTCGAGGTCGGCAACGGCACCGTAGTAGTTCTTCATTTCTTGAAGCACTACAGGGTCAAGTCCGAGCTTCTGGCTAACGAACCGAATGAGGTCGATTTCACTGTCATCAAAGCCGTCCGCTCCGGCAATGGTGAGCATGTCCCAACAGAGCGTCTTCTTCTCCTGATCGCTGAGGTTCAAGTTCTCCAGTGTCTTCTGGGCGCCAATCTTCACGGCGTTCAGGTGACCGAACTCCTTCTTGTTGGCTTCGACCTGACCCAGGCATTCGGTCATTAGGTCGTCGCCGTATTCATCGAAACGCCCATCCATCTCGTGGCCTATTTCTACGAACTTTTTGTACTCTTCCTGCGTGACGTTCCCGTCGGCAGAGGCGAGGTAGGCCATGAGCTTGGCGAAAGTAGTTGTTGTGGGGGAAAATCCCGATGCTTTTTCGTCGGACTTGTTGTATCCCTCTTTGAATTCATTGACCAGATTCGTCGCTATGCCGGCTCCAGCCGATGCAGCGTCGGACAGCTTGTGCATCGTGTCGTTGACATCAAAGTTCTTGGCATTCTCTTGCACGGTTTTCACGCCGTCGTTGAGGGTTTTCTTTAGGCCGTCCAAGTCAATTCCCTTGATGTTTTCCATGCTTCCTCCTACAGCTTGAAGACGTCATCGGACCCCATCAGGTCGTCGAACTCCTTCTGGGTGTGGAACTGCTGGTGTCTTCCGAGAGACTCCTGCAGGCTCGCGTTCGCAGCGATGTAGCCGTCCGCGTCATCTGCGAGAATCGCGCTGTCCATGGCATTGATTCCTGACTCGAAGAAGTCAATACGCGTCCCGAGATACTTGTCGACGAGCGTTTCCATCTCAAGGTGGTACCGCTCGTATCCCGCGACTGACTCTCTGCAGCGCCTCTCAATGACCAGTCGATTCTCATGTGCGATTCGCGCGTCATCGGAAGCCTTCTCGTAAATCTTGTAGGCGGTGATGAAGCAGTAGACCGCCAGGGCATCTAGGGAGTAGCGCGCGAGCAGCTTTTCCGTTCCAGGCGGGAGCTCTATCGCAAAGGAGCTCTTAACGACGTCAATGAGCATACCGGTCTTGTCTGCGTATAGTCCGTCGAGATTATTCACGAGGTCGTTTGGGGACAAGTTCCCTTTGACATAGTCAGAGACATTCTTCGCGACGAATATGCCAATCGAGACAATTATCGACGCGAGTTTCTTCGCGTTCTCTTCGCCGATCTGTTCTGACAATGCCGCCGCGATCTTTCCTGATGTAAATTCGGCGAGATCGCTAATGCCAAACGCCTTGGCGATTTTCCGTACCGTCTCTTCCGGATCGACCGTTTCCTTGGCCCCTTTTTTCTCGATGAACTCGAGGAGGATGGGGAGTAGATTTATCAGTTCGTTGGGCCCTATGGAAACTATGTCTTCCATCTTTTCCTTCCCTGCGCTTGGAGTCCTTGGCCCAGTCTCCAGGAATTGCATCTTTCGTTGTGCTGGCGGCAACCAATAAAATCATATCAGTTATGTTTTTAAGAATCTCAAAGATGCTATCTGATAAAAACGGCGTTTCTTCTGAGTGACGGTTCCGTCAGCTGATGTATCAGCACCGCTTGAGTCAATTTGCATAGCTCTGTCCCTGAGACTTGCGATATATGTGGGGAGGACGGATTTCTCCAAAACGGTAGCTCGCCGACGCACTCGGCGTCACCATCGGGTCGGTCGCCATGATGTTTCCGCCGCTTGTGAAAGTGCGCCATGTCAAGCTGCGCAGCATTTTCTCGAACAAGAGGCTGCTTGAACCATAACTGGCTTATCGGTTCTCTCGTCATGTTCGCGTTGGCCCTTGCCTTCCTCCGCGATACTCCCTCATACATGAACGGCGTCATCATGATTGGCATCGCACGCTGCATCGCNATGGTCATCNTCTGNAATGACCTGGTGGGTGGTGACAACGATTACGCCGCNGGGCTGGTGGCTCTGAACGTCATATTCCAAGTGATGTTCTATGTGTCCATGGCATGGCTGTTCATGACGGTACTGCCGTCGTTGTTTGGGCTCGAATCTACTGTAGTGGACGTCGGTTTATGGCAAGTGGCACAGAGCATGCTCATCTAGCTGGGCATCCCTTTTCTCGTGGGTATGGCGGTGAGCATTCTGCTGCGTCGCCGCAAGGGCGACGAGTAGTACGAGACCGTGAAGAAGGTCGGACCAGTAGTGCGCCACCAGTACGGACCTAATGCGCACAAGAGTTGCCGAACCGCCCCCGATGAGCCGACCATCGGGGGCGGTTCTTCCGTAGGACCTAGCACCAATACTTGGTCCTCAAGCCAATACCTGCAGGAAAACGGCACGAATGTACGGCCTTGCCCCCGGAGTACCCGAGAGCGCCAATCGTTCCTGCGGGTTTATGGCTCTTGAGGGGACTATGGGTGCGTCTCGTCGGGGGTGCCGTACATTCGGCCCGCTTCTCTGATGGTTGCTGCGACCTTACGCGGGAGAGGCGCGCCAGGACGGTCCCAGAGGGGTGTGCGGGCAGATTCCCGGATCTGGATTCGCGGCCATGCTACTTGCCATAAGCGCGGGTGTCGACGCTCGAAACATCTGAGGGGGAGCATCTGATCGGGCGCATGTGCATCCGGAGGGCCGTAAGAGGGTATCCTCTTACCAAAGATGTAGCCTAAAGGGAGCAGGTTGAATGAACGCGATTGTGTACACCTCCAATACCGGGTTTACCGCGCAATACGCCAAGCTGCTGGGCGAGAAGCTGGGCCTGCCGGTCTATGCTCTGGACGAGGCAAAAGGAGAGCTTGCTACCGGCACCGAGATTCTCTATCTCGGGTGGCTGATGGCCGGTCAAGTCAAGGGCTATAAGCAGGCGGCGAAGCGTTACAAGGTTGCCGTTGTCTGTGGCGTTGGCATGGGAGCCAGTGGTTCTCAGATCGAGGANATCCGCAAGAGCAATGCCATCCAGGAAGACACGCCTGTCTTCACGCTGCAAGGCGGTTTTGAGCTCGACAAGCTCCATGGCCCCAATAAATTCATGATGAACACCATGAGACATACCGTGGGCAAAAAGCTAGCGGGGAAGCCGGACAAGACGGCAGAGGAGCAGGATATGCTGGACTTGCTCCAGAACGGCGGCAGTCGGGTTAACGAGGAAAACCTGCGCCCGGTACTGGAATGGTGCAAGAATGCTGGAGCGCAGACTCAGGATTGAGGATATCCCCGCCGTGGTGTACGGCGACGCGTAGGACAAGGCCTATCTGTTTCACGGTCAATGCGGGTGCAAGGAGGAGGGGCTGGCCTTTGCCGAAATCGCCCGCCCTATTGGATATCAGGTGCTTGCCATCGACCTGCCGGAGCACGGTGCGCGTCAGGGTGAGAAGAACCGCTTTAACCCATGGACAGTGGTACCGGAACTAAAAACGGTATTTGCCTACATGAAGCACCGGTGGAGTGAAATCGGCGTGTGCGCACATAGCATCGGAACTCATTTCTCCATGCTGGCACTTGATGGTGAAGCCCTCTGCAGTGCTCTTTTGTCTCGTCTATCGTGGATATGGGGTAGGCGTGACCGAGTTGGAGCTTCAATCCAAAGGTGAAATCGTCGCTGACTTTGGGCGGACCCTCTCCTGGGACTGTCTCTCTTGGGAGCGAGATACTATCTGAAATGGGGCTGGGATGAGTACGGCGGAACAAGAGATTCAGGCGAAGCTATTTGCCTTACAGGATATGCCGTACAAGGCTTTTCAAGCCAAGTTGATTCCCACGGTGGACCCAGATACCATCATCGGCGTGCGAACGCCCGCCCTACGCAAGCTGGCAAAAGGGCTTTGTGGTACATCAGGGGCAGATGCCTTTTTACAGACCCTTCCCCATCGGTATTACGACGAAAACAACCTTCACGGTCTTTTGCTGAATCAGATCAGAGACTACGGTTCGGTGCTGGCCGCCGTTGACGCCTTTTTGCCCTATGTGGACAACTGGGCCACTTGTGACTTGATGAACCCCAAGGTGTTCAGGAAGCATCGCTCAGAGCTGATTTTGGACATTCGGCGGTGGACGGCATCAGGGCGAACCTATACCGTTCGCTTTGGCATCGAGATGCTGATGACGCACTTCTTGGATGAGGACTTTTTGCCGGAATATCCAGCCTTGGTGGCGGAACTTCGCAGCGAGGAATACTACGTCAACATGATGATCGCATGGTATTTCGCAACGGCGCTGTGCAAGCAGTGGGGTGCAGCGATTCCCTTCCTCCAGGGAAACCGGCTGGACAGATGGACTCATAACAAGGCCATCCAAAAGTCGGTAGAAAGCTACCGCATCACGAACGAGCAGAAACAATACCTCCGTACCCTGCGGATGAAGTAGAATCCGCTACTGGAATACGCTTATGGTTCGGAGGATTTGCAAGGACAAGTGCGACAACGATAGGTTTGTCGCTGTTCTTCTCGCGCCGTGCTCATCGTGCTTTTTGGTTGTCATACGGTTGTGACTGCCATAGAAACCTCCTGCCGGCATGGGAAAGGCCACCCTCTCGGATGGCCTTCTGGTCGTTGCACTATGTAATCCCTGCTAGAACTCTATGAAGGTCATCGAGACCTTCCCGTCCGTGCCGCTCCAATCAGCGAGGCGCATATCATTCATAAAGCGGGGAGATAACCTACAGGACCACGCATGACCCAGAGACACCCCATCCCCCGTTGCGGCCATTCGAGACGGGAAACCCTAGGATTCTAGGATTGGTCGGGAGACTTCTTCGAGGGCTTCCTCCTCGTGTCTGGCCTCTGCTGCGGCCACACCCTGTTATCGTTCTTGTTGATCTCGGCCGCACGTTCGTCTGACCTCTCGGGAGGTTTCTTGCCATCGGACTGCCTTTTGGTAGCCATGTTGTACCTCCAATCTTTATATCATTCTACCCTTCTCCTGCTGCGACCCGCCGTTGCCCCCAGGCCATGCCACGAACGGGCGAGGAACAACTCCAATCTCACACTCTCATACGTCATTTCGAGCGTTACTCACGTGAAACAGCATAGGCATGGAAACGATGTCCTACAGGCAACATGCCCTCAACATGCAAGCTCTAGGCTACGAATATGTTTGAGGACAAGCAGTCACACGCGAAGGAGCCGGCATGTACAAGGACATCATCACCATTTCCACGGTTAGCTTTCACGCCGAGTGGGGCGACAAGGAACGCAACATCAACCGCATCACGGGCTACATGGAGGCTGCCGCGAAGAAGGGATCCGACCTCATCGTCTTCCCAGAGATGGCGCTCACGAGCTATGACGACGAGCCAGATGTTCCCGTCGATCAGAAGATGCAGCATAAGCTGGCCGAGACGGTACCCGGGCCCACGAGCAACGTAATTTGCGAGCTCGCCAAGAAGCTCGGCCTGTACGTGATCCTTGGCATGCCCATCAGGGACGATGACAAATCCGACGTGGTGTACAACGGGCTCATGGTTGCCACTCCTGACGGCCTTGCTGGCNGGCCTGTACGTGATCCTTGGCATGCCCATCAGGGACGATGACAAATCCGACGTGGTGTACAACGGGCTCATGGTTGCCACTCCTGACGGCCTTGCTGGCAGCTATCACAAGATTCACCTCCCGGCGCCCGAGCCGAACTGGGCCACCCGAGGCGACAAGCCCTTCATCCTCGACACCCCCTGGGGACCTATCGGCTGCGCAATCTGCTATGACACATACTGCTTCCCGGAGCTCATGGACTACTACGTTGCCAAGGGGTGCAGGCTCTACCTCAATCCGACCGCGGTCTGCCATGCGCACGGGGAACATCTCATGGATGACACCATCCATGCACAGGTCATTCGCGAGGGTATCTTTATCGCGAGCGCAAACCTCGCCGGGCTCGACCGCGACAACTGGTTCTGGGGAGGCAGCTCGATNATCGGTCCCAGCAAGCAGACGTGGGCCTACCACTACTATGCTGGCGGTCCCTTCGTTGCNCCGGGNTCGGANGANGAGGCCATGCACACAGCNACCATCGACCTCTCTCTGGCTACCCGATTCCTCTACAAGAACAACTCATCCGTCGGCGGGACCGACTGGAGGCCCGACCTCTACCGGAAGTGGTTCGACGAGATTCTCAATGACGAGAACTACGGAAAGTAGAGCTCTCCCTGGTGGGAACGCCAAGAAGTCCCGGCGTTCCCACCTTCCACGCTTGGAAGACCTCAGCCCCAGTCTCCCGGCGAGCATCGTTGATACAGGCAGGGACAGCCGGTCGCAAAGCTGTCCGACAGGCAGCCAGACCCCCCCGTCGTGAGACGGGAAGTACGCCCTTGGGCAGCGAGTCGTGCATGTCGAGAGGAGCATCGGCGAACCACTTGGGAGAACGTACGAAATGTCAGAGGGGCGGACTGTCATCAACAACGCCTGAAACCGACCCTATCTCTGACATGACCTGCGAATCTTGGAGACACCGATACGCAGTTTGCTGACACTCGACATGATGCTCGGCAGGCGTCATCCCGCCAGGCTTTTCCTTTGTTCCCCCGGTGGGTTGTCCAAGCGGTTTCCCTCTGGGACATGGGCTGCCTGCGGTCATAGTCCTTCGAAAAGTACTACCAGCGAGGGTTCTGACAACGGAGACTCCTTTCACCTGCTCTTGGCGGCGCACGGGTGGTCGTCCACGTCCATGAGGACGGGCTCGATGCCCTCCTCACGTAGGCGCGGCACGAGGTCGCTCAGCGTGCCCCTGCACGGAGTGCACCACTTGGCGTGCCAGATGGTCACGGTGGCCATGGGTGCCTCCTGCCGGCATGAGAAAGGCCACCCTCTCGGATGGCCCTCTGGTTGCTGCTATGTGTTGTGATCGCTAGTAAACGGCGAGCGTCCCTGATTCCTTGAGGTTCCCGCTCTCCATCCACTTCTTAATATGCCTAAGGAGCGTCCCTCCATATGCGTTTGTCACGTCATATGAAGACGGCTCAATTGACCTAGGCTCTCCAGTCGTAGAGTCGACGGAGGCAGTTCCGATGTCACCGATCCTATCCTCTGGGTAGTAGCTGTACGTAGCGGTGTTTCCATCATTCGATTCGAGCTTGTATCTGAGCATTTGGCGACACCTCATTTCCTCTTCTTGCTTGCTAACCACTTGCCCAACTCACTTGGATAATCATACCCGTATTTCTTACATGCAACTAAATGCGCGTCATCGTAACCCACGCCTGAATCCATGAGCACGCCCTCCTTTTCCTCATGGTAGAGAGGGGTCATTTCACGTCGTTATATAGCTCTTCCGTTACGAACGATGTCAAAGTAGCTGGGATAGCGTGTGTATGTCTCCCGTGCATTTGCTTTTAAACGTGAACGGTACGGTCGTTTTTCTAACTGGGTTGAGAAGGATAACACTTGATGAAGAATATGCATTTTATCAAGATGAGTATCAATAATAATATTATGAGCAGTATTGGCCAGTAGTGAATAGCCCTATCGTCTGAAGACCGTGAGAAAACGTTCGTGAAGCGCCAACCACGTACTTGAATTAATGTCCACTCCTAGTGAGATGCTAATACCAAATTCAGATGGAATCTATCGTCCAGACGATGGAGGAAACATGGAAGCAGGGAACGACAGTACAGGGATGCTCTCGAGGCAAGCCCTTTCTCTCTGGGGCAAGTCAGACCGAGAGGATGGGACGTCGTGGCTTCCGCTCTATGTGCACATGTATGACTCAGCTTGCGTGGCTAAGCAGCTATGGGATGGCTGGTTACCGAGGGGTACCCGCGATTCCATTTCAGGAATAGTGAATGGTGACCTCGATCTTGCGGAGAAGCTCTGCCGCTTTCTCTGTGCCGTACATGACATTGGCAAGGCCACCCCTGCCTTTCAGGGAATGCAGTGCTCTTTTGGAAGCGCCGGAGACGAAACAAGTTTGCGATGGAAGCCAGAGAAGGCGGGACTTCCATTTCCTGTATCAAGCATGAGACTTCGTCATCCAGTAGCTGGTCAAATTATCCTTGGAGACTACCTTAAAAATGCGTGGAATGTTGAGCACGGCCATAGGGCGCGGGGCTCAGTGGATTCTATTGTCTCGGTGGTGGGAGGACATCACGGTACACTTCCTACGTCAAAGGATATCGCTGACGCCAAGAGTAATCCTTCGGCACTGGGCGTTAGCGATTCCTGTGGTGATAGATGGCGGGCTGTGCAATACGAGCTTATCCGTTATGCTCTATCGCTTGCAGGCATGAGTGATGAGGATTTCCATCATCTCTCAACGGTCTTTCTGTATGTACCCGTGGCAGATCTTGTAACCGGTCTTGTCATCATGACTGACTGGATAGCTAGTAATCAAGATCTCTTTCCTCTTGAACCACTTATCCCTGATGACCATCCAGGAGATGACGTGCTGGTCTCTCTGGGGGATCGCGCGAGATTGGCTTGGGATAACCTCGACTTGCTACCGTCATGGTATGAGGATATCTCAGCGTGCAAGCTGGAAGACGCTACGGTATATGGAAGGCGATTCTCCTTTCCAGCGGGTTCCGGTCCTCGTCCGATTCAGCATGCTGTGGCGCAAATCGCTCGTTCTGTTTCCGACCCTGGACTTATTATCGTCGAGGCACCTATGGGAGAGGGAAAGACCGAAGCAGCACTTGCGGCTGCTGAAATCCTTGCTGCTCGTACTGGCCGGGGAGGCGTATGTGTCGCTTTGCCAACCATGGCAACCACGGACGCGATGTTTGGGCGCGTACATGAATGGTTGGGGAGACTTCCCAGAGGATGCTCTAGAGGGGATCATTCAGTTTATCTTGCTCATGGAAAAGCGCAGCTCAATGAAGAATTCCAGGGCATTCTTTCGGCATCACGTCATACGCGGGGAGTTAGGGATATTGGTCAAGACCTTACATCGGCTGGCATCTCCGAGGAGGCGGTTGCGGGGGATTGGATGTTTGGACGTAAGAAGGGGATGCTCGCTAATTTCGTAGTCTGCACGGTAGACCAAGTGCTCATGGGCGCACTCAACATGAAACATCTCGAGCTAAGACAGCTTGCGCTCGCCAACAAGGTGGTCATCATCGACGAATGTCATGCATACGACGCATACATGCAGCAATATCTGCGTAGGGTCCTCGAGTGGTTGGGTAGTTGGCAGACGCCTGTTGTGCTCCTTTCGGCCACCCTGCCCGAAACGCAGAGGGAGGAAATGGTCGAAGCCTATCTTTTAGGAAAAGCTGCATATCGGGGGGAACTCGATGCCGTATCCGTCTCGGAACCTTATGCACAAGCAGAGGAACAGCTTGGCGCGGCAGACATCACGCTTGCATATCCGCTCGTTACCTACACTTCCGGGCAGACGGAATGCCATAGGGCTGTTGAAGCCTCTGGCAGGACAAGCTCTGTCGAGGTTCGTCTCATTGACGATGATGTCGAAAGGCTTGTTGCTCTTCTCGGGGATGTGCTCTCCGAGGGAGGCTGTGCTGGAGTTATCTGCGATACGGTCTCGCGTGCTCAAGAGGCATTTGAGGCGTTAAGTGCAAGCCTTGGCCCGGACGTCGTCTGTCTCAACCACGCGAGATTCATTGATATCGACCGCATGGAAAACGAAAAGAAGCTACGCGAGCGACTTGGACCTCACGCAAGCGCGAAAAATGGGATTAGACCTAAGAAAATGGTCGTTGTTGGTACGCAGGTCCTGGAACAATCTCTCGATCTTGACTTCGATACTCTTGTGACTGATATTGCACCCGTTGACCTGCTCTTGCAACGTATGGGGCGCGTGCACCGGCACCAGAGAGGGATTGGTGAGGTTGATAGGCCGCGTGGTCTTCGAAAGGCGTGCTGTTACGTCAGGGGCATCAAAGGGTGGAAGGATGAACTGCCAGAGTTTGATGCGAGGACTGTTTCTCAAGTCTATTTCAATGCCTCGCTTTATGAGGCGCTCGGCATACTTGGACTCGAGAAGCCAGGAGCGAAATCACTCGTCAAATTACCGGATAATATTGCGCCGCTCGTGCGTGGTGCATATAGCGAGGATGCTGCTCGTTTGATTCCCGAAGGATGGAGGGACGAGTACGCGCTCTCAGTGGTGAAGAGAACGGACGAGAAAAAGGCAAAGCAGCGACGAGCCAAACCATATCTACTGCAGTCCGCTGAGTCCATGTGCAAGAACAGGAGCGCCATGATGAATCGCTGTATTGCAGCGGTTGTCGAGTCTGAGAACGATGGTGACCAAGGGCAACGAGCGGTACGCGACACGCAGGAGACAGTTGAAGTATTGCTGCTTCATCAATGTGACGATGGGCTACACCTTCTTCCGTGGGTCGGAAATCCATGCCAGAGGGTTGAGGCTGGCGCATTCATCCCTACAGATCGGATACCTTCCTCAGAGGTTGCTCAAATAGCAGCTCAGTCTTCGGTGCGTCTTCCACAATCACTATGTTGTGAGAGAGATTTCGACAAGTTGATAACCGAACTTGAGGCGCGGTGCTCAGGACTTATGGCGTGGCAAGAGTCCCCGTGGCTCAAGGGCAGTCTCGTGCTCTTTCTTGAGGAGGGAGAGGAAGGGGTATTCGAGACAGAGCTCTGCGGAAAACGGGTTACATATACCAGAGAGAGGGGACTATCGACCATTCGCAAAGAAAAAGAATATTAAAGCTACTACGTTCAAAATATAGTGGCTATACTATGAAGTGCAGGAGGGATGTGATCTTCTTAGTAAGAAGTTGATCCGGTAGTTGCTTTGTGGGGGTTTTTCTTCCTGACGTGTTCCCCGCAAATGCGGGGCTTTGGTTCTATCTCTGTTTGAAAGCCATTCGAAAGGAGGAGCAGTGATTGTAGATGATAGTAAGGGCGCGTTTTGCTTGGTTAATGATCCATGGATTCTAGTATCAAGAACCGACGGCTCTTCAGACGAGGTCTCGTTGAGGGACCTCTTGCTAGATGCGGGAACTATTCGCAGTATCGATGGTGATATCCCTCAGCAGGCACTTCCCATTCTCAGGCTTGCTCTTGCGGTGCTTTATCGAGCATATTGCTCTGAGGCTGAGTACGATGATGACAAATATGATCTATGGGAAAGGCTGTGGAAATCCCAGCGGTTCGAAAGTGAGCTCATTAACAAGTATCTTATGCTCTGGAGAGGTAATTTTCAACTTTACGGTTCTGATCATCCGTTTATGCAGGTGTCTGGCCTGACCTATGCGGATAAGGATTATGACCGAATTGGTGAAATGATNGCTGACGTCCCCAAGCCCGATAAATGTTTGTTCGACCTGCGCGATTCGAGGCAACTCGAGTCTATCTCTCTTGATGAAGCTGCTCGCTGGCTCGTCTTTTTCCAAGCATATGATGTCGCCGGCATCAAGACCCCGGTCACGGGCAACAAACACGTGACCAGTGGAAAGGTATACCCGCCTAAGGGCATGGTAGGAACTGGGTTTCTTGGCGTATTGGGAGGAGTCTTTCTTGAGGGCGAAAACCTCTTTCAAACCCTGCTTCTCAATTGGGTGCTCGTTGACAAAGCCAGTGATCAAGTGCTGCTTGGCAATGACGACGATCTACCGTCATGGGAGCGACCCATGCCGCCAGCCGATCTTTGCGTAGTGGATCCGACGGGTCCCTGTGAACTCATGACGTGGCAGAGCAGAAGAGTACGACTCGTGCTTGACGAAGCTGGCCGACGCGTGGTCGGGCAGGTCAGCTGCTACGGGGACACTACTACGGCAAACGACAATCAACGCATTGAGATGATGACATCTTGGCGTCCAAGCAAAGCTCAGCAGAAGAAGCTTAGTACTTCCTATCTTCCATGGATGCCCGTCATGCATGACCCAAGTAAGGCCCTCTGGCGTAGTCTTGCTGCCATAATTGCGCAGGGAGGCAACAACAAAGGTAGCGATGGAGACTTCCGTCCCGGGGTTATCAGATGGGTAGAGACCTTGCAGGAAGATGGAGATGTCTCCTCCTCCATAACTGTACACGCGCAGGGGATGGCGTACGGAACTCAAAGCAGCGTCTTCTCTGATGCCATTGATGATACGTTCTCCGTTGATGTCTCGATGCTCCGGCATGATTCCGAGGCAGCGAGGAAGGCAGTGGAGGTGGTATCCCAAGCGGATTCGGCCGTCTACTGTCTGGTGAAGTTTGCGGAGAATATCGAGAAATCAGCAGGTGATAAGCGCCGAGACAATCCTGCTCGTGCTCTTGAAAACGATGCTCGAGAAAGTGCCTACGGTAGGCTCGACGCCATCTTTAGAGACAAGCTGGCAGGACTAGTTCCCGGGGTGGATGTCGATGGATATTGTACGAGCTGGAAAGACGATGCTCATAGAATTTTGCTTCATCTTGGCAGGCAGTATCTCTCTCGTTCAAACGTCTCGGCTTTCCAAGAACACGATGACATGTCAGTTGGAAAAGCGTGGGTGCAATACCAGGGAGGGCTCGATGCCGCACTCGGGCGGCTGTCAAAGCATGAATCTGAGGAATCGTTTGGCATACCCAATCAAGAGAGGAAGGGGGAGTAGCAGAGATGGAGAATCGTGACAGAACCGCACGTGACATCGGAAGATATGTGTCCGGGAAGGTCTATCCTCTGCAGAAAAGCTATCTCAAGGCTGGTGTCGGAGGATCAGAGGTAAGAGCGACACTTGCGCGTCTTCGACATTTGGATGGCTCCGGACCGTCATCGTGGATGATGGTGGGTTGCGAGCTGTTTTCGGGTCTTCCGGAGTTTGGGATTTCTGCAGCTGATGATGAACGGGCAATCAGAACAATCATTTCGGCACTAAGCCTCTATGCCGTCCATCAGCAATCAAAGATGCTTCCCATGGCGCTTGAGCTTACAGCTGAGAGTGAAGAAGACCTTAAGCGTTCTGGTCGGTTTGGTAGGGCCTGTAGAAGGTGCGCGAATCTTGACCCTGAAGGAGAGAAGGGAATAACTCGACGTCTTGCCGCCATTGAGGCTGCAAGTGACTTTGATGGCATTGAGTACTGCATCCGTGCCCTCGTCCTACTGCTCAAGGCAAAGGACATTTCACTCGACTACTATGCGCTTGCGCATGACCTCTATCTTGTCCAATTTGATGACAGGCGTGATTCCGTTTTCATCCAGTGGAGCCGCGACTACTACGCTTTCCGTCCCAAGGGCGAAAAGGGTCAAGAACAAAGAGTCGAAAACTAACAAGTCGGAATGGTCGGAAGGGAACCCATTATGTTCGTTGATGTATACGCAATTCAGAATGTTCCTCCCTGCAACATTAACCGCGATGATACCGGGAGTCCCAAAAGCGCCTTCTACGGGGGTGCCCTGCGCGCGCGAGTCTCAAGCCAGGCATGGAAGCGCGCTATGCGTGAGCTATTTCCGTCACTTCTTCCTGAGGGAACTTTTGGAGTGAGAACCAAGCATGCGGCAATTCTCGTTGCCGAGCGTATCAAAGAACTTGTGCCAGAGATGAGTGACAAAGACGTCGAGGTCTACGCTGTTGCTGTTCTCGGTGCTGCTGACGTGTCAGTCGTTGCCTCAAAGCGTGCCGGCTCTGAAGAGGGTGCATCGGTGACCCAATATCTCATCTTCATTGCACAACCAGAACTTGACGGATTGGCCCATGTTGCAGCGAAGTGGTACTTGGAGGGTACAGACATCAAGAAGACGACCAAGCAGATGAAGAAAGAGGTCTCTGAGGTCTTTCATGGAGCACAGGCGATTGACATCGCCTTGTTTGGGCGCATGCTTGCCGATGCACCCGGTCTCAACACGGACGCTTCTGCGCAGGTGGCTCATGCTATCTCAGTTGACAAGATTTCTCAAGAATATGACTACTTCACTGCCATTGATGATTGTGCCTCAGAGGACAATGCCGGAGCTGGAATGATAGGCTCAGTCGGCTTTAATTCTTCGACACTCTATCGTTACGCAACGGTGAATGCCGATTCTCTATCTAGCCAGCTTGGCAATACTGAGGCGGCAGCCGAAGGTATCCGCGCATTCGTTGAGGCATTTGTGCGCTCTATGCCCACGGGCAAGCAGAACACCTTTGCCAATCGCACGCTTCCAGGTACGGTAATCGTGGCTGTTCGAGAGACGCAGCCCATCAATGCGGTGTCTGCCTTTGAGAATCCAGTTCGCGCGAAAGAAGACGTGTCAATTTCTCGACAGGCAACAGAAAGGCTTGCTACGCAGCTGGAACGCATTGAATCTGCCTATGGTGAGCCTGCGATTGCCTGCTGGGGCGTCTTGACGGATTCTGACGATGACATGCTCGCTGGCGTGGCAAAGTCTGTCAGCTTGCCTGAACTGCTTAACAACGTATACGATGCAGTTCTGCAGGGCGTTTCGTCGGAGGCTAAGAAATGAGCGTCCTTCTGCTACGACTCTCAGGCCCACTGCAGTCTTGGGGGGAATCGTCTCGTTTTCTTAGGAGAAGCACAAGGTGGGAGCCAACTAAGAGCGGAATCGTTGGACTGATTGCGGCTGCCTTGGGAAGAACTCGGGAGGAGCCCGTTGAGGATCTCGCGCAGCTAGAACTTGGCGTGCGTGTCGATCAGCGCGGGGAGATGCTCAGAGACTTCCAGACGGAAAGATCCATGGACGAGAAGGTCGTCATGCCTCTCACCAATAGGTACTACCTTGCGGATGCAAAGTTTCTTGTTGCGCTCGGCGGCCCGAAGGAACTCCTTGATGTAATCGAAAAGGCGCTCATGGCTCCAAAATGGCCCCTTTATCTTGGCCGCAGGTCATGTCCTCCAGACATGCCCGTTGTGCTCGGGCTGAAGTCCGAGTATTCGGATGTTCGGGACGCGCTTGCGAAGGAGCCTTGGATTGCCGCCGACTGGTACCGACGAAGACACAAGAGTATGAATCTTGAAGTGGCATGTGACGCGCGTGATGGCGAGGCGTGCGAGAGCCAAGCAGACTATCCTCTCGGCTTTAGCCAAGAGGGACGTCATTATGCATGCCGACCAGTGTATAGATATCGAATTGCCAACCCAAGTCTTGTGCCAGGTGAGGAGCCAGCTAGTACAAATGCTCGCAGAGGTAAGCCCATCCGAAACGAGGACTATCAACTTGTCCATGATCCTATGGGCTTCTTCTAGGGAGGGCATATGTTCATATCAAGGATTGCACTGGATATTGATAGTCTTGCAGTCATCAGGCTCATTTCCTCTCCATACAGGATTCATGCGGTAGTAGAGCGTTCCTTCTCACCCGATGCTGTTCGTGCTAACGATGCCGGGAGAATACTCTGGAGACTGGACACTCCAACTAAACGTGATTCGCTTGCCAAGCTTTATGTAGTAAGCCCCGATGTTCCAGATTTCTCTGGCCTTATCAATCAGGTCGGCGAAGATGTATGCTCCGATGCCGCCACCAAAGACTATTCTCCAGTGTTTGACATGCTCTCATCTAGGCGGGTTTGGCAGTTTCGTCTTAAGGCGAATCCCGTTAGGAAGGTTCTTTCCGACAAAGGAAGAAGATCGCGTGAGGGCATCGTTGGGACAACTCAAGCGCACGTGACTCCTGCTCAGCAGGCCGAGTGGCTTATATCGCGGTCAACTGACCACGGTTTCCATATCGTGGAGGCACAGGACGGAGTGCCCTATGTAGATGTGTCGCAACGAAGCAAAGAGGTATTCAAACGTAATCAGATGAACGTAACAGTCTCGACCGCGGTGTTTGATGGAAGGCTCGAAATCGTTGATCCTGAGCTATTTCGCAAGACGTTGTGTTTCGGAGTAGGTCGTGAGAAGAGTTTTGGATGCGGTCTGATTACCATTGCGCCCATACAAAGTGAATAGTATCCACGTGCTTTTATGAGGAGGGGTCTCCATGTCAGAGCTAGAGGCGAGGACAGCCGGGGTAGCCAAGACGATGGGGACTCCTCCTCCCGACATTTCGGACTTGGTTCGCGTAGAGGACCGACTTTCGTTCTTGTACTTTGAGCGTTGTAGAGTCAACAGGGAAGATAACGCCATCACTGTTGTGGATGATGAGGGAACTGTCTATGTGCCTGCCGCTACGCTGAGTGTTCTTATGCTGGGACCTGGTAGCACTATTACCCATCGAGCGATGGAGACGATAGGGGAGAATGGTGCAACCGTTATATGGGTAGGTGAGCGAGGTGTGCGTATGTATGCCTTTGGCAAACCACTTACTCATTCGGCAGTACTGCTTCAGAGCCAGGCAGCGTTAGTCTCAAATAATAAAACAAGACTCGCGGTTGCCCGAAAGATGTATCAAATGCGCTTTCCCAACGAGGACGTGAGCCGGCTTACGATGCAGCAGTTGCGTGGTCGTGAGGGCGCGCGAATTCGTCGTGTTTATCGACACTGGTCAAAAGAGACTGGCATTGAGTGGGATAAGCGCACCTATAATCCTTCCAACTATGAAGATGGGTCAGAGATTAACAAGGCGCTGTCTGCTGCACATACTTGCCTTTATGGAATAGCGCATGCAGCGATTGTTGCTCTCGGTTGTTCTCCTGGCCTGGGGTTTGTTCATACGGGGCACGAAAGATCCTTTGTATATGATGTGGCAGACCTTTACAAAGCAGACACCTCGATACCTGTCGCGTTTCAAGTGGCGGCCGCGAAGCCCGACGATATTGGTTCGGCCGTGCGGCGAAGCATGCGTGACGCAATGTATGATCTCTCAATCTTGTCGGGAATTACGAAAGACGTCAAGGCGCTGCTGGAGCAGGGAAATGTTTTAGCTTCAGAAGAAGCGGAAGATCATGTTGGACTTTGGGATGAACACAAAGGGGAAGTGCCTGCAGGACGGTCATATGCTGATGGTGATGAATGAGGAGATGAGAATATGGTCGTGGTTGTTCTCACCGCATGCCCTCAGAGCTTGAGAGGGGATCTCACGCGATGGCTACTGGAGGTATCTCCCGGCGTATACGTTGGGCATATTTCTGCGCGGATACGAGAACATCTCTGGGAGAGAATAAAAAACTTGATGAAAGACGGTCGCGCAACCATGGTTTATTCCGCTCGGAATGAACAACATCTAGCATTTCTCGTTCATCGCGCCGAGTGGAATCCTATCGACTGTGATGGTGCCGAGCTAGTGGTTCGTCCCAAAGGAACCGATGATGCCACCCCGTTCGGAACGATGAAGAGTGGTTGGAGCAATGCCAGCGCATATCACCGTGGGAAGAAGTACTCACAGTAAGAGATGAAGCTGCCATATTGGGATAAGGCTTTTGGCAAGGGACAGTTGAATGAGAACCTTGATAATCGGATAATAAAACGCAGCATATGAAGTGTGCTCCCCGCGTATGCGGGGATGATCCCGAGGAGATGCCGGTGACGGCCCTCATGGCCTGGTGCTCCCCGCGTATGCGGGGATGATCCCGTGCTCGTGTTCGACGAGCTGCACACCTACCGGTGCTCCCCGCGTATGCGGGGATGATCCTGAGAAACCACGGATTGCGGAGGTCGCTCTACAGTGCTCCCCGCGTATGCGGGGATGATCCCTCGGACGGGACCCGCACCGTGCTCGGCGCGGTGTGCTCCCCGCGTATGCGGGGATGATCCCCGGCATGTCCCTGCCGGTGACGGCATTCCCAGGTGCTCCCCGCGTATGCGGGGATGATCCCATGCTCCTCATCTCGCTCGACACCGGGTGCAAGTGCTCCCCGCGTATGCGGGGATGATCCTCGTCTGCCTGGGATAGGTGGGAATTGGCTCCGGTGCTCCCCGCGTATGCGGGGATGATCCCTGCCGTCGTCGCCGGTGACGTGATTACGGTGGGTGCTCCCCGCGTATGCGGGGATGATCCCGCGGAGTCGTCACGCTACGCGGTGGCCTACCAGTGCTCCCCGCGTATGCGGGGATGATCCCGTCGCACCGAGGGTGTACTTCGTCTGCGTCGGGTGCTCCCCGCGTATGCGGGGATGATCCCTGGAAGTCGGGACCACTCGAGACGTTCGCGATGTGCTCCCCGCGTATGCGGGGATGATCCCGCAGAGGCTGACCACTACGCAGCGGCCTACCAGTGCTCCCCGCGTATGCGGGGATGATCCCCGTAGGCGCACAAGCGCCAAGCCATCCGTGAGGTGCTCCCCGCGTATGCGGGGATGATCCCGGCTGTAGTATGAGCGGAGCGCCGAGCTTGCCGTGCTCCCCGCGTATGCGGGGATGATCCCAGGCTCCCTTGCAGATGCCCCGAGGGTGACAAGTGCTCCCCGCGTATGCGGGGATGATCCCCGCATCGACGCGTTCGCCGCCGAGCTTGATGCGTGCTCCCCGCGTATGCGGGGATGATCCTTTTCCAGCGAGCGATGCTACTGCTGCGTCGCTGTGCTCCCCGCGTATGCGGGGATGATCCCGGGTACGGGGTCGTCTGGCGTAGGGGATCCTTGTGCTCCCCGCGTATGCGGGGATGATCCTGCCGCGCATGTTCTCATTGTGGCTCATTTTTTGTGCTCCCCGCGTATGCGGGGATGATCCCGTCCTTGGCGCAGAACATGGGGGTGCCGTCGCGTGCTCCCCGCGTATGCGGGGATGATCCCGCGCTCTCGGATTCCACGCAGCAGACGGGAGGGTGCTCCCCGCGTATGCGGGGATGATCCCTGATACTTGACGCCCTCAACGGCAAGGCTTGGGTGCTCCCCGCGTATGCGGGGATGATCCTCCCTGATGGCGTCGATGTATCCGTTCTTACCAGTGCTCCCCGCGTATGCGGGGATGATCCCTGTAAAAGCAATGGACTAAGTAACGGACTAGGGTGCTCCCCGCGTATGCGGGGATGATCCCCTTTCGCAGATCCCGGGATATGCCGAGCTTCCTGTGCTCCCCGCGTATGCGGGGATGATCCCCAGGTGGACGCGCTCAGCAGCGCGTACAAAGAGTGCTCCCCGCGTATGCGGGGATGATCCCAAGTCGGGGCTCAGTGCCCAGCAGCAGGCAGAGTGCTCCCCGCGTATGCGGGGATGATCCCGGCGGCGGGCAGTCAGGAGTGCGGGAGAACCCGTGCTCCCCGCGTATGCGGGGATGATCCCAGCAGCCAATGCGTCTTGCTCTGCTTCGGCTTGTGCTCCCCGCGTATGCGGGGATGATCCTGTCCTCGTCGTAGATTGCGCCGGCGGGCGGTGGTGCTCCCCGCGTATGCGGGGATGATCCCGACATGGAAAGTACGCGCAGCATAGGAGGTTGGTGCTCCCCGCGTATGCGGGGATGATCCCGCCAAGCGCGAACGCGAGCTTTACGCACGACTGTGCTCCCCGCGTATGCGGGGATGATCCTCTGCCAAGCCTCAGTGAGCGCCTATGAGCGCGGTGCTCCCCGCGTATGCGGGGATGATCCCTGTCGAGGTTGAGATAGTTTGTCACCCTCGGGGTGCTCCCCGCGTATGCGGGGATGATCCCATTGTCGTGAGGTTGCTCATCATCCAACCACCGTGCTCCCCGCGTATGCGGGGATGATCCCAGGCCGCGCCTGGCGTCGAGCATCATCCGCTGGTGCTCCCCGCGTATGCGGGGATGATCCCGCCCCGTCGTGCGGCCTCACGCGCGAGGTCGCGTGCTCCCCGCGTATGCGGGGATGATCCCCACGACGGCTGGATGGACACCGTCGAGGGCAAGTGCTCCCCGCGTATGCGGGGATGATCCGTTCGTTGACTGGTGCGCCCGCAAGGACGCTGCGTGCTCCCCGCGTATGCGGGGATGATCCCGCGAAGTCGTGCCTGCAGAGGATCCTGCGCATGTGCTCCCCGCGTATGCGGGGATGATCCCTGAGAACTCTGTTATTGGCTCATCAAATGATGGGTGCTCCCCGCGTATGCGGGGATGATCCCGGCACCTCTAGATCGTGGTGCCAAAAATGAAGGTGCTCCCCGCGTATGCGGGGATGATCCCAGCGGCAACCGCAACAGCGGCGACCGCAACAGGTGCTCCCCGCGTATGCGGGGATGATCCCGCAAAAAAAGCCCCCGCCCGACGCGATGTGCGGTGCTCCCCGCGTATGCGGGGATGATCCCGTGATAGACACCGCGCACGTCACCCAGCTGGCGTGCTCCCCGCGTATGCGGGGATGATCCCCGACGAAAATCATCGCCGCCGATGAGGATGTCGTGCTCCCCGCGTATGCGGGGATGATCCACGTCACCGCGGGCATTGATGTGACAGTACGCAGTGCTCCCCGCGTATGCGGGGATGATCCCGTCACGAACCGGAGGACCCCCACGCCACGCACGTGCTCCCCGCGTATGCGGGGATGATCCCTGGGCGTCGCGGGACGGGCCGCGCGGGCCCAGGTGCTCCCCGCGTATGCGGGGATGATCCCGTCGCGATCACCCGAGGCGACGCGGCCGTCATGTGCTCCCCGCGTATGCGGGGATGATCCCTTCTTGGCGACGAGTATCTTGAGGTCGTCCGGGTGCTCCCCGCGTATGCGGGGATGATCCCGCACGTGCGTCGGTCCTGGGCCCGCGCGGCCCGTGCTCCCCGCGTATGCGGGGATGATCCCGGACGATGTGCCATCGTCTCCCCCAATCTCCCGTGCTCCCCGCGTATGCGGGGATGATCCCCCTGCGATTCCCGGTGACGTCACGTCATGGAGGTGCTCCCCGCGTATGCGGGGATGATCCCTCGAATCCGTCAGCTCCCTTCACGTCCGTATAGTGCTCCCCGCGTATGCGGGGATGATCCCTCATGACCCAAGGGCAGCATTCGAGACCGCTCGTGCTCCCCGCGTATGCGGGGATGATCCCCAGCGGAGGTAGTCCTGCGCCTTGCCCTCGAAGTGCTCCCCGCGTATGCGGGGATGATCCCGAGTCGTGCGGGACGGCATATACGGTCGTTGAGTGCTCCCCGCGTATGCGGGGATGATCCCAAGAGTTTCCGCAGGTCAGAAGTGGTTTTGTTGTGCTCCCCGCGTATGCGGGGATGATCCCATTGAAATATCCTGGCCAAATCTTTTGCAATGGTGCTCCCCGCGTATGCGGGGATGATCCCTTCCTCATGTCGTTCCTCGTAGACAAACTCTGGTGTGCTCCCCGCGTATGCGGGGATGATCCCCTCGTGCCGGTGGGGTCGGAGCGCGTGTCGAAGTGCTCCCCGCGTATGCGGGG
>JGI20225J20221_1002027_pt1 | contig 30705 bp, 40 predicted proteins | sample BioMet4_FD_20221 | JGI IMG/M metagenome (IMG submission 20221)
ATGAAGATTCAGATTTGCGACATAACTTTTTGATTCGTGTTGGAGTGTTGGAGAAATTGTCTGCCGAGTTGGGGTCGGGGTTTGAGAAAGGAGATGAGTTAGAAAATGCACAACAACAACTTTTGGCAATTATAGACACCATCAACAAAAAGCCGTCAGTTTATCGTGACGATGTCTTGAAGGAAGAAATAAAACGATATCTTGACTGCTGGTTAAGTGCAGACAATACATCTCCAGAGTATGCTATTTTGCAACATAGATTATCTCAGTGGCGGGCTAAGTATTTAAGCGAAAAGTCTATGGCGACGGTCGACGTCCCAGGTGCACCAACTGTCGCAGCCCATGTGGATGATCCGATAAACAATCCCCCTGCGGGTAGTACCAAAAAGCGGAAGTACAGAAAGGGAGAAGTTAAGCAGAAAGAAGCGGCGGCTATGTGCGGGGTGAGCCCGAAACTTATTTCAAATTGGGTTGCCGGGAAAAATGCCCCAGAAGATTTTCCGGGGTTGTTTGATTCAATAGTACTCAGACAGTGGGCTGAAACCTATAAAACTAAAAATAGACAGAAAAGAATTGCTATTGGGATGAACAACGCCACCCCAGTTGACCCAAAGATTATAGAGGCTTGCCATAGTAGCTCAGCGTTTTCAGATACTTTAGATGAATCCGACAATCGTGAGCTAGAAGAATTGCTCGAGGAGCAACGAAAGGAAATGGCTCAAGACAGAAAGAGGATCGGCAAGCAGAGATAAACCGCACGAAATACGCACGCCGAAAAAATATTTTCAGGCGTTATTTAAGGGGCTTGCTTGTTTGCAGGCCCCTTTTTTTACGCACGAAATACGCAATTCCCGCGCTTAGGCAAGACGCGCCAACAAGGCGCAAAGGAGCCTAAGACATGACAAGGATTATCAAGAAGCCCGCCGTCAGGGAAATCACGTCGCTATCCGACTCGACGGTGCGCCGGTTGGAACTGGTCGGAGAGTTTCCGAAGAGGGTCAGACTTTCCAAGGCTGCTGTCGGATGGATCGAGGCCGAGGTGTTGGCGTGGGTGGAGTCCCGCAGGAATGGGGGGGCCGCTCATGCTTAAGCAAAAGCCCGACCAAGCGGCCGGGCCTTGCGGGAAAACCAGAAGAAGCTGTGGTGGTCTTCTTCTGCCCTTCCCTCTCGGTCCCGTCAACCCCTCCGCCCTTCGCTTTCGTGTTCTTCCCCTGGCTGGCCTCGCTTTGGCTGGCGGATGGGCCGAGCGTCTGGTGCTCTGGCTCCCGATGGCGGATCAGGCCGCCCGGCTGCTGCGCGATGCGATTGGGGGTCGGATATAATGACCTCCATTAAAATCGCTGTCCTGAAATGGCTTCGGGATGAGCTCGCCTGCTTCGCCATGTCCCGGCCCTGGCTATCGCGGCTTTCTCTCTGGGAATCGGCGCTGACCGTGCGACTGGACGCGTTGAGGGAAGGGGGTGGCGAATGACCGTGCCCACCCGCGAGGAATTACTCGCCCAGGTCGCAGCCAGGGTTGCGAGGGAGGCTGCGGCCGAGGTCCAAACGCCGAGCAAGAAGGGGGAAATCACCCCCAAGGACATCCTTGCCGCTGCCGAGGAAGGGCAGCAAGGCGCGGCCTGGCTCTTTGCCCGCGTGAACCGAGACCGTTTTCTGTTCGATCATGCTGCCGGGCTCTGGCACGAATGGTCGGGACATTCCTGGACCCGAGATGGAATCGGTGAGCCTGTAAAGGCGCTGGATGAGGTGTCCGATCTTTTCCGGGCGAAGTACGACCGTATATCCCAGGGCAAGGCTGATATCTCCGCAGAAATCGCGGCAGCTAAGGCCGAGCTGATCGGGGCCAACGACAAGGATGCCATCGGAAAAAGCATCAAGGACCTGAGCGACAAGGACAAAATCCTGACTCGGCAACAGGGGTCGCTGCTCAAGGCTATAAGCGCGCTGCAATTTCTCGGCTACCGCAAACAGGTCATCGAATTTGCCGCGCAAGGTGTCGGAAGTCTCGGCTACGACGGCACCGGCTGGGATGCCGCGCCCATGGTGCTCGCCTGCCCGAACGGTGTCTTAGAGCTCAAAACTGGAACCTTCAGGCCCGGCAGGCAGGATGACTTCATCAAGACCGCCTGCCCCACGCCCTACGAACCGGACGCGAAGGCCGAGGCCTGGGAGAAGTTTCTCCTCGCCTCCTTCGACGGCGACGCCGACCTTGTTGGCTACATCCGTCGCCTGCTCGGCTACGCCATCACCGGTATCAACAATGAGCACGTCCTCCCCGTCTTTTGGGGTGAAGGCCGCAACGGCAAGGGGACGCTGCTCGAAACCTTGGCCTCGGTCCTGGGTGATTACGTTGGCCCGGTCCAGGCGGAAATGCTGCTCGATCAAGGCCGGGGGCGATCCTCTGCCGGGCCGAGTCCCGACATCATGGCGCTGCGTGGCCGGCGGCTGGCCTGGGCTTCCGAGACCAAAGAAGGCCGGCGTCTCGATTCAGGCCGGGTCAAATGGCTGGTCGGCGGTGATACCTTGGTTGGCCGCCCGCCTTACGGCCGATTCGAGATCAGGTTTGCGCCTACGCACACGCTGATCCTGATGACGAACAACAAGCCGCACGCGCCGGCCGATGACTTCGCGCTCTGGCAACGCATCCATCTTATCCCATTCACCCTGTCCTTCGTGGACACCCCCCAGCGGCCGAACGAGCGCAAGCGCGATCGAGGTCTTGTCGCTCGGCTCCGGGGTGAGGCGTCAGGCATTCTCAATTGGTTGGTCCGTGGCGCTTTGGAATGGCGACGCGAAGGACTGAACCCGCCCGTCGTGGTCCGGGACGCGACCGACGAATACCGGCGAGACGAGGACACCCTGCAACACTTCCTAGATGAACGATGCCGCATTGCTGCTCATGCGTCCGTTGGTGGCAACGACTTCTATGACGCATACCGGCGCTGGTGTCAGGAGAACGAGATAAAGCCGCTCTCAGGCACGAACTTCGGTCGTAAGATGTCGAAGTTATTTAATAAAGAGAAGGTTGGAACCGTCCGCTACAACGGGGTCGGGCTCCTATAGGTCTGGAGGGTCTGGAGGGTTTGGAGGCTTTTCCCATATCTTTGCATAAGAGCAAACTGGATTTTCCCTATATATAGAAAGAATAGGAAAAGTGCCTCCAACCCTCCAAACTGTCCACGCTGCAAAAGTACGCAATGAGGTTGCTATGGACTTAATAGACCTTGTTTCAGCCGCTGCCGGGCCTCTTGCCCACGTCGCCGCCGTTGCTGGTGGCGAATGGGCCGGGGCGTGCCCGAAATGTGGCGGCACAGATAGATTTAGGGTTTGGCCAGCACACTCCAAGGGGATGGGGGGCCGCTTCTTATGCCGCCAATGCGGTTGGCAGGGTGACGGACTTCAGTTCCTCATTGATACCGAAGGGCTTTCCTACCCCGAAGCCTGCCGCCGTTTAGGTACGACTCCGAAGTCCAGGCGGTCATTGTCGATTCAGGTACGCGAGGAATGGCGGCCAAAGCCGGTTGCCCTCCCGGGTGGCTCTTGGATCGCGGCTGCCGGCCGTTTCGTTGAACGGTGCGCCGCTGCTCTCGCCGCTGGTGGTCCGGGCATGGACTACGCCCGAGGCCGGGGCCTAACCGACCGGACGTGCGCTGCGCTCAAGGTCGGTTGGAACGACCGCGACTGCTACGAGGACCGCGCCGACTGGGGGCTGACCGAGGAAGTCAACGAGAAGACCGGACGGCCCAGACGTGTCTGGCTTCCGTCTGGTCTGGTCATCCCGACAATGCGCGACGGCTGGGTGGTCGCAGTCAAAATCCGCCGGGCAGATTGGAAACCCAAAGATGAGCTTCCGAAATACGTGGCCGTCTCGGTCAGCGCCACCGCGCCGATGATCTTGGCCCCCGGCAAAGGGAAGCCGGTTGTCGTCGTCGAAAGCGAACTGGACGCGATCCTGGCCGCCCAAGAAGCCCGCGACCTCGTGACCGCCATCGCCTTGAGGACGGCCAAGGGCAAACCTGATGCTGAGGCCCACGCGTTTCTCCTGGCTGCGCCCGTGATCCTGGTGGCCACCGACGCCGACGAGGCAGGCGCGACGGCGTGGCCGTGGTGGCGCTCGACGTACCCCAAGGCAAAGCGATGGCCGGTGCCGGCAGGCAAGGACGTGGGCGACCTCGCCGCGACTCCGGGCTTGATTCGGGCATGGATCGAAGCAGGACTGCCTGAGCCTGGGGCGGCCATGGTTGTGGAACCGACGTTGAACCCTGAGCCCTCTTCCCCTGCCGTGAAATCCTCTCTGCGCTGCGCCGACGACTTGGCCCACAGCGAACCCTGTCCCTACAGCCCCGAGCAGCTTGCTCGTTTCGCCCTCTCGCATCCGCACCTTCGATGCTGCCCACGCACAACACCCTCGGTCCTTCCGGGTTTCCCGTGGGTAACCACCCTTTGAAGTATCAACGCGTTAGCTTTAATGGTGGATACTTTTTGAACAGATAAATTTTCACCGTTTCATTGGCTTTTTGCCCCGGGAGGGCTGTTTCACGAAAAGAAGATAGATAGATTCTTTTGTGATTTTATTGAGTTAGAGGGATACGGCTGTAACTCAAGCAGCGTAAAAAATGGCACTCTCAATGGACTCATCGTGGACTCCAACTGGCTGGTATCATTACGCGTTATCACCCACTCTAAACCCGGAAGGACCAACACCCTCTTGGTGGTGGGTAGAGCGCGCATGGTGCCGAACAAAATGTCAAACACCCTGCGGCCGCGCCGACGATGCCGCCGAACAGAAGAGGATCACACAATGAATACGATGCACCCTAACGATACATGCACAGCACATATGCGGCCAATGACCGAGGAAGAGTTGGAAGCCCAGGCCATCCGCGAACTTGAGCGCCTGGAGCGAGCCAGGAACGCCAAACGGTCGGGGTATCAGCCCAAGCAACGGCGGTGCTACGAGGATAGGCAGTGACCGATACCCCCCCCCACCCCCTGTCGATCCCCTGGCCAGGAGGGTGGATAACCCCCACCCCTATACCCTCCCTGCGCGCGTCCTGTGGGGTGTATAGTTGCTCAAGTAGAAATTTTATCAATTTCCCCAAGGAGTAAACCATGTCTAAAAAGAAAACTCACATAACGCCGATGCAAGCCATCCGTAAAAAGTGCCTCTGGTGCGCTGGCGGCTCCCGCACTGAAGTGCGCATGTGTCCATCCACTGGGTGCCAGCTCTATGAATATCGGGGTGGCAAGCGNCCAGAGAACGCTACGANAACGCCGCTACAGGCCATTAAAGCCAAGTGTCGTGATTGCTGCGGTTTGACCTGGGCGGATGTGCAGCGGTGCCCCGGGCTCAAATTGGCGGACGGTCCCTGCTCACTGCACCCGTTCCGTGAGGGCGCGAACCCCAACATCTCCGCCGAGACGCGAGCACGGCAACGCATAGCCATGGAAAGGCGTCGGCTGGCCGAGAAATGCCAGTCTAGCCCCCTAGTCGAGACATCGGAAATCGACTGTCGGGGATTTGTTCAGGTCGAGGAAATTGGACTCGAAATTGAGCACCCAATCTTTAACCCCCTGGCCGTGGGCACGGTGCCCGGGTGGTGCGGTCAGTTTTAGCGATGGGAGGCGGTATGACGAAGAAANCAGAGAAGCCGGCAAGGAAAATTGGGCGGCCGAGCCTGTACAGCGAAGAGCTTGGCGAAGAGATTTGCGCCAGGGTGGCGGCCGGGGAGGACATCATGTCGATCTGCGAGTCCGAGGGGATGCCGGCGCATACGACGTTACATAAGTGGCGGGAAAGATACCCTAAGTTCGGGGCCGCTTACGCGCGCGCGAGGGCTTTGTCTGGCGAGGCTGCCGAAGCTCGCATCCAGCGGATAATGGACGATGCCAGGGCCGGGAAGATCGACGCCAACACGGCTCGGGTCTTGATCGACGCTGAAAAAATGGCTCGCCGTCAAAGCGCGCACCTCGCACCCACGGCGATCGTGTCGAGGTCGAGCACTCGGGGGCCAGGGGGACAAGGTGTGCGGGTGGTCCTCTCGTTTGGCCTGGCGCCTCAGATTCAGGCCCCCCGCTATCGATGCGGAAGTCGTCAAGCCGGCGCTCCCCGAGCAGGATCGTGTCGATCAGACGAGTATGTCTCGTGCGTTTCTCGGTGCCTGCTTAAAATCTCTCTAACCATCAACCCCGGCCCCTGCCGGGCAAGGAGTTACACCATGAGTTTCGGACCTCAGTTCAACGTTTTGATGGAAAAGAAGTACAGCATCTTGCAACAAAACGCCGACGCGGAAACGACGCGGGCCCAACGCCGTTGCGCAAAACGTCGGGCAGCAGCAGACGTTGCAGGCAGCAGGCCGATATCGCGCGCGCAGGCGCGGGCGCAGTTGAATGCTGACCACCCAGCTCCAGAGGCACGGTCTATGAACAATCAGGGCGCCAACTACCGGGGACCGGCTGACCTCTGGTTTGGAGAACAACTATCGGGATGGCCTGGGCTTGGGCTGGATGCCGCCAAGTACGCCCTCCGATGACGAGACCAAGCGGCCTGGCCCTGACACGCGCTGATGAGTACAGCAACGGCCTCAAAATCAACCCCACCGATTCCTACATCGGGTCGGTTGCTCGTGGGCTTCGGACGTCTAGTTTCCAGTTCCCAAACAGCCCCATCCCCCAGCTCCCGGGATATAAGAATGGTGGCGCCGCCCTCCGGTCGATAGGCCCGCGTGGTGGTCGGCGAGGCTGGACCTGAGACCTTCGTGCCTGACAACGGCGCTCGACCTGTTGCAGTTGGCAGAGTGGCCCGGAAGTGGTGGCCACGCCCGTACGTGNACAGAGTGGCCCGGAGGTGGTGACCACGCCCGTTCGCGGGACGGTGCTCCCCAACACACAGGCGGTGGATGCCGATTTGCAGCGCCGAGCCTTGAATGCCGTGATGAATCAGCAAAAGCCGGCGTACGACCCTGATTTGCAACGCCGCGCCCTGGCCGCTGTGGAGAGTCAGCCGCAAGCTGATTTCAAGGACCCTGATGGTTCCCTGTACCGCCGAGCCCTGGCCGCCGTGACGAACCAGCCGAAGCCGGCTTCAGACCCGTTGCCGCCGCTGACGCGCAACGGCGGGATCGAAATCTGGTACTCAAACCCCAAGCAGGACCAGTCTCCCACATTGGGGCAGCAGCGGGTGCAGGACCTTGGATCGCAATTTATCAACAACCTGGAAGCCATGAGCGACGACGAGCGCAAGGCCGCCTGGAAGGATGCGCATCCCGAAGAGAGATATGCGGCCATCCAGGAGTATAACAGACTCAAAAACGCAGGGGAGAACCCCGTTAATCCCCGGCAACAAGCGAACGGAGACAGCTCTCTTTCCGACACTATGCGGCTTATCAACGCGTCGAATGAAGTAACGCCCCCGGCCTCGTACAGGGCGAGGCTTGGAGCCATGACCACGCGACCGGAACAGTCGCAGTTGCGTGCCGGGGTTCGCGCCCGTCTCCAGGATGGGTACGTTTCCCGCTATCCAGATGGGACAGCCATTGTGCGCCCTGCGGGTGAGGTCACCGTCGAAGCGGATCGGGACCTCTTCTCTGCGCAGCGCGCTCGTGAACGGGCGGCTGCCAACGAGCTGTACTGGAATCAATAGCCCGGTTCTGGCCTAATGAAAGGACCAAGCGAGGGGCCGGGGTAGACCTGGCCCCTGCCGTGAGTAAGGAGAGGATATGGGCAAAATCGAAATCAGCCTCATCGACCAAGAGCCCCGGGTGGACTCGCGCCTGATCGCCGGACGCTTGGGTGTGGGCCATCGCCCTATGTACCGGTTACTCGTGAAGTACCAGACTGAGATGTCCGAGCTTGGCAAGGTGTGTTTTGAAAACTCACCTTCGGCAGCCGGGCAGAGCCAGAAATTTGCCCTCCTCAACGAGGACCAGTCCATCTTCGCGTTGACCCTGACCAAAAATACCTCGGAAACCGTGGCTCTCAAGTTGGATCTGACCAAAGCCTTCAAGCGGTATCGGGATGCTGCCCGTAGGGAACTCCGACAGGCCGAACGCCGAACCCTTCTGGAATGGCAAGCCGCCCGGCAGGAAGGGAAATCCACTCGCCGCGAACTAGCCTCCGTCCTGGCCGACTTCGTGGAATACGCCCGAGCCCAGGGAAGCGCCCACGCCGACCGGTACTTCATGAACATCACACGCATGATCTACCGCGTCTTCTTCAGCCTGCCCCCGGCCGTCGAGCGCCAGCTCCGCCATACCATCCGGGACCATCTGGATACCCGCCAACTTCGGGACCTTGCCACCGTGGAGGAGCGCCTCGCCCTGGAAATGGACGACCAGATGGACCGGGGCGAGCCTTACAAGGCCATATTCGAGCAGGCCCGTGTGTTCGTCGGAGGCTTGGCCCGGATATTCAAGCCGTCGCCTGTCGTGCCCCTTGGCATGGCTTCCCCTTTGGCGGTCAGCGCCCCCAGACCTCGGCCGCCCAGAATGTTACGGCTTCCGCTGATCGAGCGCCGGGTGGGGAATGCGTGATGTGTCCGTTGCCGGGTAAGATTAAGGGGCCGGGGCGACTCGGCCTTTTTTATTTTGGTGGGGTTCTTGGCCAGAAACGCCGATGTAGCGACGGTTTTTGCGCATGGCTGCGGTGGGGCACACTGTTTCAGGGACCCGCCACCTCTCTGCCGAACAGTACGCCTACATCGCCGCGAAGTATCTGCTGCCGGCCGAGGAGGAGAAGGCGAGGGAGAGGCAGGGCGAGCGAACAGACCTCGATCCGAACATTGTGGAAAATTTTCCACCAAGTTCAAGTGGCAAGGCCCGCGATCTGGCCGCCGCTAAGGTCGGCCTGTCCGGGAAGACTGTGGACGCCGCAGCCAAGGCCATTGAGGACGGCATCCCGGAGGTCGAAGTAGTGATCATCGGGATATTTTCCTTTTTCACCACAAAATTGCACTACAACGACTGCTTAGTATAGAAAGATCATGAAGATTTTCCCCCGCGCGCGAGCTCTCTTGCCTGATCCATGACTGATTTTTGGGGTTGCTCGGCCAGATGGCGGCGTGGTCGCTTAGACGACTTCAAATATTTCTGCGGAAAGGCCATTAAGTCATCAAGAACGGAGGTGGCATAGACGTTTGCAAAGGGGCCAGAGAGCGGGATATCGAACATGGCGAGCATTGTTTCCCACTCGCGCTTGCTTTGCCCGCAATATCTAGCCGCATGTTCTGGTTTCATGTAGGGGCCCTTAATAGGCATGGCTTGTCGTCCCTCCCAATTTATTTTTTACTACAATACACCGCACGCCTCCACTTTCCTTTGTGTTGTCCAGGATGGAGGGCAGATGCTCTACCCCCGTCAACCCGTCACCCGCTTAGCAGGCGATCGCCCTTACAATAGGATCGGCCGACCAGACTCGGCAACAAGATCGTCCAAGAACATGGCGTTCGCCGACGGTTTCCCTTTGCCCATGGTGTCCGGTCTTGCCCTTGGTGGGAAGAGGACGCAAGAGCCCCAACCCGTGGCCTACTCCTCCTCATATAAGTCCTTTGTCCTGACCCCGAGCGCCCCGGCGATGGTGGTGAGGGATTGACATGGGATTGGCGTAAAGGTAGAAAAGTAGAAAAGGTGGAAAATATGAGTGCAATCAATATCAAAAATATCCCCGATGAGCTTCACCGAGAGGCCAAGGCGCAAGCGGCCAGGGCTGGGATGTCCCTACAAGCCTGGATCATTGAGGCTATCAAAGAAAAACTGGAAAGAGGTATTGCGGGGGTGGCCAATGGCAATCGCTGAAGCCTGCCAACTTTGGATCGAACAGCGGATTGAGGAGGAGTTAAAAGACCCGACCAATTTGACGATGTCCAAGCGGGCTCTTGCCAGGGAACTTGCCGAGGAAATCGACAAGTATTTTGAAGTCAAGGTGAATGAGGAAACCCTGAAAAGCCGCATTCTCAGGGCAAGTGGTTCAAATGAACCAGACGCCGAAAACCCAGCAACCACGCCGGTTCAGCGTGGAGACAGTGGGGACAAACTCACTCCGCAGGAGGTGGTCAGGGAGGTGGATGCCGTCGTGAAGAAGGGAAAGTCGGTCAGGGAGGCGACTAAAGAGGTAGCCGAAAACCATGGGAAACGCCCTGACTCCATACGCAAGACCTACTGCCGCGAAAAAGAGCGACAGAACTCCACGCCGGTCAACTTTGCCATCAATTGTGCCCATCGAGCTATTGACGCCCTGGACCTCATCCCTCTCAAGGACGCGGATAGGAACAATTCCCTCTCTATGGTTTATCGTTGGATAGTGGAGCGCCTCTACCCGGGAATGGCCTTATCGCCAGAAGATACCACGTCAGGGTCACCGCAACTTGCCGAGATTGTCATTTCTCAATTGCGTCGGATCAAGAAGGGCGACCCTGGGCGACAAAAAGCATTCCAACAAATCAAAGGTTGGATATCCAGCCAAGAGAAAGCCTAAATTAATAACAGCCCCGGCAGGATGTTGGCGCATCCCACCGAGGCCTAACCTTAACCGACCTTCGTAGGAGGTACGATCATGGCTGACCGTTCAGTTATCTTTTCCTGCGCCCGCGTTCAATCCCAACCCCACACCCTCGCCGCCGTCCACGCCTGGGTGCTCCTGAAGGCCGCCTGCGGGCATTCCCGGTCATTCTTTGGCGATGGACCGGCCGCGCTGCCTGTGGAGCCCTGCGCGCCGATTATCCCTGTCCTGTCGGGCATGGTGGAGGTGTGTCATGGCTAAGCGCAACATCTGTGAGCCCGTTATCGGAACCCCCACGCCCCGGACGGAACTTCTCACCAAGATCAACGACATCGTCACCGGCATGGCCGATTGGCAAGAACTGCTCACCGGCTTGGTGGAAGGGTTCCCGCCCACGGCAAGCAATCTGGCCCAGGTCGCCAAGCTCGGTGCCGGGCTGCTGATGCAAGAGGGGGCGGAACTGGCTGAACTGTCCCAAACGCTGACCGAACCCATGACACCGCCGGCAGTCGTCGCAAGGGCGGCCGTGGAGGTGTGCCATGTTGAGTAAGGAAATATTCTCTTTAGCCGGGCCAGAGGAACTGTGTGCGGGGATCGTGGCAGACGATGAGGCAATGTCTTCCTTCCTGGACGACCACTGGAATAAACTGCGCCTACTGGTGGCCATGCTGCATCAAGACGGTGCCGAGCCAAGGACAATTGGATCGCTTCTGTCCGACGTGGCCGAGCGGTTCATTGAGACAGTGGAAGGATTTGAGATGTCGCCGATTTCGTTTAAGGCGACTGCCCTCGCTGAAATGACTGGGATGACGACCAGCGCGGCCGACGGGGAGGTGCGGTCATGAGCGTCAAGACCCTGGAGCGCAAGGAGGCCTTCAAGGCCATGGGGTACGCCGAGATCACCCACGGTGGCACGGTGGGCATGTCGCCCGAGGAAGAATGGGCGGCGGTCCTACAGCGGGGATGTCGCCCCGCGTGGTTCCCTCGCCATGATCCGCGTCACTCACATCTTTTCGTCATGTACCCCGACGGCGACCGGGATGCCACACCCGAGGAGGCGGCCTTTTACCTGAGGCTGGACCTCGAACATATCGAACGCGCCGGCCTGACCTTTGCCGAGCCGGGCGACCCTGACGCATTCCTGGTCAAGTGGAAGGGGCGGGAGCGGGACCGGGGACGACTAGAGAGCATACCGGTAGTGCAGGAGGTCCCCCATGCGTAGCCCCAATATCACGGACGCCCTGGACACGGCTGCGAACGCACACGACAAGTGCATGTTCCTGCGGGATATGCTCAAAAATGCGGGCGGCATCACTTTGGACGGTGCGACCCTGCGGGGCCTCGGTCAGGTCTTCGAGGATATCATGACCGACCTGGAGTCTATCGAGGCGGCCTTGGACCCGGCATAGCTCTCTGACCAAGTCTTCAGGATTCTGTACTTTGGCGGCCTACTTCTTCGGAGGTGGGCCGCTTTTCGTTTTGTGTGTCAATCAATGTGCAAATCCACAAAATCTAGCACCGCCTGGAGCGATGCGTCGGCCGTTGATGCATCAAAAAGTCGTGAATTAAGTTCCACAGCCTCTGAATATTGGTTGCTTTTAAGCAGGGCATCAAGAGCATCGGACACTAACTGTTCAAATACTATGCCAATCTGGACATGCACAAGAGGTTTTCCCATGTTTGATAACATACCACAATCCTGGGAGCCCGCAACTGATTTGCCATATCAGTTTCGTCATGCCAGCCGATGCCGTAGCGCACATTTTCCAGCGTTCTGGTGCAAGGACGCGCGTTATTGCCGGGCCTGTTCCCTGTCTGCCCCCGGCAGGGTGGGAGATTTCCGAAAACCTCCACCGGGCGGAACTGACGACGCTGGAACGGGACAAGCTGGTCGCGGAGTGGGTGGAATTGACGGGAGAGGTTTCGTCTCAAGTTGATACGAAACTAGGCCGCCCTGAAAGCGGTGCGAGAAAAGCCGCGCGTGATCTTGGGCTTGAAAAGATGGACGTCCACCGTGCCCTCAAAGTCGCCTCCCTTTCCCCCGAGGCGCAGGATGTAGCCCGGGAGGCCGGGCTCGACGACAACCGCACTGCGCTTCTGGGCGCACGTAAGCTCCTCACCCCGGACGCTCAGGTCGTCGCCGTCGAGATCGAGCAGGGTGACAACTAGGTGTTGCTGGGGACATCGACGACGCCACCATGCTTCGGATTATGGCCAACGAGAATATGGATGACTGGAAGGCCGCGCCGGGCGTCGTTATGGAGACGGTGAAGGCCGCCAAATCGTTCATCGAAGCGGAGCTGGCGAAGTATGGGACGTGGGAGGAATTTAGGGACTCTGCATGCGGAGGCCCTATCCATGACGTCATCGAATCCGAACCATCGTTTCGTAGCTTAAAGGGTCAAGGAGTTGGGATATCCGCCATCCACGCCTTCCTCGGCAAGCAGTGGTCCCGCTACCTGATCGAGAACACCCTTTCCGTCGTCCGCCAGGAAGAAACTGCCGAGCGGGCCAAGGAAGAGCGGGAGAAGCGGTCATCGCCATTTCGTCTTGTCGAACAGGCCACGCTTGGCGTTTTCGTCGGCCTTGTAGTGGTCGAAGCGGGAGAAGTCGAAGTGACCGGGGATGCGGATATCCTTTCGCTCTCTTGCCCGGACCACGTAGAGACCCAACAAGGCGGCAATCACAACGAAGACGGCGGTAATGATGATCCATTCCATGATCGATAATAGCAGGGGCCAGGGGGCTTGTCATCCTGCCGAGAGATCGCGCGGAATTACTCGGCCAGGGCGACCAGAAGCTCGTCAGCGGATCGGTAGATATGCACGCACGCGCACTCGATCATGGCGTTGACCACCGAGTGGGTGGTGTCGCCAGCCTGCCTAAAGTCCGTGCGCAGGCCGATTATGGGGATATTTCGGGCGTAGGCGTACCCAATTTCCCAAGCTGTGCCGTCGTCCACCTGGGGGCCATCCAGCAGCGCTACAACGTGCGTGGCTTCGTGGATGGCGTCACGGCACCGCTGAAAGATATGCTCCTTGGATTTAGGACCGAGGGAGGCGAGGTGATCGTCGTCAAAGAGGTCGCCGGGCCAAGTCACGGTGGCGCCCGGAATTTGACGCAGCCGGTCGCGGAGGGCGGAAAGATATGCGCGTTCCGCGTGGGTGAACAACGGCCCGGCGAGGTAGATGTGGTGCTTCATGGCTTATTGGATAGCGGATGGGTCGGGAAAAGAAAAGCCCCGCCGGGGCGGGGCTGAAGTGTCTACGCAAAAACAACTATTTACATATATGGAGAGAAGATGCGGAAGTTGGAAAACCACTTTTGAGCATAAATGATTGTGTCGCCTGAACGACTGGTCTTTGGCCTGGAGATTCAATACAATTCGTGACAGCGGATGCTACTTGATCGCCCATGAAATTGGTCATTGCTTCTGCGGCGGCAATCAGGTCGTCACTCCACCCTAATTCTTTGAGTTCATTAGTGATATTCACTTTATTTCCCCCGGGGCTGGCATGGAGTTGAAAAATACCCCGCAATCACTGGATATAATAACTTTTACCAGCGGAGTCCTTTCAAAGGAATAATATAATAAGGCCCACAGTCTTCGCAAGGCCCTTTTTAGACCAGGCGTGGCCTCGGGTTGTTTAATCTTTAGGTTTAATTTTTCCCCCGCGACATCCCTTGTAATCCCATGGCCATGAGAGTTCCAACTCTCGTTGGTGGCAAGGAGATGAGCAATCTTCTCAGCGCGGGAACGCTTATCTTCTTGAGTGACGGGGATATGTGTAGAACTATGAGTGGTCCAAGTTCTAAATTTATAATTTTCTAAATATTGAGCGGCCCATGTCTCTCCATATTTTGTCATATTAATAACGGATCCTAATTCTAGCTTGCCTATACCATTCAACAACTGAATCAATGACCAAGGAATATTTTGTCCATTGGCCAATGCCTGAGCTCCCGAGTCTTGAATTGTTTTCACAAGTGTTAGCAAAGATTGGGCTGGAAGATACCGACCGTCAGGCCCGGGAATTTGTGGATCAATAGGTCCAATAACTGCCCGAGAGTCCATAAGTATTTCGTCACCAGAAAGAGCCCACAATGTTCCAGCGCTCATACAACTACTGGGCAATATAAACTCTACGCTCGTAAACCTAGGCCTTAAAGCGTCAACAAATTTTGTAACTTGCTCACCAAGCCCGCCATTCGTTATTAATATTATATCTAAATCTTTTATTTCTCCTGGGATATTATCAATCATCTCCTTAAACGGGAGGTCGTCCTTACTATTTATCGATGAGTCTGCCGTTGGCCTAACAATATTTCCAGCATAAATAATATTCTTCCTCCCTCTTATATTTTCAATTTCAAACATTGCTCTTCTTATTTCGTTTCCTAGGTCAATATTTACTTCCACTAGCGGCAACAGGCTTTCATATTCTTTCCCGTCAACCATCGCATCAAGCAGAGAAACCACCGGTGGTCGCTTGGCTGCAACAGGTCGTTGTTGTTTTTTTGACATACCCCCTCCTTGATGCTTTTATTGTTAATACCCCTCGCTATGCTCCCGATGCCGCTCCCAATTCTCCATATATAGCCGAGCCAGCCCCTTATCCCTGATAATCAAGACATTTTCCGCGTTTCTCTCCTCGGCGCTCTTCGTAAAATTGAAACTCCCAGTCACGACCGTCTGTCCGTCGATCACCATCACCTTGTTGTGAGCGATGGCATGGGCGGAGTCGATGTAGACCGGGATGCCTTCGTTCTTGAGGAAGGTTGCGCCTGAGTACCGTTCCGTACGCTGCGATTTGTCGAGGATCGCCTCGATCTTGACGCCCCGGGCCTTGGCATCCACCAGGGCTTTGGCAATGGGCGCTGATGTGAAGCTGTAGGCCTGGACGTAGACGCTCTGCTTGGCCTGGCCGATAGCGTCCACAATAGCCTGCTGCGCGCCGCCCTGGGGGCTGAAATAGACGCTTGCCGGGGTATCGTGGAGGGTGAGGTCATAAGCGTAAACAGTTGACCAGCACAGGAGTAGGCAAAAACAAATTAAGAAACGCTTCATATTCTTTCCTGTGGGATGATAACCCTAAAAAGACCGACTTCCACTCCGGTAATCGCCAAGTCCAGAATTCATATCGTTCTGTTTCATATCTGTAGACAAGGACCTGCTAGACGGATTCGGCTGGCTTCCACCTCCTTTGGTGCCATTCTGCGGAGGCTGTTTTGCGTGAAAATCAGTTTTTGGAGATGCTTTGTAGTCTTGCTTTGTATAGACGTTCTCATCTCCGATGGCTTGATCCAGTAGTTTCCCAGCGAACAGATTATTAGCTGGAAGCGATAAGCAGAACAACATGAGCAGAATCTTTCCCATATCCTAAGCCTGTCACTAACTATTATAAATTGTGGCGCGCTCGATACGCCTGGACCATCTGGTCAGTTACATCTTTGGGGAAGCATATAGGCGCTCGGCCGCCAGGACGGCTGTACGCACTACGCCCACCACATCGTCGACCATTCCGCATAGTGTTATACGGACACGGGCAGTTCCCTGGATAGGATTGGATGGACTCCTTGATAATCATGTCACGGATTTCTGCGTCTGTGCTGGCAAAGGCGGATAGAGGGAGCAAAGCAAAAGCAAGTGTAAAGATGAGTTTCTTCATGTCGTTCTCCGTTATTGAACGTTCGTTGCCCATATCCCTTTTTTCTCATCGCGGCATTGAAGTTCCCATGCATGCCATCCAACGCATTCAGGAAACCAATTCTTTTTACAAAGTTCGAGGTCTACCTTTGCAAGACAATCTTTCGTGAGTACATCCGCCAAGTCATCCTCGCCTACGAGAACACGCGCGAATAGCAGCCCCTCCGCCTCCTGCCTCATAGGCCTCACTTCGGCCACGTCGCCCCACTGGTGGCACCATGAGGCTGTTCGTTTTCGGGCTGCATCACCAAGTAGGTTGTCAGTGGTGGAAGCCGAGACGGCATAGAGCTTCACCCGCTGAATTTTTCCATCAGGCTTAGCAATGTCCAGAGTTGTGCCGTCAATGACAGTTACCACCCTCCCCTTCCAACCATCAGAAGCAATAGATTCTGCCGCAGCCAAGATAAGAAAGAGAAATAAAAGTGCCTTTCGCATCTCATTCCGAATAATCTTTGTTCATACAAGGGTGGCACTGACAAATTAAATTCGTAAGAACGACCTTGCCATTGCATTCACATCTTTTTATAGCTCCAGTTGTGGTGGATACTAATATTTTAGAAGAAAAAGATCGACAATATGGCAAGCTCATATCACCAAGTTGCTGTTCAATTTGAAGCATATCGCCTTTCGGCTGAGAGGTTTCCCTTTGTGGTTGTTGCATTTGTCCCTTGTTAATCTGCTGTGATGGTAAATCAATTTTATAATTTGTAGATGGATTTGTGGAGTTATCTGGCATATAGCTGTCATATTTCGTAGGAACACCATACGTTGTCGGGATATTTTTTGTTCCTTGTTTGCCAGTATATGGGTTTATATTCCCCTTTGTACTCCAGTTATTATAAGGATTTCCATCTGGAGCACTTCGGTAATGTGGTTGAACATACGTGCCATTCTTGCGTGTATAACCTCGAACATGGACACTTCTGGCATATGCTGCAGTCCAGAAGAGAAGAAAGAGCAATGAAGCGAAAAAGACCATTACCATAGTCTTTTGCAAGGAAATTCCATAAGTGAACATACTGGCCTCCGCGTAATTGCTCTCCGCAAGGCGCTAATGTGTTTATTTATGCCAAGCCACGGCAACATGGCAACGGTTATCCCCTGGGCGGCTTAACCCCATAGCTCCCTTCTCCCGCGTTTTGGCGTCCAACCTAGCCAAGTATCGGGGGCTGGTCTTTCGTCGCTCCTGGGGGCGGATAGGCCGCGTGGGGCAAAGTTGAGAATCGTCAACTTTGAGACCGATGCACGGTCTAAATCGAATAATAAGTTGTAATTTTATGTAGTTGCGGTATATTTTCTCCATCAGAAATGATGGAGGCGACCATGAACGAACGCACTTCCAAGAAGCCAGGCATTGCCGACTATGTTGCCGCTCACCGCAAACACAGGGACTGCTTCCTGGACGAGATCAATCGCCTCATCGATTGGAAACCGCTCGAAAAAGTGCTTCGCAATAAACTCAAGCGGGTGGCCAATGCCGTCGGCAACCCGGCCTACCCGCCGCTTCTCATGTTCAAGATCCTCCTGCTCCAACGGTGGTACAACCTCAGCGACTTGGCAGTGGAAGAGGCTTTGTGCGATCGCCTGTCTTTTGTTCGGTTCGTGGGCCTTTCCCTGGACCACGACGAGGTGCCGGACGCCACCACGATCTGCCGTTTCCGCCAGAGCCTGGTGGAGCGTAATATCCTCAAGCGGCTGCTGGACAAACTCAATCATCAGTTGGAACGCCGGGGACTGCTCGTCCGCGAAGGGGCTATTGTCGATGCCAGCGTCGTTTCCTCCGCACGTCGGCCCCTCAAGGTCCTCGATGTGCTGCCCGAGGATCGCGAGGAAGATTCCGGTGACGCGCCGGATGTGACCATCAGCTACTCCGACGATGCCGACGCGGCCTGGCTGCGCAAGGGTAACCGGGCCTATTACGGCTACAAGATCCACGCCGCCACGGACAGTCGGGACGGTTTTGTGCTCGGTGGTCATGCCACGCCGGCCAATCGGTCTGACACGGAAGAATTCGTCAGTGTTCTGGATGAAGTTGGTGCAAGGACTGGCGTGAGCATCTACGCGGACAAGGGCTATAGCAGTCAGTTGAACCGGTACGTGCTTGCGGTCCGGGGACTCACGGACGGCATCATGCACAAGGCCGCGCGGAATCGGGAACTGACGCTCGCCGAAAAAGCAGCCAATCGCCTGATCAGCAGCGTTCGCTCAAAGGTGGAGCGCGTTTTCGGGACCCTCAAACGCGGCTACGGATTCTGCCGCACGAGATATCTCGGGACGGCCAAAGTCGAACTGGAATTTCTCCTCAACGCCATGGCCTTCAATCTGAAAAAGGCTGTCCTCAAGGGCGATTGTTAAGGATGCGTGCCCCCCTTGGCTGGCAATTGCCGCCAACGAGGCGAACACATCCTTGGCCTGGAGAAAAATCAGCCACGACTGCCGCTTCGCGACACGGAGAAACGGGACAAGCAGCGACTTGCGAGAATTACGCAGCGGTCTCACTTTGAAATAAAGGGGCGGGAACCCCATTTGCCAGGGGCGGTTCAATTCTACGAATACGTAAGATTGAGAAAGGGCAGGATCATGCCCTTTCGGCCGGCACCGTCGCCATGGCCAAAGAGCTTGGCATGGTCGAGCGGACACCTGGCAGGACGATGACGCCGCAATTTTGCGGAGCCAATTCCATATCTGTTTGGTTCCTCAATTTTGGGGAACCAAAGTCAAACCGTCCACGCTCCCGACTGCTGGTAATCCTCAAATCTGAGGGAAACCCGCTGTGGCGTTGTAGCTGGCCGCCTGGCGCGTCCTAGTCGGCCACGTGACCTTTGTATCGTCTGCCGAGAAAACGGCGCTGTGCGGGGCGCTTATGCGGTCGGTCTGAACGTGGGTGTGGAGGTTTCCGCCGGTTTTGGCGAATACCCCGGCAGGCTGAGAGTGAAGGATTCTTCCCTGTGGCGGGCAGGCAAGCTGATCCTGCGTCAACTCGATGGGTAGGCCGGGCACTGAGCGCAATTTTACGCCGCGAGATCGGGCGAGCTACTCCACTGTCCTGAACATCGCCTCGACCAGCTTCTCGGCATCGACTTCCCACTTGAGCGCGTCCACGGCCTCGCCAGGGATCAGCAAGACCATTTCCTCCCACATCTGCGGGGCATCCCGCTTTTGGCCCATGGTCGGGCCGTCTCGTACTGCCTGCAGGGCATCCTCAGCTTGGCCCATGGCTTTTCTTGCTTCAGGTGCTGGAGCATGGGTGGCGTGACTATGTTCTTTCTAGATTGCTCTAACGATCTAATTAAAACGGTTTAGCATTACCGACTTGAGATAAGCTACCCAAAAAAAGTCTGTTCTGTAATCAATTACAAAAAGGAAAACCCACATTCCTGTCAAAATAAGACAAGGAACAAACATCCAAAACTTTCCAAATAAACAATGAAACTCGCTCCCAAATGGTCTAATAGTTCTAGTTTCATAAATTTTATATCATATCCCTCTCAGGTAATACATTTGCATTATGGCCGCGAATGAACCAAAAAGCCCTGAAACACTTATAACCAGACCAATAACAGGTAAAAAAAGATGACTAAATATTTTTACCTGGAAGCTTTCTGACGAAAACAGGGCAAGGGCTGCAAAAATAAATCCATTAAGTTGATATGTTAATGCTAGCCTCTTATTAAGGAGGTTGTCTTCACGTTCAATCTGCTTTACTATATGAGAGTATCCATTTTCAAAATATCTCCCTCCACGCGAATTTTTATAAAAGCCCTTACGAGCTTCCAGGAATAAATCTTTCCTAATTTCACGTCCCCTAACGGCAATCTTCTTCATAAGAAACAGCCTTCCAGTATTACAACTAATGAGCCGCCAAAGTATGCAAAACCTTTCTCGGACACGTTCTATAGATTTCGCCAAGGCCTCCATAGGCGAGTGTGTCGAGGTATTTTAGACTTCGGCAATGAACCGGCCGTCCTCTTCCTGGTCAAAGGCGATTGTAAACTTGCACATGGTGACAAAATAAGCGCGTGGGCTGGTGAAGGCAACGCGGCCAACTGTCCCAGGTGGGAAGGCCGAGCCATGGGCAAACCACGGCCCGCGCCTAACGCCCTCACTTTTGGCCCACAGAATGGCCCACAAAAAAATTTTTCACGAAAAAAGGGCCTGCGAATTACTCGCAAGCCCTTGAAATATCTGGTCGGGGCGAGGTGATTTGAACACCCGGCATCCTGCTCCCAAAGCAGGCGCGCTACCAGTCTGCGCCACGCCCCGATCCGAAGAGCCGNTTTGATTACTGCAACCGGGCGCGCATGGCAAGACCGTCACCCCGCGCCTCTCGGGTCGGCCCCGACACCCCAAGNACGGCGTTCCACTGCCAACGATGAGGTCGGCCAAGCCCCTTCCTGGGGCAACCTATGGCAACCCCACGCCCGGCAGTGACGCGCCGCAATGGGCACAACGTCCGCCCACAGTGCGGACCGCCGACACAGCGAACCCCCTGCGGTCGATNANCAATTCCCCNCAACNCGGGCACGNCGTGCCATCGTGGGNATTCCCCGGCACATTGCCNACATACACGAAGGCCAGCCCGGCCTCCCGACCGATGGCATAGGCCCGCTCCAGGGTCTCAAGGGGCGTGACCGGCCGGTCGCGCATGGCAAATTCCGGATGAAAGCGCGAAATATGCCACGGGGTGTGTGGCCCCAGTTCCCGTACCAGGAAATCGGCCAGGCGCCGTAAGGCTTCCGGCGCGTCGTTGAGNCCGGGNATAAGCANGGTCGTCACCTCGATCCACCAGCCCAGCCGGCGCATGTGGACGAGGTTGGCCAGCACCGGCGCGAGCTTGGCCCCGCAGATCCGCTCGTAAAAATCCGCGTCCATGGCCTTGAGGTCGATATTGGCCGCNTCGATGAGCGGCCCNAGGGCCTTGAGGCACTGCGGACTCTGGAACCCATTGGAAACCAGGATGTTTTTGAANCCNTTTTCNTGGGCCANAGTCGCCGTCTCGGTCATGAGCTCGAAAAAGATCGTCGGCTCGGAATAGGTATAGGAGATGGAGGCGGCACCNCTNCGNGTAGCGGCCTGGACAAGCTCCTGCGGGGTGACGTGCTCGCCGGCAATGGGATGCCCCTGGCGCGGCGGCTGGGACAGGGTGTAATTCTGGCAGAACGCGCAGGACAGGTTGCAGCCCATGGTCCCGAACGACAAGGTCGTGGTGCCGGGCAGAAAATGGTAGAGCGGCTTTTTTTCCACCGGNTCGAGGTTGATCGCCGCCACCCGGTCGTGGACCAGGGTGAAAAGCGCTCCGTCCCGGCACTGGCGCACCCCGCACCGGCCCCGCTCGTCCTGGCCGAGTCGGCAATAATGCGCGCACAACTGGCATTGGACCTTGCCGTCCGGCAGCCTTTTCCACAGTTGCGCCGGATACATCGCACACCTCCCGGGCCGGGGGTTACGACCCGGTCCCTGTCGTGGCGGGCGCGGACTGGACCGGAATGCTCTGTCCGGTCTGCCCGCCGAAGCCGGTCTGCCCCGGCATGCCCATGGAACCGCCCTGCCCGCCTTGTCCCATCTGGCCCGTCTGCCCCATAGCCCCGGTCTGACCCATTTGACCCGTTTGGCCCATCTGGCCCGAGGACATGGTCTGACCGGACATGCCGGTTCCCTGGCCCCTGGCCCCGCCCTGGCTCATGCCCGAGCCACTGTTTTGACCACCCATCTGGCTCCCGGACTGGCCGCCGGGACCGCCGCCCGGCATCGGGGGCATCCCCACCTGCGGATAAATGAAAAACGGCCCGACCTGGGGCTGGGAAGCGGAATTTTTCTTGGGCGCCCGGACCTCCATGACCACATTGCCCTCGGCATCGCGGCCCATGCGCATGTTTTCGGTATTGCCCATGCGTACATCCTTGCGCGGCGGATCGTCGTCCGGTTCCTCCTGGGGCGGCAGGGGCGCGACCTGGGCCCGGACCGGACCGGCACACAGGACGAACCAGACGGCCAGGGCCACGATGCCCACAATTCCCACACCCTTGCCCCGGTTCCGGTCGATCAGCGCCGTCATGGCCGGTCTCCCTTGAGTTTTCAGCGTAAACAACCTATGTGGTGTCTCTTTCGTTCGCACTTCGCGCAAGGAGCGTTCCCATGGCCGACAGAGCGGCAGCCTACAAGGCGGCCGGCGTGGATATCGACGCCGGCAACTCCCTGGTTTCGCGCATCAAGTCCCTCGTGGCCGGGACGACCATCAAGGGTGTCCTGTCCGACATCGGCGGCTTCGGCGGGCTGTTCAAGCTCGAATCCGGTGCCTGCCAGGAGCCTGTGCTCGTGGCCTCCACCGATGGCGTCGGCACCAAGCTCAAGCTCGCCCATGACTTTGGCAAGCATGATACCATTGGTATCGATCTTGTGGCCATGTGTGTCAACGACATTCTGGTTCAGGGCGCGAAGCCGCTTTTCTTCCTAGATTATTTCGCCACAGGCAAACTTTCGGTCGATCTGGCCACCCAGGTGGTGGCCGGCATCGCCGACGGCTGCAAACAGGCCGGCTGCGCCCTGCTCGGCGGCGAAACCGCCGAGATGCCCGGGTTCTACCCCGACGGCATGTACGACCTGGCCGGCTTTTCCGTCGGAATCGTGGACAATGCCAACATCATCGACGGATCGAGCATCGGCGTCGGCGACGTGATCATCGGCATCGAGTCCACCGGGCCCCACTCCAACGGCTATTCGCTCATCCGCAAGATCCTCACCGCCTCGGGCCTCGCCCCGGACGACCAGATCCCGGAATCGGGCAAAACCGTGGCCGAAGCCCTGCTCGCCCCCACCCGCATCTACGTCAAGACCGTGCTCAACCTGCTGCGCGACTTCGACATCAAGGGCATGGTCCACATCACCGGCGGCGGCTTCTACGACAACGTCAACCGCATCCTGCCCAAGGGCGTGGCCGCGCGGTTCCGCTTCGGCAGCTGGGACGTGGCCCCGGTCTTCGACTGGCTGCGCACCCAGGGCAACCTCACCTGGCCGGAAATGCTGCAAATTTTCAATTGCGGCGTGGGATTTATGCTCGTGGTCGCCCCGGAAATCGCCAGCGACGTGCTCCAGCGCTTGAAAGCCCTGCACGAATACGCCCGCGTCATCGGCCAGATCGCCATCCGCAAGGACGGCGACGAACAGGTGATCGTGGACTTCCCGGACGAGGGCTGCGCGGGGAGGTAGGGGGGAAGAACGCCTCCGGCGGCCAAAGGGCGCTGCCCTTTGGAAACCCGCAAGGGGTCTGACCTCAACCTGCTATGCCGGCCGCGCCAAACCACAGCGGCCATTTCTTCAAACAACGCGCAAGGGCTTGGCTCTCCGAACTCCGTGGAGCCAAGCCCTTTTCATTTCTTCCCGTATGGGTTTCCAAAGGGTGGAACCCTTTGGCCGCCGGAGGCTTCTCCCCTTCATCCCCCCCCTATCACCTAAGCCCGGTCCTCCAGGTAGGGGTTGAAGTAGCCGAACTTGAGCCAGGGGCAGGCTTTGCGCAGGCGTTTGCGGAAATTGCGCAGGCCCATGGAGGCCGACCGGGCCGGATTGTCCAGGGCGCCGCTGGCCCGGACCAGGGACATATACAATTCCGGGTCCAGGTTCAGGTTGCGCAACTGCACGAAATCCACCTTGNCACGAATACGCCCGCGTCATCGGCCAGATCGCCATCCGCAAGGACGGCGACGAACAGGTGATCGTGGACTTCCCGGACGAGGGCTGCGCAGGGAGGTAGGGGGGGAAGAACGCCTCCGGCGGCCAAAGGGCGCTGCCCTTTGGAAACCCGCAAAGGTACCCCGCCGCGTGCAATTCCAGGCTGTCTCCGCCTCAGGGAGCTGGTTCCCTGTTCAAGTCAACATCAGGGCTTGGTTCTACGCTCACTTCGTAGAACCAAGCCCTTTTTCATTTCTTCCCGTATGGGTTTCCAAAGGGTGGAACCCTTTGGCCGCCGGAGGCTTCTCCCCTCCTTCCCCCCACACCCTCGCATCACCCTACACCCTAAGCCCGGTCCTCCAAGTAGGGGTTGAAGTAGCCGAATTTGAGCCAGGGGCAGGCCTTGCGCAGGCGTTTGCGGAAATTGCGCAGGCCCATGGAGGCCGACCGGGCCGGATTGTCCAGGGCGCCGCTGGCCCGGACCAGGGACATATACAATTCCGGGTCCAGGTTCAGGTTGCGCAACTGCACGAAATCCACCTTGGAGGCGTCAATCAGGTCCGTGAGCTCGGCAAGCTCCGCTTCCGTATCCGACACGCCCGGGAAAAAGAGGAAATTGAGCGAGACGAACAGCCCGGCCGCCTTGGCCCGGGCGATGCTCTCGCGCACCTGGGCAAAGGCATAACTTTTGGGGCGATAATAGGCCGTGTAGAGGGCCGCGTCGGCGCTCGACAGGCTCACCCGGATCGACGAGCCGCCGGCCTTGGCAAAGGCCTCCACGCCGTCGGGCAGGCTCGCGTTGGTGTTGATGTTGACCGTGCCCTTGCCGCCTTTTTCCCGGAACTGGGCCACGGCCTGGCTGATGAGCGCCGCCTCGGTGAGGGGTTCGCCCTCGCAGCCCTGGCCAAAGGAATAGACCGGCCGCGGTTCCCGCGTGGCGTGTTCGGCCATGATCTCCACGATCTCGGCCGGACTCGGCCGGAACGCGATGCGGTTCTGGGTGGCGGGAAAGCCCGAATTCGGGTCCTGGAGCGACAGGCAACCCACACAGTGGGCGTTGCACACTTGTGAGGTGGGAAGCGGCGCCTCGAACCGCCCCAGGGCCAGATTGCGCGCCGCCGGGCAGCACGAGGTCAAGGCGCAGCCCGACAAATGGGTCACGAGCCGATTTTTCGGATACTTGCGCCGCCACCGCTCGGCCCCCTTGGCGATGCGGCCGGGATCNATGCCGGTAAAGACCTGGCGCCGGTCCTCGTCCACCNTGGCNGCGGCCACGTAGAACCGATCCCCGTGAAANCCCACCGCGCCGTANGCGAAAAGCGGCAGCATCGGCGCGCCGTCCCGGGTGGCGTAGGCGGCCGTGGCCGCAAGCGTATGGCCCGGGCAGACAAAGGCGGCCACGGCCCGCTCCTCCAGCCGCTCCACCTGGCCGGTATCCGGGTCGAANCCCAGGGCGTCGCGCCCGGGGAGCAAAAACAGCTCGCTTTCCGGCGGCANGGGAATGAGTTCGTCCGGGCGCGGCGGTTCGAGCCGGTCGCCCCGGCGCACGAGCATTTCCAGCTCGGGATGGTCGTAAATATTGCCGTNCGCGTCGGCAAAGACGCAANACGGACGCGGTTTGTGTTCGTTCATGGCAGACGCGTCTCCTTCCCGGCCGGCCAGCCCGTATCGGGACGCCGCCGTGTGCCCCCTGATACANGCTCCGGTCCATCCAGGGCAAGGAAAAGGCGTGCGCCGCCCCTCTCCCCTCCCCCTTCTCCGGTCCGTCCAAGCCGGNCCTCTCCATGAACGGATCGGACNNTNTCCGTCCCCANACNGNCCCCCAAAAGATANAATATGCTNATATCATGGGGCATTCTAATTTTGTTGACACTATGTATNAAAAGACATATGTCCCNAAAAACATAACACACAAGGAGGTCTCCATGCCGTCTTCNCAGACGGTCGCGCGGCCATGCCGACCCGGTCCGCCCGACCTGCCCAAGCGGCCATCGGCGCCCTGATCCGGTTGTCGTCCTGACCCGCCCGCATAGTGCATCCTAGAACCACGCGGCGGTCCCGGCTGCCGCACAAACTGCGTCGTGTCCTGCGGCGGAGGGGGACTTTTGCGTCCTTCGCGCCGCCACGCTGTAAGGAGCCTTTGCCATGAACCTGCGTTTGGAAGAGCAGTATCAGTCCTCGCTTGCCAGCCTGCACCTGGATGACCAGTACAAGCTTTTTATCGACGGGAAATGGGTGGACAGCGCCTGCGGCAAGACCTTTACGACCACCAATCCGGCCACCGGCGATCCGCTGGCCGTGTGCGCCAATGCCTGTTCCGACGATGTGGACCGGGCCGTGGACGCCGCCTGGGACGCCTTCCACTCCTGGAAGAAGACCAGCCCCCAGGATCGGGCCGCCATGTTGCTCAAGATTGCCGACCTGATCGACGCCAATGCCGAGCACCTGGCCATGGTCGAGACCATGGACAACGGCAAGCCCATCCGTGAGACCCGTAACATCGACGTGCCCCTGTCCTCGGACCATTTCCGCTATTTCGCCTCGGCCATCCGCACCGAGGAGGGACAGGCGACCATGATCAACGACACCATCATGAGCCTGGTGCTGCGCGAGCCCATTGGCGTGGTCGGCCAGATCATCCCCTGGAACTTCCCGCTGCTCATGGCCGCCTGGAAGCTTTCCCCGGCGCTCGCCGCCGGCAACTGCGTGGTCATCAAGCCCTCCACCGAGACCCCGCTGTCCCTGCTCGAACTGGCCAAGCTCCTGGCCCAGGTGCTGCCGGCCGGCGTTGTCAACGTGCTCACCGGCAAGGGGTCCACCACCGGCAACGCCATGCTCGGCCACACCGGCTTTTCCAAGCTGGCCTTCACCGGCTCGACCGAGGTCGGCTTCACCGTGGCCGAACATGCGGCCAAGCGGCTCATCCCCTCCACCCTGGAACTCGGCGGCAAGTCGGCCAACATCTTCTTCCCGGACGCGCCCTGGGAAAAGGCCCTGGAAGGCCTGCAACTCGGCATCCTGTTCAACCAGGGGCAGGTGTGCTGCGCCGGTTCCCGGGCGTTCATCCACGAGGACATCTACGACGCCTTCATGGACGCGGCGGTCAAGGCCTTCAACAAGATCAAGGTCGGCCTGCCCTGGGACCCCGAAACCCAGATGGGCGCCCAGGTCAACACGCGCCAGCTCGAAAAGATCCTGGCCTGCGTGGAACTCGGGCGTTCCGAAGGNGCCAAGGTGGCGGTCGGCGGCGAGCGCGTGACCGAGGGCGACCTGGCCAAGGGCGCGTTCATGCGGCCGACCCTGCTCGCCGANGTCAACAACTCCATGCGCGTGGCCCAGGAAGAGATCTTCGGGCCTGTCGCCTGCTGCATCAAGTTCAAGGACGTCGACGAGGTCATCGACATGGCCAACGACAGCGAATACGGCCTGGCCGGCGCGGTCTGGACCCGGGACATCAACCGGGCCATCCGGGTGTCCCGGGCCATCGAAACCGGACGCATGTGGATCAACACCTACAACGTCCTGCCGGCCCACGCCCCCTTCGGCGGCTACAAGAAATCGGGCATCGGCCGGGAAAACCACCACATGATGCTCGACCATTACACCCAGCACAAAAACATCATCATTAGCCTGTCCGAGGACAAGCTCGGACTCTACTAGACGCGCCGTCCCCGGGGATAGGCAAACGCCCCCGGGGAGCGCTTGACCAGCGGCCGCGCCACGCGGACCACCGGCAGGCGAAAGGCGTACGCAGCCGCGGAAGGGGGAACAATTCCCGTGTGGCAGCATGACGACATGGGGGTCGGCAAGAGGAGGGTCCTCTTGCCGTCCGCGACAGCCGCGAACACGCCTTTTCCAGACGCCGGCAGGCCTTCGGGCCCGGCCTGAACAGAACGACGGCCGGCGGCGGCCACACCAAGACCGCCGTCCGACCGTCCCACGCCCGCAGGGAGGTCAGGACATGATTGCCAGCGACTCGCTGACCAGAGCCATTCTCGGCGTTCCGGGCATCATCGCCTACCGCGTCCAAAAAGGCCTGTCCCCGGACATGCCGGCCGGAGTGTCTTCCAGAGCAGCCGACACGCTCCTGGAGATCCGGCTGGTGGTGACCGCGGACGCCGCCCTGGAGGATGTCGGATCGCCTGCGGACACCGGCGCGTCCTCCCGGCCCACCGTCCCGGACACCGGGCCGGTCACCGCAAAGGCGCGCCCTCAACCGTCAAGGAGCACCGTTTTCATGACCAACACCATCGTGCGCAAACGCAGCCTCATTCCGGGCAAGACGAGCGAACTCGTCATCGATGCGCCGCATATCGCGGCCAAGGCCCGGCCCGGCAATTTCGTCATCCTGCGGGTCACCCCCCAAGGGGAACGCATCCCGCTCACCATCGCCGACGCCGATGCCGACGCCGGCACCATCACCCTGGTCTACCTGGTCCTCGGCAAGACCACGGCCCAGCTCGAAACCCTGTCCCAGGGCGACGCCATCCTCGACCTGTGCGGGCCCCTCGGCAAGGCCACGGACATCCGGCCCTGCCAGGGCGCGGTCGTGTGCGTGGGCGGCGGCACCGGCATCGCCGCCATGCACCATATCGCCAAGGGCCATCACAACGTCGGCAACCGGGTGATCGGCATCATCGGCGCCCGGACCAAGGATCTGCTTCTGTTCGAGGACGAGCTCGGTCGGGTGTGCGACGAGGTGCTCGTGGCCACCGACGACGGCTCCCACGGGCGCAAGGGCCTCGTCACCCTGCCCCTGGAGGACACGCTGGAGGAAGCCGGCAAGCAGGTGGCCGAGGTGGTGGCCGTGGGCCCGGTGCCCATGATGGCGGCCGTGTCCGACGTGTGCGAGCGCGACGGCGTGCGCTGCCTGGTCAGCCTCAATTCCATCATGCTCGACGGCATCGGCATGTGCGGCGCCTGCCGGGTCAAGGTCGGCGGCGAAACCAAGTTCGCCTGCGTGGACGGCCCGGAATTCGANGGCCGGCTGGTGGATTTCCGCGAACTGTCCCAGCGCCTGGGGGCGTTTAAGCCCATGGAACGTCTTGCCTACGAGGAGTTCACGAAACATCATGTGTGCCACTGCGGAAACTAAGGGAAACGGCAAGAAAGCCCCGCGCACGCCCATGCCCGAGCAGGACCCGCTGGTCCGGGCGCGCAATTTCAGCGAGGTCGCCCTGGGCTACACCGCGGCCATGGCCAAGGCCGAAGCGGCGCGGTGTCTGGGCTGCAAGAAACCCGGTTGCGTGGCCGGCTGCCCGGTCGGCATCGACATTCCGGGCTTCATCGGCGCCCTGGCCGGGGGCAACGTCCAGGACGCCTACGGCATCATCCGCCAAAGCAACTCCCTGCCCGCCGTGTGCGGACGGGTCTGCCCCCAGGAAAACCAGTGCGAAAAAGGCTGCATCCTGGGCAACAAGGGCGAGCCCGTGGCCATCGGGCGTCTGGAGCGGTTCGTGGCCGATACGTTCATGGCCGACGGCGCCTGCGAGACCCTGACCGGCGACACCGCCTGTCCGGCCGGTTTCGAGGAAAACCACGTGGCCTGCATCGGCGCCGGGCCGGCCAGCCTGACCGTGGCCGGCACCCTGGCCGCCGCCGGCGTGCCCGTGGACGTGTACGAGGCCCTGCACGAACCGGGCGGCGTGCTCGTCTACGGCATTCCCGAGTTTCGGCTGCCCAAGGCCGTGGTGCGCCGGGAGGTCGAGGCCATGAAGGCCCTCGGCGTCCGGTTTTACACCAACTGGGTGGGCGGACGCACGGTCACCGTGGACGAACTGCTGGCCAAGGGCTACCGGGCAGTGTTCATCGGCGTCGGCGCGGGGTTGCCCGTGTTCCTCGACATCCCGGGCGAAAACCTCATCGGCGTGTGTTCGGCCAACGAGTACCTGACGCGCGTGAACCTGGGCCGGGCCTACGCCTTCCCGGACTGGGACACCCCGGTCTACCCGGGCAGGCACGTGGTGGTGTTCGGCGCCGGCAACGTGGCCCTGGACTCGGCTCGCACGGCCATGCGGCTCGGGGCCGAGCGCGTGTCCATCGTCTACCGCCGCAGCGAAAAGGAAATGCCGGCACGGCGCGAGGAAGTGCACCACGCCAAGGAGGAGGGCATCGAGTTTCTGTGCCTCAATGCCCCGCTCTCCTTCAACGGCGATGCCAACGGCCGGGTGGCCTCGGTGGTGCTGCAGAAGATGCGCCTGGGCGAGCCCGACGCCTCGGGCCGGTGCCGGCCCCTGGCCTGCGCGGGCGAATACTGCGAGATCCCGACCGACCTGGCCATCGTGGCCGTGGGGACCCGGGCCAATCCGATCCTGACCACGGCCTCGCCGGGCCTTGGCGTCACCGACCGGGGCTATATCGTCGCCGATACGGCCACCGGGGAAACGACCCTGCCCAATGTCTTTGCCGGCGGGGACATCGTGACCGGAGCGGCCACGGTCATCTCGGCCATGGGGGCCGGTCGCCGGGCCGCGGCCACCATTGCCGAGCGCCTGCTCGGCCAGACCCAATAACGCCTCCGGGACGGGCGAAGGTCGTGTGGCTTCGCCCGTCCCGACCGCGCTGCCCTTTACCAGAAATATCCGCGCCCCTTCGCCCGACCGGGAGCGGGCCATCCCTGCGCCCTCCCCCTCGAAACGGGATTCCAAAGGGCAACGCCCTTTGGCCGCCGGAGGCGTCTCTCCCCATTTCCCCCCATCTCCCCCAATCGCTCCCAACCTCTCCCCATCTCTCCTCTTCCCCTCCGCGCCAACGCCAAAAGGCGGAACCGCTCGCGCGGCCCCGCCTTGGAGGACTTCGTAAATCCCGAACCGACTAACGCTTCGAGTACTGGAACCGGG
>JGI20225J20221_1001168_pt1 | contig 30655 bp, 30 predicted proteins | sample BioMet4_FD_20221 | JGI IMG/M metagenome (IMG submission 20221)
TTGACACTTTATAACCTATCAAACCAAAATATGGTGGCCGTTCCATTCTGCGACTTTTAAAGGAAGTTAGTGAAAGTACAGGGAAATCAAGGTTCCGCAGTAATACCGTCAAATAAGTAACTGTGGGAATTATTTGAGTTTCATCTTCAAAAACTTCGGCATCGATAACGGCTTCACCAGTATCAACCCGCTGAAGAACTGGAAGAAACCCAAGGTGCAGCCCTGGGATTTGAAACTGACNCTGGACGACGCGAAAAAGATCATGGCCTGTGCCGAACCGCATCTGCAATGGGCAATGGAGGTGTGTTTCAATCTGGGGACTCGTCCTGGTGAATCCGAACTCCTGTCCTTGCGTTGGGAGAATGTGGATTTTAAAGCCGGTACCGTTCGTATCTATGCGACGAAAACCAAGACCTATCGGACAGTTCCCGTCAACCCCGAGTTCCTGGAACGCATGGAGCATGTGCGGGACGAATCGGAATCAGGGTACGTCATCGAGTACATGGGCCGAGGGCTGACGACAATTCGTAAGGCGTTTAAGAATGCGTGTAAACGCGCTGGAATCAGCTACCCGACACGCATGTACGATCTTCGGCACCTGTTCGCTACAACTCTACTCAGCAAAGGTGCTGACCTTGCTGCTGTGTCAAAGATGATGGGTCACAGCACGGTAAAGATGACCGCTGACACTTATTACCACTATATGGAGGGAGAGAAGGAAAGAGCAGTTCGTTTGCTACCTGAGTTGTTGGCAAGCTAGTGTTTGGAGGTGGGATATCTTGGCAGAGGTATCCCACCACTCTTTTTGTGAATCAGTCCAAAGATTCCCGCTACCATAAGAATAGGAATGACCATGGACGACACATACAGCGCTTACAGTGACAAGTTACGCCGAAAGAACCGCATTTGGAAAACAATGAACGGAGGATATCCTGGGAAATATTGCCCCATAGTAGCGAAGGGCCGACCTTACAGAGAGCTTGGCACTGTCATTGATCTTATTGAATCACTGAATCTTCGACCTCTCAACGAACACAAAAGCTAACTGAGAGAATGACCATTCGCAAGGACGACGATCAACATTTAACGCAACACACTTGAAGAAGGCGAGTCTTCTGGCGAGTACCCGCCTTCTTCGATAGATTGTCAAAGAACAAATAAATATCAAAAGGAAATGATCATGCAAGAAAGAACTTGCCTACTCACTGAGAAGACTTTTAGATGTCCAAACAGTAGCAACTGGGCAATTTCTCCCGAAGCCTATGAGAAATATTATTTACCAGTCAAAGATTTATACACTTCATTTTCGCACTTCTTGCAGGACAACGAATCAATCAAGCGCAAGATAAAAAAAGACGATGATGACTTCTGGAATAGTTTAGGTCTTTAGTTTTCACAGTTAAATATGCGATGTACAAGGTGAACTTCCATGGCACGGAGGTTCACCTTGTTTTTAACAGGAAACGAAGGACAAGCCCCATGGGCCAGGGGCAGCCGAGACGGGGACTGTAGCTGGGATGGAGTCTAACAAATCAGCGGCTGGCGACAACTAAAACCAAAAAAGCAGGAACCTGCACTGGCGGAAATGGTTGAGATGACGAGGGGATTTGATTGTTTGCCCCTGACCAGGATCCTGCTTCGCCTGAAACCAAGAGCGCGTCTATCGAAACCAAAGGTGAAGCATGGATTGTCAGACCCCTTGGATTTGACACCCTAGTAAAAAGTGATGATCCTACAACGATATCGTGTAACCGCTTTGTTTAATTTCTAGCCCGAAGGTGGACCGCCCTGCCCCGGTGGTTCACCTTTTTTTAACGGTGTGGTATGCTGGGCCTGGATTAGCCATGGGCTGGTCCCGGTGCCGCCCACTGGGCCAGTAATGGCGAGTGTATCCCATCGGCAGCCGCTTGGGAAGTTTGCTTGGTGTTGCCGTTGATGGCATAAAAATCCAAGAATTACAGTCGACAAGATGGCCCTGTAATTGCCGCGAAATTCACGTTGAGACCGGTGCCCCAGGATTCCAGTAAACTGGACTTTTTGAAAACCAGAATTTTGCCGTTTTTTAGGTTCTAAAATTTACAGGATCCTGCGAGTGCAGACCCGTCCATGGGCAGCTAATCCCGTGAACGAGCTGGAAATATACAGTAAATACTGATTTTGACCTAAAAGTCCCTGTCCAATGGCAGATTTCTGGGAATAAGTTCAATAAGCAGCCCCCAAAAACGAATTTTCCTTCGTATTTGACCAGCTGGAGAAGGAATAGACCAGGATAACATGGCCGTCCCAATCCGATGAGACAAAAGCATCCGCTCCATAGGAGTATAAAATGCTTGATTACGACAAATCAAAAGAAGAATTGATTGCAGAACTAATCGCTCTACGCCAACGGCTAAAAGACTTAGAAATAACTAGCCATACTATTGACAGTCTCGATTACAAAAGATCAAAAGAAAATGCTGATTTTTACTTAACAATCCTCGATGAAGCACCGGCTCTGATCTGGCGTGCAGCAAAAGACGCGAAATGTGACTGGTTCAATGCTACATGGCTTGCCTTCACCGGTCGACAACTGTCTCAGGAAATCGGAAACGGATGGGCCGAAGGAGTTCATCCAGAAGACTTTGATCGATGCCTAGCCATTTACCTTGAAGCGTTTCATGCTCGAAAATTTTTCCAAATGGAATATCGTCTTCGCCGGTATGATGGAGAATACCGATGGATCCTTGACATAGGTTGCCCATTCAAAGACTTCAACGGTGATTTTGCAGGCTATATTGGCTATGTTTACGACATTACAGATCGTAAAGTTGATGAACAGTTTCGTTTAGAAGTAGAAAAAATTGTTCGGCATGATATCAAGGCTCCACTAGCAAGCCTTCACGTATTGGCAAAAACCGTGTTCGAAGATGGAATCGATGAAGAACTTCGCCCTTTAATACCAGGACTATTGAGAGCTGTCCGTCACGTAATCAACTTAGTGGATTCAACTGAAAAATTTGCACTCTAGGAAAAAGGCAAATACCTTCCACATAAAACTTGGTTTAGCCTTCAAACAGTCATCCATGACACGGAAATTTATTTTTTATCGATAACGAAACGAAAAAACATTCACATCGAAAGTCAATTCACTGGCCCTGCAAAAACGGATACAGCGAATTGTTTTGGAGAAGAAAGTCTTATCCAGGACATGTTTACAAATATTCTGAAAAACGCGCTAGAAGCATCGCCAGACAAAAAAACAGTGACGATTACATGCATTTTTACGGAAAAAGACCTTCACATTATTGTCCATAATCATGGTATCGTACCAGAAAGCATTAGACATAATTTCTTTGAAAAGTATATTACTTATGGAAAATCTTCTGGGACAGGCCTAGGTACTTATAGTGCAAAATTGATTGCTGAAGCACACGGAGGGCAAATAAGCTTTTCTACATCAGAAAAAGACGGGACAACAGTAATAATTTCGTTACCAATCCCGGAACAGAACTGACCAATTTTTCCTCTATGAGCCAGCCCCATCGGCAAATCCAAAAACGCAGGAACCTGCACTTTTTACCAGCTGAATATGGGATGGACCAGGAGCATTAGGAGGAACAGTGACCGTCCTGCCCCGGTGGTTCACCTTTTTTTAACGTCTTGGTATGTTTAATCAAAGATGATTATCTACGACAAAACCATTCAAGGAACAATAGTTAGAAGTAAATAAACAGCGAAAACGACAAGAAGGACTGTACCTTGCAGGATCGTAGTTCGTCCGGTACTGAGTGAAAGCACTGTCACAAATAAAGAAAGCAAGAATAGAACTGTTGATTTAACATCAATTCCCAGTGTCAAAGTAAGACCAGTAATCAAAGAAACAATAGCAACGGCAGGTATTGTCAACCCAATAGTGGCCAAGGCAGACCCTAGTGCCAGATTCAAACTTGTTTGCAAACGGTTTGCCCGAGCAGCACGCAATGCCGCCAAACCTTCGGGCAGGAGAACAACCCCTGCAATAATTACCCCGACCAAAGATTTAGGTGCTCCTATGGCGTCCACTCCAGCCTCAATGCTAGGAGCAAGTGCTTTAGCAAGTAGCACAACAGCTCCAAGGCAAGCGATCAATAGTCCAGAACTAATAAAAGCTATTTTTGTAGATGGTGGTGTAGCATGTGATTCTTCATTATCACAGCCTTCTTTAGGCAAAAAATAGTCACGATGTCTAACTGCTTGAACGAGTACAAATGTTCCGTACAAAACAATTGAAACGATTGCTATAAATATTAGTTGAAATTTGCTATAATAAGGCCCGCTTACAGTAACAGTGTAATTTGGCAAAATCAAAGTCAAAACTGAGATGGCCATTAAAGTAGTGAGCGACGCAGCTACACCTCGCATACCAAATGACTGTTCCCCAAATCGTGCTCCACCGACCAAGAGACTTAAGCCGATAATTGCATTCAATATGATCATAACAGCAGCAAAAACCGTATCTCTTGCAAGTCCAGAAGACTCAACTCCCCCAGCAACCATAAGAGAAACAATCAATGCAACTTCTATAACGGTTACTGAAACAGCTAATACTAACGTTCCGAAGGGTTCGCCAACCCGATGAGCAACCACCTCGGCATGGTGTACACCAGCTAAGACACCCATAAGCAGACCAATAGCAAGAAATGGAGTATAAAAACCGCTGGAGACAATTAGCGTCCCGAAAAAGAGTAGCCATGACACCACAGGGGCTGATATCGTCCAGATGGGGAGAGAGGGGCACGTTTTCATGTGAACAGCTTAAACTAACCACGAGGGATAACGCTAGTAGAACTCTTCCACCAATTTCCAGTTCGGGTAGACGTTTCGAAAGGCCAGTTTCCACCGACCTAACGGGACAAGAAGCGCTCCTGGTGGGGGTGTCGGCACTGTCCACTGGTGAAGAGGGTATCCCATTGGCAGCAACTTGGAAAATTTACTTGGCGTTACCGTTGACGAAGAAAAGTACAAGAATTACAGTCGACAAGATAGCCCTGTGCTTGCCGCGAAAATCACCGTTCATCCACCGATGGCCCAAGATTCCTGTTTACTGGACTTTTTAAAATCCAGTTTTTACCGATTTTTCGGCGCTAAAATTCACAGGATCCTGCGAGCGCAAATCTACCATGTGCGGTTCAACACGGGAACAAGCTGAAAATACACAGAAAAAGCTGATTTTGCTCCAATAACGGCTTATCCAATGGCATAATCCTGCCATCCCGCACCATAGACAACGATAAAAAATGCAGGAACCTGCGCTTTGAACCGCTCTACCCGGTGGTTCACCATTTTTTAACGGCGTGGTAAGCTGTACCAGGATTCGGTCCCAGCGGCGTCGGTGCTGGTGTCCAAATGGGGCAGCTGGACCTGGACTGGGTCAGAGAGTATCCCATCGATCGCAGCTTGGGAAGTTTACTTGGTGTTGCAGTTGATTTTAAAGGAAAAAAACACAATATCCAAGCTTCATCGATAATCTTACGACAAGATATCGACTTAACTTTTAGCGAACCTACAAAAACCAATACATAGCTCACCACGCAACGAACAAATAAACAGAGACCTCCAATGCGAAAAATCAAAAATCGAGTAATCGTCTTAATGCTAGCATCTCTAGTCCCCATACTAGTTATTTTAACATTGTTGAATTATAAAGTAAGATCTCAAAACTATACCATTGCCGAAAAGAACATATCTCACGCTATACACGAAATAAAATTTTTTCAACTTAGTCTTACAACAAAAACCAGAGAAATATTATCACTACTTTCACAAGAAGACGAAGTACAACAAATTGACACCGCATCAATGTCCAAATTGTTTTCAAGCATCTTACTAAGCAATGGCGAAATTTATAGCAATCTGTTTTTTTGCGATTTAAATGGAAATGTCATTGCGTCTGGAAAGCAAATGCATGACGCAACAAATTCTAGTACCAGGAAATACTTTACAGATGCAATTAAAACAGGCAAATTTTCGACTGGTGAATATATAGTAGGCAGGATTACAAACAACCCAGTATTCCATTTTTCCTACCCTGTTAAAAACCATTCAAACAAAACTCTCGGAGTGCTCGTAATTTCCATAAATCTAAACAAACTAGACGCAATATTTTCGAAAACTTATCTACCAGAAGGTTCTTTCATGAGAATATTTGACCACAACGGCATAAGTTTACTCAGACTTCCGCCAGATCCGAAACATTATCAAACAGGCTCAAAGCTTCGAGAAGATTTTTGGAAAAAAATCTCAAGTTCAGATTCAGAAAACAGTTTCATTGACCTTGGATCAGATAACATTGAAAAATTCTACAGCTTCATAAACATAACAACAAATGAATCCAACACCCCATTCATGCACTTCCTGTTTGGCATACCGACTTCTTCAATTTATACAGAAGCTAATAAATATTTACATCTAAGCCTTGCCATTACCATCGCTGCGACATTACTAACTGTATTAATCTTCAGACACTACTCACAAAAGACGATAACAAAGCGCATTGAAATCCTACACGACTTAACACAAAACCCCGCGATCGCTAATAAAAATTACACGGGAGACATATACCAAGATGAATTAACTCAGCTAATGCTTTCTTTCCACGATATGATCAAGAGGATATCTAAATCATCTTCACAGTTAATAAAAGCGAAAGAAGATGCAGAAGCAGCCAACCTAGCTAAATCTAGATTTCTCGCGACCATGAGCCATGAGATTAGAACTCCATTCAATGGAATAATGAGCATGCTTCAACTATGCGAAGGCACTAATCTCACAACTGAACAAAAATTATACACTTCCTTAGCTCTTGAATCTACGAGAAAATTGCTCGCCCTAGTAAATGAGATCTTAGACTTGGCAAGACTGGAACAAGGAAAAGAAATATCTTGTGTCACGGAATTTTCTCTAGCCTGTATGCTTGCCGACATGGAAATTCTCTTTAAATCTATTTTAAAAGATAAAAAAATAAAATATGAATCACATATCGTTAACGATTTACCTCTTTTGATTGGCGACGAACTAAAAGTACGTCAAATACTTTTTAATTTGATAGGAAACGCCTTAAAAGCGACATCTGATGGCTCTGTTGTGGTTTCAGCCTCACCGATTCAAATATGTCAAGAATTTAGAAAAATCACCATAATGTTCACCATAACTGACACTGGTCTTGGCATCCCACAAGAGCAAATCAAACGACTTTTTAAGCCGTTTACACAGATTAAAGGGACTTATACGCAAAGCAAATCTGGAACTGGACTCGGACTGTCCATTGTCACAAGACTTGTCAAAACAATGGAAGGAACATTATGTATTTCAAGCGAAGAAAACGCAGGAACAACCGTCGATCTAACGCTGCCATTTTATTACTCAGAGCAGCGCGACACTCTACTCCCTCAAAAAAACGAACTAATTGATCTACAAACTTTTAAACCTACAGACTCAATCAAAATACTTTTAGCAGAAGACGAAAGAGTTAATCAAATAGCACTGCAACATTTAGCAAAAAAAATTGGGTTATTCATAGATGTTGCAAACAATGGGATAGCTGCTCTAGAATTACTTTCACAGAATAACTACGACTTGGTTCTCATGGACATACAGATGCCTGAACTAGATGGCATACAAACTACTCAAAGAATCAGAGCAAGCAAAACTACTTATGCAAACATCCCTATCATCGCCTTAACAGCGTACGCCATGCCAGGAGACAAAGAAATGTTCATCGAATCGGGAATGAATGACTACTTATCAAAACCAATTGAGTTCAACAACCTCATACAAATACTTCAAAAATACGGGCGCTACCATGCCGAACCACAAAACGTTTAAAAAGTTATTACGACATTAATCGTAACGTTGTTTTTACTGACAGAAATCTGCGCATCAGCCTGTTAGTCCCCAGAAAAAAGCAGGAACCTGCGTATTTGAACGTAGCCGCATCAGTTCTGCTGCTTCGTCATTGAGTTGGACAGGTGCAGAGAGTATCCCATCGGCCTCTGCTTGGGAAGTTTACTTGGCGTTACCGTTGATGTTAAAAAAGTTCATAAATTACTGCTGATTAAGCATCGAATTGTTGGCGCAAAATCACCGTGGGACTGATGTCCAAGAATTCCAGTTTACTGGACTTTTTGGAAATGATTGATTTGCCGGTTTTCAGCGCGGACAATGGAAGAACTCTGCGAATCATCCCGCTGAACTACCCCAAAAACGAAAAAAATTTCGTATTTGACCAGTTGGATATGGGAAGGACCAGGAGAAGGACGAGCCCATGGGCCAGGGGCAGCCGAAAAGCTGGTCTACAGCTGGGATGGATTCTAGCAAATCGGCGGCTGGCGACAACCAAAATCAAAAACGCAGGAACCTGCGCTAGTGGAAGTAGTGGAGATGACACGGGAATTCGTTATACTGCCCAAACACGTCACAGTTGAAGGATATTTTCGATTTGGAACGAAAGGATTTCCCCATGGCAGAATCCTTTCATCCAGCACGAACGGCAAACCCAAAAACGAAAGAAACCGCGTTTTTTCCAAGAAAAACTAATCAATAAAAGGTCTTGGCAAAGACGTGCAGACATCCCTACCAAGACCAGCCCCACCCTATGGAGAGATCAGGCAGGAACGGCCTTAGATAACTTCAAAAATCATTACAGGCAAGAAAGAATCAGCAGGGGTATTTGCAACATACTGTCTTTACTAACTTTACTAACTTGACATTTATTTCAATTCTGTAATATAAACAAAAAATCAATTCTCTGGAGCTCTTACTCATGCCCAGTTATAAATCTGAGATCTTAGTTATAGTGATGTTTGCACTGTTTATTGGTGGGATCGCATGGATTTCCTATCAATCTCGCAAACAACCACAACAAAATGGTGGAGAAGCCACCCATGATCAAAAAATTTCTGGAAAATCTGAAGCAAGGGGAATCACTAGTGCAATAACACCCGAAGCAAGAACTCAGGTCAACGGGGAGGATCATTCAAAACATACGACAACAACAGACTAATGAGTACAAAATTGTGCATCGCATGGTGCGCCAGAAACCAAAGCATAATCAAGTTAGCGTTACAACCAACAGGTCCACTCCGCTAAAGCCGGAACAATAGTAGTCAACAAAACGGCTTTCGGCTGGTTCTTTCACACCAATTTCTGTCAATTCCCTGAAACTTGGGTTACAGCCTGAAGTTGCTAAGAGTGATGGACTGTTTTCGTGTCCTACACAGTCGGCATCGGTTCAGCGGCTGGCGACAACAAAAATCAAAAATGTCGGAACCTGCACTTTTTGACTAGCTGGACAGGGGATGGACTGATCGGCGACAATTATTCTTGAGCATCAGCGACAATTAGAATTGTGCATCCTCCTCCTTGGAGTCTGTCGGCTGTCTCCCTCCTGGAAAGATGATAGCCGGCTGAAATGATAACGGATGCGCAGGTGAGAAAGCTGATGAGCGAGAAGACCAAGACGGGACGGACAGGGATAGCCGCGCTACGGGCCGGCATGAGCCGCAACACGGCGGCGAAGTACCTCAAGGAGAGCAAGCTGCCCTCGGAGATGAAAGCGGTCCGGGACTGGCGGACTCGCCCCGATCCTTTTGAGCAGCACTGGCCGAGGATTGAGGCACGCCTCGTTGCGGAGCCGGACCTTGAGGCGCGCACGATCTTTGAGGAATTGCAGGAGCATCATCCTGGCCTGTACGAGCCAGGTCAACTCCGGACCTTGCAGCGTCGGGTCAAGCAGTGGCGGGGGCTGGCCGGCCCAAACAAGGAAGTCTTCTTCCCCCAGGCGCATCGTCCTGGTGAGGCCATGCAGACTGATTTCACCTGGGCCAGCAAGCTCGGCGTGACCATACAGGGCGAGGCCTTCCCGCACATGCTGTGTCATCCAGTGCTGCCATACTCCAACTGGGAATGGGCCACGGTGTGCCACTCCGAATCGCTGGCCGCACTCAAACGAGGCGTGCAGGAAGCGTTATTTCGGTTGGGCCATGCGCCAAGGTTCCATCAAACGGACAACTCCACGGCGGCCACCCATGACCTGACCAGCGGCAAGCGGGCCTTCAACGAGGAATACGCGGCCATGGTCGGTCACTTCGGCATGCACCCCAGGACCATCGCGGTCGGTGAAAAGGAGCAGAATGGTGATGTCGAGGCCATGCACCGGGGGCTGAAAAATCGGCTGAAACAATACCTGCTTCTGCGCGGCAGTAATGACTTTGAAAGCGCCACCACCTACGAAATGTGGTTGTGGCGGATGCTGCTCAAGACAAACCGTCCCCGGCAAACGAAGCTTGGGGAGGAACTGGCTGTGATGCGGCCAGTAACGATGGCCAGACTTCCCGAATTTACGGAAGTCGATACCAGGGTCAGTTCCTGGAGCACCATCTCCATCAAAAGCAATGTCTATTCCGTACCCTCCAGACTCATTGGAGAAAAGNTCATGGTCAGAGTCTATGAGGGGAGGATCGACGTGTATTACGGCGGCAAGGTCCAACTCANCACCCAACGCCTCCTGGGACGCGGCGGCCACCGGATCAACTACCGTCACATCATCTGGTCCCTGGTGAAAAAGCCCGGTGCGTTTCGTCTCTATCGTTACCAGGAAGACCTCTTCCCCTCCCTGGTTTTCCGGCGTGCGTACGACGCGTTGCGAGACCGGTTCGAGGAGAACAAGGCCGACAAGGAGTACGTACGCATCCTGCACTTGGCGGCGTCCACGATGGAGGCCGAGGTGGAAACCGCCCTGGAACTCCTCCTTGAGGCAGGCACGCTGCTCAGCGCCGAGGGGGTCAAAAGCATGGTCACCGATGGCGNNACGCTCGNGGCNATGGGCATGGACGCGCCGCTCGTGGACCTTTCGGTTTACGACAATCTNCTGTCCCGACNGGAAGGTTGCATATGACCCAGGAAACCGGCGGCCTCATGATCTGCCTCAAGGCGTTGCATCTTTCGGCGTTTGCCAGCCGCCTCCAAGAGACGACGGCCACGGCCGAGAGCCAGGGNTGGAGCTACCAACAGTATTTGCAGTACCTGGCCGAGCTTGAACTGGAGGACAGACGGCAAAGCCGTATCGAACGTCTCCGCAAGGCCTCCGGCCTGCCNGGGGATAAAACNTTGGCCAGTCTGGATACGGGGGCTTTGCCGGAACGGGTGAAGAAGATCCTGCCCTCCCTGTGCGAGGGGCACTTCCTTGAACGGTCGGAAAACATCGTGGCCTTCGGCCTGCCAGGACGAGGGAAAACGCATCTGCTGTGCGCCATCGGTCATGAGCTTGTCCGTCGCGATCATCCGGTGCTGTTCATGCCGGCCTACCGCCTGGTGCAAAAGCTGCTCATCGCCAAACGCGACTTCAACCTGGAAAAGGCCCTCAAAAAGCTGGATCGTTTCGAGGCGGTGATCCTCGATGACATCGGCTACGTGCAGCAGGACCGGGAAGAGATGGAGGTGCTTTTCACCTTCCTGGCGGAGCGCTACGAGCGCGGCAGCGTGCTGATCAGCAGCAACCTTGTCTTCTCTCAATGGGACAAAATCTTTAAGGATTCCATGACGACAGCGGCAGCCATCGACCGGATGGTCCACCATTGCGTCATCCTGGAGCTCAACGGGCAGAGCTACCGGAACCAGGAGGCTCAAAAACGGAATGCGGTCTCACACCCTCGCGGCGATGAAGACGGACGCGGGGCCGACCTCAAACCCGAAGATCACATGGCTGAGGCCGAGGTGGATGCACAAAAATAGTTGTCGTCAGTGCCCAAGAGTAATTGACGCTGAGCAATGGACCAGGAGAACCCTGGTGATGACGGCAGGACTCTGCGAATCAGGCCCGTGGCCTACTTCAAAAATGAAAGAAATTTCGTATTTGACCAATTGGCACCATGGGAAGCTAAAATAAGCGGCAAAACAAACGAAATGATGCACTGAAAAAGCTAATCGGCTGACAATACTTGTTTTCTGTAAATTTCAACAAGCTCAAAAAGTGCTCCAGCACATTCTGCTACACTTGCAACCAATTCCCCGAGCTTCGATCTTCCCGATTCAGTCAAAGAGTAAACACGTTTGGGTTTTTGCTTACCCTCGATAGTCCATTCAGACGATATCAATCCTTCTTCTTCCATTTTTCGAAGATACGCATAAATACTAGCAGAACTATTTCCTGGCTCATTGAACAATTTAAATTTTTTCAATGCGTTAGACAATTCATAGCCATGACTTGTTCCGTTACTTAGCAGTAGAAGCACTGAGCAACGGACACAAAGATCAATGCCGATTACCTTAGATCGCATTGGCTCTTCCTATGCCAAATAGTCGATTAAATACTTTAATGCAGTCCCGATGATAACCAAGGCCAACATCCACTTAATATACTTAGCAGGAACGTACTTTTGACATCGAGCACCACAATACATACCTGCCATTCCTCCCAAACCAAAAAGCAGCCCCAACATCCAATCCGGGGCCACCGACATGGTTGGAAAGAAAGGGGCTATAGCCTGATAAAATGTAACACCAGCAATAGAAGTGACAAACGTTCCCATCAATGCTGCGCCAGCAACCGTGAAAACAGGAAGTCCGAACACAGAAACAAAGAAAGGAGCAATGATGGCCCCACCACCTATTCCATAAACACCTCCAATGATACCTACGACAAAACTCAATGTGAATATGCCCAAGTTTGAAACACAATACTTTTCGCCGTTAAATTCATATTCAAGCGTCTTCGCACTACAAACAATAATTTTTACTTTTGAATCTCCACATTTGTCCTTTGAGGCTGCGTTATCCTTCCGAACTCCTTGGATATTCCCATTCTTCGTTTTGACCAAATCTCGAATAAGTCGGACACCGATGTATGCCAAAACTGACGCAACAAAAAGCTTGAAAGTTTTTGCGTCAGGCAGATACGCAACTCGGATGAGTGCTCCGATAAACACCCCAGGAAGGGTTCCCACAATCACAGCCCAAGCCAAGGGCCAGACCATTCGGCCTTCTTTGACATACCGATAAACACCGCTCGGGATGGCCACTACGTTGAAAACTTGGTTTGTGGCGCTTACGGAGGGATTCACATATCCCAGCACTGACATTTGGAATGGGAGCAGGAGAAAAGCCCCGGAAATCCCGCCCATTGAGGCAAAGAAAGAAACCCCAAACGCGACCAACGGTGGAACCAATGGGGAGACTTCGATCCCGGCGGTAGCAAAGTACATGGGAACCTCCTTGAACGGGACCACTGGCACGGAAATTATATTTTCCGTGTGTATTAAGTTGAACATATATGTTTAGTAAAACATGTCAACTCTCCATCACACTGCACTGGAATGTCACTTTTGACATCGGCAGGATCAAGCATAGGTCAAATTTGACCTAATCCAAATCCAACATAGGTAATTATTCAGCGGCCTAAACCGATAAGTGAAGTGATTTCACCCCGATCCAATGGCAGAGTCCTGCCATCCAGTCCCCCATAGTTTACCTCAAAAACGCAGGAACCTGCACTTTTTGACCAGCTGGATCAGGAGATGGACCAGGTAAATCGGGAAGGATCAGGAGAAATCGGCGGGAAGTGGAACCCGAGTTGGCAGCCGCGCCACAGTCTGACCACAGCTGCGCCAACACGATCGAAAACAGACCTATAAAAAACAAAAAATCCCGTTGGCTACTCGCCAACGAGATCACTTTTTGAAAGGGGCTTCTTTAAAGATTTTAAGGGGTTAAATCTTGCTTGTGGTGTGTCAAGCAAGCGCTCTCCCCCTGAGCTACGGTCCTATAAACAGAATCAGGGAACAGGCTAAATGCCCCAAACTCGTCTCGAAGTCAACCCCAAATCTTTCGTTCCCAAGAAAAAGTTGGGGGCCAAAACCGTTGGCTTCGTTGGCGCGTCGTTGGCTCGGGGTAAGTACGGATTTGGTACGGGGAGGTCAAGGGGTTTTTACTCTGGGGAGGAGAAAAAAGGACGTTGAGGAGGATGAATTAATGAAAATAATTAATTATTTCAGTATGTTAAGTAGAAATGTCAAGGGGTTATACGGTGATGCAGGAAGCTGCATTACTGAGAACGCCACCAAACAACCATCACCTGATCGTCTAGCTCCGCCGCAAATACTTTAAAATAGTCCGTATATTCGATATGTTATCCATCAGGAACTAGCGCATCACACAATTGTCAAATGTCCAACAGTATTAATTATAACACCAGACTATTCATGGCAACTATTATATTTTTTGGGAAACTCGTGACTCTTCGATTAATTCTGCTAATATGACGAGGTGGATTTAATTTCTAACGTTTGCGCATAAATTCCAGGATGATACGTCACAGAACGTAGCAGTTCTGACCAGCCCCCAAATTCATAGGACACCCACGAACCAGAAGTTGGCTATTACTTGCTCACCCCGATCGCCTTCCACACAATTTTTCAGAAGGGAAAATGCCATGTCAATTTACTCGGTCAAAATCAAGTTGGTTGTGTTTGCAGTGATTAGCATCGCAGGCATGGTGATTACATATACGTATGGACTAATCGCCTTTTGGCCTTGCGCTCTTTTAGTTCTAGCCCTATCTATTCTTTCAATATTTGATATTTCCAACACTTTAGCAAAGCTAACGATCGCAATTACCGCTATAAACAACGGTGAATTTTCTACAAAATTAGACACGAACCGCAGCGACGAATTAGGCAGCCTTTGCAAACTTGTTGACAGCTATATACAGAAACAATCCTCTATAAATCATTCATTTTGCGACACAGCCGAAAAGAATCTGGATGGTTTTTTACGAAATAGGATAGATGCCAAAAATCTAAACAATGACTTTGAAAAGCTTGCAAGATGTTATAACACAGTTCTTGACACCATTGTAAAGCTTCTTGACGAGTTGCCAACTCCGATCATGATTCGTGACCACAACCGAACAATGAGGTTTTTAAATAGAGCGGGAACTTTAAATCTGATAAGTACCCAACAAGCTGAAGGGAAACCTTGTGACATTCATTTCAAAACAGACGATTGCAATAATGGTACTTGTGCTTGCGATAGGGCTTTAAAAACAAAAGCCGTTGAGAAATCAAGTGCCGTCGCAAATCCTGCTCCGAACATCACACTGGATATCGATTATACTGCAATTCCTTTCGGAAAAAATTCTGTTGTCGAATTTGTCATTGACTTGACTCAGATCAAAACAACTCAAAGGAAAATGACAGAAATCGCTAATTCCGCCCACTCCGTAATGGAAATAGTTACCTCAGCTTCGGAGGAACTTTCTGCGCAAATAGAACAATCAAGTCGTGGGGCAGAAGAACAAGCGCAACAAATCGGCAGCACGGCTACAGCCATGGAAGAAATGAATGCCACAGTACTTGAAGTTGCAAAAAGCGCTTCAAATGCAGCGACTTCTGCTGATCAAGCTAAAAACAAGGCCGAAGAAGGTGCCAATGCTGTCAGCCAAGTCGTCCAAGGAATTGCAGAAGTCCAACATCAATCACAAGAAATGAAATCTGACATGGACAACTTAGGTAAACAAGCAGAAGGTATTGGTCAAATTTTAAATGTTATTTCTGATATTGCAGATCAAACAAACCTTCTTGCATTAAATGCTGCCATTGAAGCTGCGCGAGCAGGTGAAGCAGGTCGTGGTTTTGCTGTTGTTGCCGATGAGGTCAGAAAACTTGCAGAGAAGACCATGACTGCAACCAAGGAAGTAGGTGACGCAATTCGAGGTATACAAAATGGAACAAAAAAGAATATTGAGAATGTTGAGCTGTCTGGAAAAAACATCGAAGAAGTCACCAAGCTGGCCAGCACCTCTGGCGAATCTCTCAGGGAAATCGTCTCACTTTCAGAAAAAACGACGGATCAGGTTCGTTCAATCGCCACAGCTTCAGAACAACAGTCAGCGACAAGCGAAGAAATAAATCGTAGCATTGATTCCGTCAACCGTATTTCATCCGAAACTGCAGATGCGATGAGACAATCCGCTCAAGCTGTATCTGATTTAGCTGATCAAGCTCAAGTTCTTAAAGAACTAATCGAGGAACTTCAATCGGTAGGCGAAAAAAAGTCAAATGCCCTGCCCTCTGAAAAGAAACCTCTTGCTTTGGGGAGATCATAATGGACGAACCAACTATCATAAAGCAGGAGAATGAACTCCTCCAGCTCGTGACTTTTGGAATCGGTGAAGAAGAGTTTGGGATCGACATCCTCAAGGTGCAGGAGATTATCCGCACCATGGCGATTACAAAGGTGCCGAACTCCCCTCCCCATGTTGAAGGAGTCATTAACCTTCGAGGTAAAGTCATACCTGTCATTGACCTGAGAAGTCGCTTCAATATGGACTACCGACAACATGATAGTCAAACACGTATCATCGTCTTAGAAATTCATGGAATGATTGTTGGCTTTGTTGTCGACGCAGTTTCTGAAGTCCTTCGAATCCAATCCAGCACGGTCGAACCACCACCTGCTGTTGTTGCTGGGGTTGAGTCTGAATACATCAAGGGAGTTGGGAAACTTGATGATCGGTTATTGATACTTCTCGATCTGGACAAGCTTGTTTCCATGGAGGAGTTAAACCAGTAGCTATTTACGAGCCACAGGTAAGTAACGTCAATGTTGATTCCATATGGGAACCATGTTTTTCACCAATCCAGCAAAAACAGGGAATGAAAAATGGCAGGAGTCTGCCATCCGACACCCAATTTTTCAGCATTATCCCATGAAAACCTAAAAATGCAGCAACCTGCATCGCAGAAAGTACCTAAGAAGACACGACTTTCACGAGGAAAGTGGCCTCTGCCCCTGTGAACTGGTATTGGGTATAGCTCTCCCGACTGGATATACCTCTTGTTGTGACAACCTCCCCATAAAACCAGAAAACAATAGGCAAGTAGACAACTAAGATTTCTAGCAGAAGGATGGTTTTAGTGATAACTATAAAAATAGTCCCCCAAAATAACCCCATCCTTATTTGCAGAATAAACCAGGAACCTCATGAATTTAAAACTAATATCGATAGCAGCTATAAAGAAAATAGCTTCGTAGACTCTGGGCACTTATGCATTGGGAATAAACTATGCCGAACATGTACTTTATTAGAGTCACTTTATCCTATATGCCTCTATTTTTCTGAAATCATATCACACGAAAAAGTGACATTTAGATATGAAGCCGGTGATATGCACATCGAATACAAAGAACCTGCACAGAATGCTTGTTTGACCCTTATGATTTATGCATTTTTTTACTCAAGATGTCCATTCTTTAGCAGATTTTTGTTTTTACTCAAATACTATCCACCCAGGATTACTCACGACATATACCTACATATGCTTTTAACAACAATATTTTTTAGCAGAGAAATAAATTTTGCAAATTCCGAACGAATTAATATTTACGAAAGACTAAAACAATACAACACTGATTTGAAATCAAGGCTTTCAAAATTAATGGGGATGTTCCGTTCTCTTCAACATGAAGATGCTGCAGTAAATTCTTTGACTATTGCATTTGCACTAATTCTCCTCTCTGAAGACGAAATAGAAGAAAAGTATAAGGAGTTTTCAGAAAATATACACAATATATTAAAAGATTTTTAACGTTTTTCCGCGTAGCACATCAACCGACACTCCCCTATAGTTTCCACAATGAAATAACCAAGCGGACATGAAGACGGATTATTTTTGAAAACTCGCCTGATTAATATGCCGCATCGCAAAGCCTACTAAGATCGCTCTGCGACCAACATTACCCAATCCCACCCACCACCTCCATATCAAAATGGAAACAATCAAAATAAATAAAATATTAGCCAACCATCACGGCATAATTACTAGCAAAATATGCAGACGAGAGTTGTTAATACTCTCAATCTGCTTGTTTTGTTTCGACAGCTTCTTTTTATATTTAGGCTACCATGACTACACACAAACAACTAAATCCCAAACCCAGCAATCTTACTACCAAATTAGCGCATTAACTGAAGTCATCGCGCTGCAAATTAATTCTATTCGTCATACTTTAATCGATATAAGAAACAGCCTTCCAGAAGGCTGGCAAAAAAACAAGGGCGTGTTGGAAGAAACTCATAGAAAAATTGGCGACCTCGCCAAATCTTCCGTCAATTTTTTTGGCATATCTATCCTCGATAAATCTGGAACTGTTATTATTTCTAATCAAAGCAAATTAGTTGGGCAAAATTTTGTTACTAGAAATTACTTCAAAGTTCCTAGGGATAATCCTAATTCTGATCTACTATACATCTCTCCTCCTTTCAATAGCATTTTTGGCACATGGCCAGTGGTCTTAACATTAGTCATCTTTGACAATAATAATACATTTAACGGTGTAGTTACAGCGATACTAAACCAAGACACTTTAGATGCAATCTTTAAATCATTTCAGTACCAATCAAATATGCACATATATCTTGCCAATGGTTGTGGAAATATTTTACTGACATACCCAGAAAAAAATACATTAAAAAATAACAAAACAACAATTAATTATATTTTGCGCAGCCACATAGGCAAAGGTACTGATTTAGCGATTCCACAAGGCACTGACGATGAGACTGGCGAGCGCCAAATATTCACACTTAAAACGATAAGAAAATCGATACTTCATACCGACAGCGACTTGATTCTTGCAATAGAAAGAACGACAAAAAGTGTTTACGCATCATTTCGTCACGACATTTCTATTTATACAACAATCTGCTTTCTCACAACTATTTTAAGCACAACACTTCTTATAGCATACCAAATCAGGAGACAAAGATTCATTAATGAGACAAGTAATTCTAAAAATAAATCAAAACAACTAGCCGAAGACTTAGAAAATTTTTTTGAAATTTCTCCTGATTTACTTTGTATAATTAATACTAACGGATTATTCATCAGTGCAAATTCAGCATGGAAAAGCATACTTTGTTATTCTAAAGAAGAAATAGTAGGGCATGAATTTATAAACTTTGTCCACAAAGACGATGTCAATATCACGATTGACGCCATTATCGAACTGCAGAAGAAACAAACTACAATTAGCTTCACCAATAGATACAAACACAAGGGTGGAGAATATAAATATTTAGAATGGCGATCTATTTTGCGTGGTGATCTCATCTATTCATCTGCACGAGATATAACAGAAAAAAAGATCTCCGAGATATCCATGGCAAATATGGCATACAAAGATCCCTTGACTGGCCTTTCAAATAGAGCCGCATTATTTCAAAAGCTATCCCAGGCAATAGAAGAGACCCGTCAGTTACACAAATTGCTAGGCATTCTATGCATAGATCTGGATGGCTTTAAAAAAATTAACGACACATTTGGCCACAAAGCAGGAGACACAGTTTTAATAACAACTTCTACTAGACTACTTTCAATTTTAAGATCAACAGACTTAGTCACAAGGACAGGCGGAGATGAATTTGTAGTAATTTTATGCAATCTAAATGAGTCAAAAGATGCTGGATTAATTTCTACTAAAATTATTAAAAAAATATCCGAGGACATAAAAATACAAGGCCAAACGATTGTTAGTGTCGGCGCATCAGTCGGCATTAGTGTTTATCCAGAAAATGGAGAAACTATTGATGAATTGTTATTGGCTGCGGACACCGCTATGTACTCAAGCAAAAGGAACGGAAAAAATCAATTCAGTTTTTCAACTTCTAGTCCAACAAAAAATGACTCTGCAAAACACTCTACAATTGGCAACATTCCAATATTGGGTTTTGATCAAATAGACATGCAACACAAGAAAATAGCTCAACATATTGTTGACATTCAAAATTCTATTCAAGAGAACTCACCCCAAGAAATCATAGAAAAGAAACTTGATATGCTGACTGAAAGCTCTATTGAAAATTTTTCAAATGAAGAGAGCTATATGCAAACATATAAGTATCATGATTACGTTTCTCATAAAAAATCACACGAAGTCATACTAAACGAACTAGATGCCATCAAAAGCCAAATAAATTTGTCTGGTCGATCATTTATTCTTGCAACTTTTGACAGATGGCTTTGTAATCATATTCTTTCTGACGATAGAAATCTTATCGTTTTCTTAAAAGAAAAATGTATAATTTAATTCTATATCAATTTGCTGTTTTAATTTCACAAGGCCCCTCTAAAACATGGAATTGAAATATAGAGCAAAATTGCCATCCCTACTTTCAACAGTTAAACAAACGAAAACCCCAGTGAATATACTACCGCCACGACGAACAATTTTGTTGCTTAAAGCAATTCTATTCCTTACAACAAACTAAGCGAGCTTTAGCCCCTTTCCTCGAGATTATTCTGAAATCAATATGGACATGCCCTGTCCACATCCAATATATCCCAATTTGGGAAAATACAGGGAAACAACTAAAAATTTATTCCATTTTCAAAACATAATACCCTTGTCCATTTACATGATTTTCAATCTCTTTATATCGGCATGCTATTTTTTCAGTCTCCTTTCTACAAGGGAGTGAACTTCGCAAGAACTTTATTTCTCCAAGTCCTTCTAAAATTCCTTCAGGGATATACGAAAAGTCATCTTTGCTTCTCGTGAAAAGATACATTTTAAGATTTGTTTTGCTTTGATGAATTGCGAACGGCATGATTTCTTTTCCTTCCTGTCAACAGTTACGCTCCGTGGCGCTAGTTATTTCCCCGAATCCAAAAACGCGGTTTCCCACGCATTTATAAAGATCCATTATATTAGATGGATAGGCGTTACTTCTTTGTCCTCCGCCACCACCGGACGACGTGGGCCATGATGCGCAACTATTCCAAAAATCCACCTAGCTAGCTACTTTTTCTCCAAAACGATCTTCCCCTCTTCCAAGCAGGTGACCTTGAACTCATCGCCCTGCTTAAAGCCGTAGTTGGCCAGGAGCGTCGGGGACAGGCGGAGACCAGTGCTGGAGAACTTCACACTTCCAGATGCCACGCGAGCATCCATCCCTTCGATCTTGTAGAACTTCTCATCCAGCGTTATCAGCTTTGTGAGATGGTTTTTCAGGGTGGTTTTGGGAATATCGAAGGCATCCATAATTTGCTGAGCAGTTTTTCCTTCGGTGATCATGGTGCGAAGTTTCATGGCGTCAAATTTCGATGCGATAGGCATGGGTAAGTCTCCTTGTGTTTTTGATTTCAAATGTGATTTCGAAATAGTAGCTTGTAAATGGCAAAAGTCAACGCAATTTGCATCGAAAGTTACCATTGATCAAATTTAACGGCAAAACTAGCTTCTTCTTGTAACGGCTAAAATCTGCTCCTATCAAAAACGAACAAATTTTCGTATTTGAAAAAGCGTTATATGCTAAACTGTTGAGCCCCTAGTCTGCCACCATACATCTATCTCTCGAAATATAGCGATATTTGACGATTCTTCTGGAACAGGGACGGGAAATTCGCAGTATCCTGCCAGCGGAATCGTGTTTTGGTGTCCGTTTTCGCGAATCACAACTTGCCCACCAGCTATTCGCGATGACGCTGATTCCGTCCCCACAGACTGATTTTACTGGCGCATCTACTGCAAATTAAAAAATGAAGGAACCTGCAAATCTTCAACTACATAAAATAACAGCGTTTATCTAAGCAAACAGTCGAAGCCCTGCCCCTGGGGGAATTTTGGGCTTGGACTTTTCCCTTGGACATCCACATTACTGGGCCGCTCTTTTAGCTCGAGCCCTTTTGGTATACCAAGACGTAAAAAGCACCGCAATTACCAGCATAGAATTTGAGATTGTTTCATAAGCAAAACTTGGCATCAAAAAATGACGGAATTTCCCATATGCCAAGATGGCGTTTAACGTAAACACGAACGCCCACGATGATGATACTATTACATTTGATTTTATAAAATCTGCATTACTCCAGATTTCTTTACGGACTTGTTCTCGCGCATAATCTAAGGTGAAGGGCTTGCCGATTAGTATTCCGATCCATGCTGCGAGTCCCAGGAAACCACTGGTCAGTACCCCCATGTAATTTATCATGAAAATATTTTCAAATCCCACGACTAAAACTGAAGAGATGGCAAAGAAGATGAGACCAGCCCACAAAATAATCCCTCTATGAAGACGCAATACCCCAAGGATGATGCACAATCCTAGTGCAATTGCTAAACCAAGTTTGAGTCTAAAAAGGCTTCCCTGTGCAATAACCAAAAAAGCTATCCACGGAGCAAATACCAAAATCATTTTGATCGGTGACATTTTTCTGCTCCATTCTGTCGTTTATGCATCCTTTACGTCCAGAAAGATGGAAAAGACTCAGGGCAAAATGGCAAACACTCGGGCAGGGAATCCGGAACCATCTTTGGGTTTTGGAAAACTTGCGACGACCAACGCGCCGGCTTCAGGCACTTCATCCAAGTGTGCTAAAAGTTCAATTTGATAATGATTGCTCTTCAATATGTAGGTTTCCAAGGAATAGTCATCTTTTGAGGTAGCAACACCAGGATCAGTATCGGTTGTTTCGTGACCAGACGCAGTAATCTTGCGATCTTCGTAGAGATATTTCAGCACGGCCATGCTCCAACCAGGATAGTGCGCGATCCCGTTAACGTCCCTGTTCTGCATGGCATCCATACTGGGCCATCTCTTCGACCAGTCGGTTCNCATTGCCACAAATGAACCTTCTGGTATCTGNCCATGCTTCTTTTCCCAATTCGTAACGTCATCCATCGTGATTGTATAATCAGGATTTTTTGTCACTGCCTCATGGACATCAATAACTACTAGCGGAAGAACCATCTCTTTTACATTAATTTGATCAACGGTACGCATACCTTTGACAAAATGGGCAGGTGGATCGACGTGAGTACCCCACTGTCCCACGTGCGTGAAAGACTGGGCATAAAATCCACTCCCCAATTTCCCTACCCCAGGTTCATACCAATACAAAGTTTCTCTTTTTTCATCAGGGAAACCTTTCCAATGCGGGATTCCAGGCGCGAAAGAATGTGTAAGATCGACAAATTTCTTTTCTTTAATGACATTCCAAGCATCNTTAAGTGTCAACGTCTTTTGAGGAGNNCATCCTGATTGCAAAGCCATAAATATCAATGCAATAAATAAAAAAATCCTTTGCNGAAACATGGTATTCATAAANGCTCCGAATGNNATACTGGAATTATTTTTACTCTTTCTACAAGAAACTTTGCCAGTTTGCATTACTTTTGTCTATGCTAGAGCAAACTATTTTTGGGGAACGGCAAAAATGAACAAATTTTCGCATTTGAAAAATCCCTATATTCTAGGCAGTTGTAGTGCTACTCAGATACCATAGCCCTAATACCCTATAATATAGCGATATCTGCCGATTTTACTGGAACAGGGACAGGAAATTCGCAGTATCCTGCCAGCGGAGACGTCAATTTCAGTCTTGTTTCTCGAATCACGACAAACTCGCCCAACATCTGACAGGAAAAGATCAACCGTGATTGATGACGCTGATTCCATCCGCACAATCCGATTTTACTGGCGTATTTACTGCAAATCAAGAAATGAAGGAACCTGCAAATTTCCAACTATCTAAAATAACGGCATTTATCTAAGAAAACAGTCGAAGCCCTGCCCCTGGGGAAATTTGGGCTTGGACTTTTCCCTTGGACACTTCTGCGTCGGGAATGACGGTTGGCGTTACAGACCTAGCAAGTCATGGTCCCGCGAGAGATTGTACTTGCGTAAAGGATGCAAAAATTTTAATAGTGATTTTAGTATGTTTCAAACTATTGGAGAGAAAGATGCACCGCTCAAGACTCACTAACACAACTGTTCATTGGTTGTATCTGCTGATCCTTCTTCTAGGAATCGGTGCTCCAGCCTCGTGGGCCAAGGACATCATGCCCGTTGGTGAAAAGGTAGCGGTTGATGCTCAAGGGCATGACATCTATCAAACAAATGCCAATGGAATCAAGATTGGGTACAAGTTAATTGGTTCCGGTAGTCCACTACTATTGCTTACTGGACTTGGTGCCACGATGAAAAACTGGACACCAGAATTCATTGAAGAGGCTGCGAAGAAGTATCAATTGATCATCATGGATAACCGTGGAATGGGATACACAACCGACAACGGCCAGCAATTTAATTATAGGCTTTTTGCTCAAGACGTAATTGGCCTATTGGATTCACTCGGAGTCAAACAAACTAATGTACTGGGATATTCTCAGTCCAGCGTAACGACGCAGAACTTACTTCTTTACTTTCCTGATCGCATCAAAAAAGCTGTCATCCACGCCACTTCGACCGATGGGAAAGCCGTAGCTGCAGTTTTTAAACGTCTGTCTTTGCCTAATAATCCTACGATCAAGAAACAACTTCAGGCAGCAATGAATTGGAGAACGCCTTTAGAAAAGATGAAATTGATCAAGAATCAGGTCATGCTTCTAGTTGGAACGGCGGATACGGTTGTGGGCACAAAGAGCTCAAAGATTCTGGCCAGCTTGATTCCTGGAGCTTGGTTAGTCCAATTCAAGAACGGGACCCATCACCTGCAATTTGAAGCACCAACCGCCTTCACTCGTATTGTCTTAACTTTTTTGGAGATGGACGAAACGGTTCCTGCACAGCCTTAGTGAAAGAGTACTTTAAAATTGATGCTCATTGATCAATGACGCTGATTCCATCTCCACAGATCGATTTTACTGGCTCATCTGCTGCAAATTAAAAAATGAAGGAACCTGCAAACTTTCAACTATCTAAAATAACGTCATTTATCTAAGTAAACAGTCGAAGCCCTGCCCCTGGGGGAAATTTGGGCTTGGACTTTTCCCTTGGACATCCCCCTCCTGCTCTCTCCCCTACTCCCTCCTGGGCCTTTTACCTGGGCCACCCCCATTGGGTCCCCGCTGGTCCAAAACTCCAGGAGATTCCCGCTCCGGGCCAATGTCCGAAAACCCTAGGGATAGAACGAGCTTCCCTCCCATCCCGTGACCACCCCACTGGCCCAGGATATCCTCCTCCCAAAGCTGTAAAATTTATACAGGAGGATTTGAAATGGATAAAAGTCAGTTGGATAGTTTCAACATTAAAGACGAAATCATCAATTCACTTCGTCCGATTGAACTGCTCTTTCAAATAATGGACACGTCATCAACAGAAATCTATGGGGAGCTAACGCACTCATTCTCGGAAATAGGAAAAGAATTGTGTCAAAACTTTCGTCGAAAGCTCGATGTTATTTTAGCACAACAGAAAGAAGGTGACACCCATGGCCACGAATAACGACTGGAACGTCATCTACAGCTACACCCGCGCACAGGCACTCGCTGACGGTGTCCTCATCGATGTCACAGCTCAGGCAAAAACCCTTGGTTTTCGGGTTCCGGTCGCTGTCACCGATCATCTCTATAATGGTTATGTCGCTTTCGTGCCACCAGGTTTGGAATCCGAGGGTCAAAGCACCGCTGGCCGACTCCATGATCTGTTGTCACTGGCGCTGATCGCGGCCCGGACCAACAAAGGGACGGATCGCGTCACCTTCAAAGTCGATTTTCTCATGAATCCCAATAGAAAAGAAACTGTCGAAGTCATTGCCCACATCGGTCCAGGTGACGATGGTGCCAGTCCCGTACTGACACTGATGCTACCGGAAGACGACTGAAAATATTAACGAAACAAGGTCATGGCAATGCTAAAAAATGTTCGCAACCGATCCTCGTCAGCGGATTCAATCTGCCGGATCAGGATCGCTTTGAGTTCATCCGGTGACAAACGAAACTCCTCCAGACTGAAAAGCTCCGCCATGGGAATGTCCAAGGCCCNGGACAGCTGTTCGATGCTGGTCAGTGACGGATTGCGCCGNCCGCGTTCGATCTCGCCGATGTACTGGAGGGACAGACCGGAAAGGTCAGCCAGTTTTTCCTGGGTGATGTCCCTGGCCCTACGTATTGATTTGATTTTCTTCCCGAAAATATCCTGAACGCTGTCCATGCCACTCCTCCACCGCAGTAGAGGATATGGCAATGATTTTGGTTACATAACAAATGATCGAAAGGTTATTTTACAAATTATAGCAACTAAAGTTATTAACACTCCCTACCGAAAACAACTTCAACCAGAGAAAAACCGAGGTTTGCCATGAAAACCAGATGGATCGGATTCACCATCGTCGCACTGGCCCTGCTATCCCCTCTCCCGGGCCATGCCGAGGGAAACACAAAGTATTCCCAGTGCCTCAATACATTCAAGGAAAAGGACGGGATACAGACCGGGACCATCGTCAAAATGGCTACCGGTGAAGTCTTCGAAACGATGAATAGCGCTTTCAGCTACGACAAGGATTTGGTTTCTCCAATATGTACTATCATCAAAAGCGGCAGATACAGCTATTTGCTCGTTAGTGGAATCAGCAAAAAGATCATGGTAAAGAGGTTAAACTAAAATGCAAAAAGTATTGCTTACCGTTTTAGCACTATTCATTTCTGCCACAGCCTATGCGCAAAGTACTGAACCGAGAGATTTTCACGGTATGGAATGGGATTCGCACTACTCTGCTATTCCAGGACTCGTAAAACAATTTTCCCGCGATGAAAAAATAGACGTGTTCAAACGACCAGGTGAAGATATGACTATTGGTNCATGCCCCCTTGACACCTTATCCTATGAAACGTTTAGTGGTAGATTTTATAAAGTCAAAATGACTTTTTCTAAATGTGATCCGGCATGTGTTTTCAATATGTTCAAACAAAAATACGGTGAATGCACAAAGATAGAAGATTCCCTTGATAACTTCATCTGCACCTGGGATTGGAAACGCGTCAAATTGGAGTTTGCAATTGACTCTGCATCCGGTGCCACAGAGATTGTCTATGTCTACAAAATAACGGAACGTGAATACGACACGTACTTGAAAGAGAAAGCTGGTCCGAAAAAAGATTCGTTTTGATCCACTGATGCGGCACTTCGTTTTGCCATGGAACGCAGCAATTCCATACGGTTTCCAGATGAAATAGCTACATCTCATCCAAAGCCAAAGTGGTGAAAATTTGTCATAGAATAGCTAAATTTTTCCGGTTAGTGGTAAATTAAAAAGTTTCACCCCGGAATTTCCAGCACCCAGTCGCAGAAACAGGGGGTGAAGTGGGAAAGAGCGAAGAAATAGCCATTGCGGACCAACTTCGCCATTGGCCCACCATCAAAAACAAAAATATTTTCGTTTTTCAGCTCTCCCGTTCCTGGAAAAGCATGCGTCGGCGTCAATGACGATGTTCCGGCATAGGAAATCCCTGTTTACACCCGTAAGTACGAAACGGATCCAAACGTTAACTATAAAATACTTAAAAATCAATATGTTAAAAAATTGCAGGGACCTGCAAAAATTCATGTCCTGGCAATTTCCATGTGATTCAGGAGAAATACAAATGGAAACCGGTGCCGCTACCAGGGTTGAAAAACAGCGTTCGGGAACAAAAGGATAAGATATTATCGCGAATTTACATAGGATATTACGCAAGAAGTTCTACTTACCCCGCTTTTAACCCGTTCCCCTGTGACAGCAACTGGTGAACTTAGTCTGTTTTTACTTTTCAAGTTCCAGGACTGGATTCCCAACGAACCTCGGTAGGTGTATCCGTTAATCCCTGTTGATCCNATGGGACTTCAGCTGCGACAGATACGCACCTATCTGGAATAAAAGACTCGGGTGACCCCCATCGCATATATTTTGTGTTCAATACTCTTGCTGAAAATAATATCTATAACATCAACGTCGATGCCAATAGACCACAAGAGAAGTAGATATTTTAGCAAAAAAAATAATATGATTATTTTATGTTGAAAAAATAAAGCTTCTCATGCTATAGCTAAAAAGTTCCACCTAATAGCCAGCAAAGAAACAGCTATTTCACACCAAGTTTCACTGGTTTTCTACCATAATGTTATGTCTCATCTCAAACACATCTTTTTGAAAAACCTGTTTTTAATTTTGAAAAATAAGATAATTTTGTTCAAAATGTTGTTAAAAGTCCCTTTCGTTTCTTTTAAAGGAAAAGTTTCTTTGCCAACATCAATGCTAAACATTGTGAGGAAAGGAGGGGTTGCGCATAGCAACCCCCCCCTAATATATATACCCTTTTTGGATTTGGATCTAAAAGTATTTCAAACGGATACAGGATCCAAACCCCTTTTGGATTTGGATTCCCAAAATCGCTGTAACTTAACAAAATCTTTAGATTTTCAGGATCCAAATTTGAAGCAAATCCAATTGAATTCTTGTCTACCCCCCATTTTTTGGATCGGAGAATCAAGTTCTCCATCCCAAAGTGATATAAGTTTTTTGCTCCACCTATTCCTGTGGTTTCTTTTTATATTCCCATTTCGAACGGCACGTCAATGTGACACTTCTTGGAAAAGTAATTTATCCAATATTCTCAAAAACCTACAATATTTAGTTGGGAGGTGACATAAACAAAGGATACTGCTATGTCCGAAGACACACCGTTGCCATTGTACAGGTTTTAATAGCTACTCTTGTCTAAACAAACCACGATGGGGACACGAAAAAGAGCTTTGCATATCAACAAAAATAGAAATATCATAAAGAAAAAGCAGCATACATATGGAACTTCCTAGTCACAGAAAGACATTATCTTAGCTTGATCCTCGATTATGAATGCGCTTCAACGTTTTGGATGGATAAAGGACTCCCCGAACCAACAATAACCCATCGTAAATAACGAAATTCCATGAAACCCTACATTATGAACTTACGGGTCCCATTCTTCTGCTCAATTGAATAACAGAAAATAGTCCCCGCGTTGTTACAAGGAATATAAAATTTTACAACTCCCGTCTTCTGAGAAGGTTGCGCTGTAGAATGAATGGGAGATAAAAGGGCTATACTGGGGGTTTCAAGTACGAAAAATCCTTTCTAAAATCTTACAAAAGGAATTTGAAAAGATGGAAAGTTTTCGTGTGCCGATAAAACGTAATGACTTCAGTAATCCTTCAAAGAGTTCTGTTGTCATAACGCTGAAAATTTTGGAAATTCCTAACACGGATCCAAATAGTAGAACATAATGACTATGTTTCGCACTCTCATTGTAGAAAGCATGTCCATATAGAATTGTAAAGACAAATTTTTCTGTTAATACCAGTTTAATCGCCCGCAAGTCCATCAGCTTGCAACGACTTCCACTCTCGATACCACCTATAAAGAAAAATCAAATGAATTTTTTATCCATCTGAAATCAAAATGTCAATCGCACATTCAATAGCAAAGGACTTGAAGCAAAAGAAATGATGTCGAACTTAGCACTTCACCAAGAATCGTGAGCGAAATGAACTTTTTAGCTATAGATTATCTGACAAAAGTTCACTTTTTGGGGGGGGGGGGGGGGGGAAAAAAAAAAAATAAAAAAAATTTACCGAAGAAGTTAAAATGTATACGGATCAAGCAATACAGGGAGCTAAATATTACGACATGGAAGGCTAGAAAATCTAAAACCCATAAGAAAAAATAACTACTGCCCATGCATTTCTTAACTTTCAAGGAATCCAATTTTTCAATGAACGGAGCTATCCTAAGTTAACAAAGTTAACACTGCCCTACTCTCTATAAGATACAAACTTGATAGACTCTCTTAGACAGACAGTAATGTTTTTTAAATAGATTAAATTGTAATTTTTAAATTTAAAAAAATAGCTTTTATTTCTTTTTAAAGTAAAGCCTCCCTATTAACCCTATAAAATATACCTACCATCCAACCTCCCATAGCCATTATCTAATAACCCATTTTGAGAAAGTATTTCCTGGTTAGGTTTTACAGAATTAGAATTCCTTCCCATTTTTACAGGTAAAAGTTACAGAAGTTGAAAATATGTTTTTAAAACAAAAAAGTGAAATAAACACTTGTTTTAAACTTCAAAATATAATTTTTTTAAATTTCTAAACTCCCTATAGTTCCATTTAAGAAAGCCCCTATTACCCCTATAAAATATACCCTGCAAACCAAACCTCCATAGTCCATTATCTAATATACCCATTTGAGAAAATATTCCTGTTCTTTTCAAAAAATTGAAATAGTAGTATTTAACAAAGGTGAATAAACTATAGAAAAAAACTTTGCAATTACAATAACGCCATGGGTGCTTGTAAGATTTCAAATTCCAGCCTAAGGATATGGACCTAAAGAGGTTCCTTTACTTGAAAGGGAACATTCAAATCAAAAAAATAAACATTACTGGGGACTTTACAAGAAAATCGCCGTTTCTGCCTCGAATCTTTTTTCTTCCCAGGATGACCAAACTTGTTTATGGATAAAACCCCAGACAAGGGAAAGGTTGAGATGTAATCTAGCCCCGTATGTAATGGAAAATACAGAAGTCACGGTGGCCTATGTATCGGATGAAGGTTCATGGCAAACTGAAAATCTGAATGATTTTAAATAAATCTTCTTAAAACATGAGATAGTTCAAGTAGACCGATGTTTGGGTATACATTGGGATGCGAATTAGACTCGGGATGGATTTAAGTGGATTGGAATTGACCAAAGAAAACCCTTATGGGAAAAATCTGTAGGGAGAAGGAAGGAGCTTTTATTTTCAATTTACTTGTTACATCGAATTACCAAGTCGATAGTTTCTTACAAACTTCAGACACCTTATCGAAAATAAAGGCTCTTCCTTCTCATAAAATTTACA
>JGI20225J20221_1001172_pt1 | contig 30534 bp, 14 predicted proteins | sample BioMet4_FD_20221 | JGI IMG/M metagenome (IMG submission 20221)
CACAAAGTCCTGAAGCGGCTGCGATTCCCCGCGCGGTTTGCCGGGCTGGCGCTCCTGCACCATGATCGCGGGCGCGGCTTTTTCCGGCTGCCTGTCCGGCGTCTTGTGTTCCCGGATATCCTTTTGCCTGGCCCGGGCCTCGTCCAGACTGGGAAGCGCGTCGGGATTCATGTCCCGAACGCGCGCCTCGAAATCCTTCTGCCCGGCCCCGACGCGCCCCGGATCGAGGCGATAGGCGTAGCCGTTCACGGCCACGGCCGCGATCTTCGTCTTTCCTTTCTGAACCGTGTAATCGTAGTCCCCCTGCCCATCCCGGGCGAGGATGTAGCCCTTCTCCCTGAGCCTGTCTGAAAACTCCGGCCCATCTTTCGCCTGTCGCCACGCCTCGCTCACGTCCTTGCCATAGTCGATTTCCGGGAAAGGCTCCCGGGCGTTGTTCTGATTCCGCTCATGTCCCGGCGTTGCCTTCTCGGCTTTGACGGGCGAACGCTCCGGCTCCTTGTCCTGGATAGGCTGCGGCGTTCGCGCCGTCTCGCGGGGAGCTTCTGGCTCCGGTTCTCTCCTGATGGCCTCGGGCGCGGCCATGCCTTCTTCCCGATCCCGGAAACGCTCTGCCTGAAGGTCCCGATACTGCGTCCGCAGCTCCTGGGCTTCCTTCCTGAATGCCGCCGCCCGTTCCGTTTGCACATAAAACTCTTTGTTGACGTCCGGCCGGTCGGCAAGCTGCTCTTCAAGAGATTTTGAGGGGTCCCGGTCCTTGTCCCGGAGGATAGGCTTGCCCTGAATAATATAGCTTTGTTGGGCAATGCGATCGCTCGTGATCGCCATATAGTCGGCGGCCTCGATGCGCTTGCGAAGTTCCAGTGTCTCCCGCTCCTTTGGGTCCTCCGCTTTGGCGATCTGCCGATCCAAATTTTCGCGGTCGCGCAGAAAATCCCCATATTCGGCCATGGCCGACCGGGCGAGGGAGCCGTAGGGGTCCTTGACGTCGTAATGCTGCGCGAGGGCCTGGCCGTAACGAGAATGGGGATTGCGAACCTCCCCTTCTCGCACCCGGCCTTCCGCCTGGGCTTCCCTGTTTCGCCCTTCCTCGCGCCGCGCCTCTTCGGCCCGCCGGGCGAGTTCCTCCCGGTAAGTGGCAAGGCGCTCTTCCTGCGCCTCCATCTCCCGGGCCTGCTCCACTTGGCGCTCGGCCTGTTCTTTAAACGCCTCCCGCTTCTTTTCTTCTTCCCTATTGCCCGCCTGCCGCCTTTCCTCTTCCTCGGCAATAGTCTGCTGGCGCCGCTCTTCCTCCTCTTTTACGGCCTCCTGCCGTTGATCCTCTTCCTTCTGGATCGCCTCCAGGCGTTCCGCTTCCGCTTTCTCGAACTCTTCCCTTCGCCGATCCTCGTCCATCATCTCCTGCTGGTCAGCCATGGCCCCTTTCTCCTGCTTGCGCCTCTCGCGCTGCATGGCCTGCGCCGTTTCGACCGGCGGCAAGCTGGCCGCCTTGATATCGGCCAAGCGCGCGCGAGTCTGCTCCGCCGTTGCTCCCGTGATCCGTTTGCCGAGGGCGTGATAACCGCCCATCTCGTCCACCACGACGAAGGACCGCTTGTCCCCCTTCGCTAAAACCAAGCCCTTTTTATCCAGGGCGACGACGAAGGCCGCGCCGGTCGCGCTCGCGTCCCAGCAATCCCGAATGCCTTCCCGGATCGCCTTCACATCCGTTTTAAGCCGCCGCCCCTGCTCGAACTCTGGCCGTGCGGGCGGCTGCGTCTTTTCGTCCGGCTCCCGCTCGTTCCGCACCTGCTGCAAGCCCATTTCTCTTTCGAGCTTCCGGCAAATCTCTTTGAGCTTGCGCTTGTAAAGGCCGGGGTCAATCGCGTGCATCGTCTCCGCGTCGATGCGAGACCATGCAAGGTGCATGTGCCGGTGGCCGTCCTTCACATGGAAGACAACCGCGCGGGGCTGGCCATCAAAGCCAAGCTGCTTTTCGATCCGGTCCGCCACGTGCGCCCATTGCTCCCGCGTCAGCTCCTCCCCCTTCGGCGTTCGCACCTGGACGTGAAAAAGCGGCTTCTGGCAATGCGTGCCCCCGGCCTGCAACTGCACCAGGGCGAAGGCGTCAAAAACATTGTCCGAGGCGAACCCCCGAAGCTCCACAAGCTCCGCGCTCTCGTTGCCCTTGCTTGACGCGGCCAAATACCGCGCTAGGTAAGGCCCGCTATTGTGAGGATTCCCCTTGGCGATCATGTGTTTTGTATCCGAAGGCTTGCAAGATCATGTTCGCGGCCTGCCGCACGGCTTCGGTCGCCTCGATCATGCTCGATGATCCCGGCCACTGCTCCATGTTCACGGCGCGGGCGATTTGGTTCAAATTGCTACCCGCCTTGTTCAGTTCCGCGATGGCCTGCGCGGCAAGGCTGCGCTCCACGGTTGGGCTACGGCGCGCGCGGGGGCCAGCGTCGCCCAGGGCACAGGCGCGAAGGTAGGCACTCGGGGACAGGCCCGCCGCTGCCGCGCGGGCCTCAAGTTCGGCGTGTTCGTCGGGGAGAAAGCGGACCGTAACGCGGGCGGCGCGTTGCCGCGCTTCGCTACGTGGCGTGTTACGAATCTTTTTCGGCGCGTCCGACATGGGCGAACCTCCGAGGCAGCCGGGGAGGCTGCGAAAAGGACCGGCGGGAAGCCGGGCGGCTTTGGCCTTTGGGGCGCTCCCGCGCCCTTCTTGGGGGATGCAACGGGGGCGAAGCCACCCTTGCCAAGTTGAGCCCCCGCAAGCCGTAGGCGGAGGGGGCGATGGGACGGTCAGACCGTCCCCAACTTGCTGCTTCCTTTGCCGCACGGACACCCTACCTGATTCGTGAGATTCTGCCTAGCCTCTTACCAAACCAAAGACGCGCAAAGCGCGGAAGAAGCGGGGCGGGGCAATAGGGAAAAGAAAATGCGTGGGCAAAAAACTGGGGGCTGTGGGTGAAATATGCCAGATTCGGGCGGCAAGGCGTAAGAAAAAACAAGGCGAACCGTAACACGATCCGCCCCAGAGACTTTCTTGCCTCTTCACAAATGAAGGCCGTTATCGCCGACTGGCACCTTGACCCTGGCTACCAATATTTCGCTCTCATGCTGGCGAGCCTGCGCAAGATCATAAGCCATTTGCAGACGAAGCCACATTTCCGGCGTGCTGCCGAACGCCTTGGAAAGACGAATGGCCATTTCAGGAGAAATCCCGGCTTTGCCGTTCACCAGATTGTTAAGCGCCTGACGACTGACGCCAAGCGCCTTCGCCCCTTCCGTAACGCTCAGGCCAAGAGGCTCCAAACAGTCAAACCGCACAGCCAAACCCGGATGCGGAGGATTTTTCATCGTCATGTTGCCCCCTAGTGATAATCACGGCAATCGACGTCTGTCACGTCTTGCCCTTCAAACCGAAAAATAATGCGCCAATTTGCCCGAATAGTGATGCTCCAAAATCCGGCAAGATCGCCTTTCAACGGATGCAATCTATATCCCGGCAAATCAAGATCTTCCGGTTGGGTCGCTTGGTCGAGCGCCGCGAGAATGCGCCGGATTTTTTCGACATGCTCTTGATTGAGACCGCGCCTGTCGTCATCCTCATAAAGGCGGCGCAAACCGCGATGCTGAAAACCAAGAATCATAATAAGATTGTAAAGTGACAAGTGTCTGTTGTCAAGCTGTGCTTAAAATATTTACAGCTAATTTAACCAGTTGGAAGAATAGGGGCAGAGCACAATAACGCTCCGCCCCGCTCGGCCTTCAGTATTCATTCGGCAAAAGGAACGTGGTCACACTTCTGTCGGCTTCGGTGATGATCCAAAAAACATTTTCCCCGTATCCCTTGGCGGGCTTGGCCGGGTCTATGGGATAGGCGGAAAGCATCCTCTCCCCCTCCTCAAGCGCCCGGTCGTTTCTGGCGGCGTCCTCCTCGCAAACTGTCCCCCAATCGCCGCGCCGATGTCGGGCAAGGCCGTCCATCATGCGGACAGGTGGAACGGCGGTCAGCACGCCACGCGTGGCGACGACTTGGCCGAGGGAAAAGCTTTTGTTGGTGTTCATGGTCTTGGTCTCCTTTGGGTTTGGGTTGCTGATGCAACCCTGCCCGTCGGCGAGACCGGGGGTAGCAAGGTCAAGGGCAAGGCGCGGGGAGGGGGATCACCCGGCCTGCACAAACGAAGGCGAAGCCGAAGAGCGGAAGGTCGGGGAGACCCCGCGCCTTGCCCTTGACCGCGCGAGGGGCGGAGCCCCTGAGCCTTTCCTACCTTCAGCTTCAAACGGCCAATGTACTTTTACCGGGTCTTGCCATACGTTGCCCGGCTGTCTCCTCTTGTGTCCCTGTCTTGTTCTGTTGTTCTTCGTGAACGTCAAACGGCCAAGGGAACCCGTGATGAACCGTCTGCAAATGGCTCGCGTCTGGCTCGTCGGCTCCATTCTTTCCTTCCCCGCCTCAACTTTCGCCCAAAGCTATCCATGGCTTAACAACCCTATACAACCACAGAATCCGTTTTATAAGCCTATGACGCTGCAAATGCGTCTTGCAGAACATTTGATCGCCGCCATCATGGGCGCAGCATTTGGCGTTTTTTTCAGCGACAGACTTAAAAAATTTCGTCGCTATATCTTCCTCGGCGTTATCGCCCTGCTACTCCTCTGCGGAGCAATTTTTAGCACAACCATCGGTGACATCCTGGCCTTTGTCGTTGGCACCATCGCGGCTTCCCGCTTTTTGCGCGACCCCAAAAAAGGACCGCCCAAACAAACCAAGGCCACCACCTTCGGCTCGGCGGAATGGGCCACCCTGGACCATCTCCAACAAAACGGCTTGACCGGCAACAAAGGCTTCATCCTTGGATTTTTCAAAACCTGGGAGCAGTCCTATCCCCTGCGTTACGCAGGCGACCGGCATTTGCTGACCATCGCCCCCACCCGCTCGGGCAAAGGTGTGGCCGCCATCGTGCCGAACCTCCTGACCTACGAAGGCTCGGCCATTGTCATTGACCCCAAGGGAGAAAACGCCCGCATTACGGCCGCCCGGCGCGGCCAGGGAGACTCCGCGCGAGGTATCCCCGGCCTGGGGCAGAAGGTCCACGTCGTTGACCCCTGGGGCATCACCGACCTTCCGACCGCTTGCTTCAACCCAATGGATTGGCTGCAACCGGACGATGAGGACATCAACGAAAACGCCATGATGTTGGCCGACTCCATCGTGACGCGCCGAGGCTCCAACGATCCCTTTTGGGACGAAGAAGCCAAGGCCCTTTTGATGGGCCTCCTGCTCTACGTCGCCCTTGACGAGCGCGAGCAGGAAGACCGAACCCTTGGACGCGTGCGCGACATCATCAGCATGGGCAAGGACGCACTGACGGAAGTGCTCTTGCAAATGGTGGAGAACGAAAACCCCATTGTTTGCAGCACGGCAGAGCGTACCATGTCCAAGGAAGAAAAGCTGCGAAGCAACGTGCTTGCATCTCTGCAATCGCACACGCACTTTCTGGACAGCCCCCGCATCCGCAGAAGCCTCCATACCTCAAGCTTCAAGTTTGAGGACCTGAAAACCTCGAAAATGACGGTCTATCTCGTCCTGCCCGCCGACCGCCTGGAAACCTTCGGCCGCTGGCTGCGCCTGCTCATCCAGCAAGCCTTGACCGTCAACGCCCGCAACATCGAGGTGAAGCCGGAAAAACCGATCCTCTTCCTTCTCGATGAAATGGCCGCCCTTGGACGCCTGACCATGGTTGAACAGGCTTACGGCCTCATGGCAGGCTTTGGGATGCAGCTTTGGGGCATCATCCAGGACCTTTCCCAGCTCGAACGCATTTACGAAAAGGGATGGGAAACCTTCATCGGCAATTCCGGAGTGCTGCAATATTTTGGAAGCCGCGACCACAAGACGGCGGAATATTTCTCGAAGCTCTGCGGTGTAACCACCATTCAAAAGTTTTCCTTTACGCAAGCCATTGCCCGCGCCGTGGGGTGGTCCTCGTCAACCAGCTCCGGCGGCCAGGGTGGCGGTTCCAGTTCCAGCGGATCAAGTTCAAACGTCACCAATTCCGAAAGCACAACCTACGATCTCGTGCAAAGGCATCTGGCCTTTCCGGATGAATTGATGGTACTGCGGGACGATAAGCAGCTTCTCATGGTCGAAAACTGCAATCCGATCCCTGGAAAGAAGTTGATTTGGTATCGCCAGCATCAATTGAAGGCGCTTGGCGTCAATCTTCAGGCCAGTTCCAGCCCGCAAACCACGGTTTCAAATAAAACGGCGGCCTGAAAACGTCGAAAAAGCTGTTTCAAAATGCAAAACGCGCCATAATAGGGCATGGATCAAGAGCTTGAACGCTTCAAAACAGGCGTGAACCTGTCAGAGTTCGCGGCGGCGCGAGGCTATGCCCTCGACCGGCGGGAAAGCTCGCTTAATTCCGCCGTGATGCGCCACCCTAACGGCGACAAGATCGTGATCGCTCGAAACGAAAACGGCGACTGGATGTATTTTTCCGTGCGCGATGGCGGCGACAACGGAACGGTGATCGACTTCATCCAAAAACGGACCGGGGAAAACCTCGGTCAGGTCCGCAAAACCCTCCGGTCTTGGTCCGGATCGGCGCGGCCTTCTGTGGCGGAAGCCGCCTTTGTCCGGGACCTGTTCCCGATCACAAGGGACCGAGCCGCCGTCATGGCGGCCTGGGAGCAGGCCCGGACCTGCCTTTCCCTGCCCTACCTGACAAGCCGGGGCCTTGGCCCGGAAGTCCTGAGCCTGCCGCTCTTCGCTGGCTGCGTCCGGGTCGATGCGCGGCAAAACGCCCTCTTCCCCCATTATGACCGGGAGGGCCTTTCTGGCTTCGAGGTCAAAAACCGGGATTTTACTGGCTTCGCCTCGGGCGGCGTCAAAGGGCTTTGGCACAGCCGGGCCAAAACTACGGACGTGCGGCTTGTCCTGACGGAAAGCGCCATAGACGCGATGTCCTTTCACGTCCTGCAAGGGGACGCCTGGACGCGCTACATGAGCACGGGCGGCAGCCTGAACCCCCAGCAACCGGCCCTTCTCCGAGGGGCCATGGAAAAGCTGGCCCCTTCCGGCGTGGTCCTCCTGGCCTTCGACCTGGACGACGGCGGGGAGAAGCTGGCGGAAGAAATCCGGGCCATCGCCCCGGCAGGTCGCGACGTGCGCCGTGTGGTTCCGGAAGTCGGGGCGGGTAAGGATTGGAATGAAGCCCTAAAGGCCCACTTGGGGCTGGCATAGAGCCATAGGGAAAAGAAACTAGTGAGAAAGCCGCTCAGGCGGCCTGTGAATGCGTTCTAACCTTCTGCCCCCCTTTTCCTTGCCCCCGTCAATCCAGGCTATCCAGAAGCCGCCTACGGGCCTCCTAGGGCATTTCTTTTTCCTATAGCCCGTTTCGACACTCAGCGCCGAAGGCGCTTTTTCAAAAAGTTGTGAGCGAAGCGAACGCCGATTAGACGGTTTGGCCGCTATACAGGTGTTTTAAATTTACAGGGAGTCTATAGGGTAATACAGGGGGTGGCTTGGAAAGCTAGGCTGGCTCTGGCTTTGCGGGCAAGTCGCGCTAGCGTTTCAGCGTAAATCCGCTAGCATTTCAGCGTAAATCCGCTAGCGTTTCAGCGCAGAATCGGCTTGCAGGCGCTAGCGTTTCAGCGCAAAATCCGCCAACTCGAATCAAGTTATCCACAGCCCGGCGAGGTGTCCGCATGGACCGGAAAGACCTGCAAGAAATCATCACTGAGACCCTCGCCATCGAGGTCGAAGACGCCAAAAAGGCCGGAAGGCTTGGATACATGGCGCGGGCTTTTGTGCAGGCCACCCTTCCCCATAAAGCGACGCCTGCGAATGAGTTCTACCGGGAAAACGGCCTCTTCTCTCTGACCATCCTTGCCCCTAGCCGGATAGGCTTGCCATATGGCTCTATACCGCGCCTGCTTCTTTCCTGGATGACGACGGAAGCGATTTATACCCGCTCCCCTACGCTTGAGCTTGGCCCTACCCTTTCGGCCTTCATGGCGGAGTTGGGCCTTGCCCCAAGGGGCGGCAAACGCGGTGATATCACGCGCCTAAAAAAACAAACCGAAAGCCTTTTCTGCTCGACGATCTCGTGCCGCTACGCGGATGAATCGACCTCGCAAGGCGCGGGTTTCACCATAGCGAAAGATTATGTTCTGTGGTGGACGCCCAAATCCCCGGACCAACTTCCGCTTTGGAAATCAACTGTCACCCTGAGCACTGATTTTTTCAATGAAGTCATTGAACGACCGGTTCCAATAGACATGCTGGCCTTGAAAACGCTCAAGCGTTCCCCCATGGCGCTTGATATTTATTTCTGGCTTACCTACCGCATGTCCTACTTGAGCAAGGACACGGTCATTCCCTGGCCCCTCTTGCAAGGACAGTTTGGGGCCGATTATGCCCAAAACGCGCATGGATTGAGAAACTTTAAGGTCAATTTCCTTAAGCAGCTCAAAAAAGTGCATACCCTTTATGGCGCGGCAAAGGTCGGGGAAGTAGAAAACGGCCTCCTCCTGAAGCCAAGCCCACCACACATTGCAAAGCGCCAAGTTCCAATGCTCGAAGGGAAACGGCGGAAAATCGAAAGCCCTAGCGCCGCCGAACTGCTATCTCCCAGGCTGGCAAGTACGGACCTCTTGCTTCAAACAGAGACTTACGAGAAGGCCAAACGGGCCGCGCTGGGCCTCGATGTCTATTCCCTTGAGCAAGATTGGCGGGAGTGGATCGCCAAGACAGGCAAGCTGCCGGAAAAGCCTGATGGGGCCTTTATTGGCTTCTGCAAACGGAAAGCGAAGCAGCACGGCCAAGGTTAAAAACCATGCTTTCTTGTTTTCGTGCTTTCTGGCTTTCTGTTTTTCTACCTTAATCCGCGTTTTTCCTCCCATGCGTCCAGAGCTTCGCGCAATAAGGCGTTCAGCTTAAGGTCAGCGTCGGCTGCCCGTTGCCGAAAACGGCGGCGAAATTCAGGGTCAACCTTGAAATTGAGCGGGGCGCTTGTACCTTGTGGAGCTGGAGCTATCGAAGGTACTTCCGGTTGCCGTCCCGTAGCGTCAGGGGGAACGGTCGCCTTGCCTTTGACAGCAACCAATGAGGATGAGAGGTCGGCGGGTTTCTTGGCTGCCATTTTCTTTCCTTCTGCTTATCGTGCTTTCGTGCTTTCGTCCATTCGTGCTTTCACGAATTCCCATAGCTCAACAACTTCCCCGGCACTTCGTCCGCGCGGGTCGATCTCAAGCACGGTACGCCCGTCGATCATCGAGGCCGCATAATCCACGCGGTCATGCACGATGGCCTGGGCTACAACGCCATGTGCCGATAGGGCGGCCATGGCCTGGATCGTCAAGCGGCTGTTTGGCTTGGCCTGGGTCACGGCGAAGGCAAAGGGCCTTTGCACGTTGGCGGCCAGCTCAACCGTGCGCCCCACGGCCCGCAAATCGTGAGGGCTTGGCCTGGTCGGGATCAGCACGAAGTCCGCTTGCGCCACAACGGCGCTAATGGATTCGGTGATGGCCGGGGGGGTGTCGATAAAAGCGAAGGCAAACCCGGCCTGGGCGAGAGCTTCCAGCTTGCCGGAAAGCTCTTTCAGGGTGACAGGGGCAAAGGCGGGTGTTTCGTCCTCTCGCCCATTCCACCAATCGGTGAGCGAGGCTTGCGGATCGGTGTCGATGAGAACACAGGGACCGTCCCCCGCCTTCACGGCGGCAACGGCAAGGTGAGCCGCAAGGGTTGTCTTCCCAGCTCCACCCTTTTGACTAGCGAAAACAATGGTTTTCATTTTCGTGCTTTCTTGTTTTCGTGCTTTCGTTTTTGAAATAAAACACGAAATCGTGTTTTCGTTTCCGAATACTAGATGAACGAAAGCCAGAAAGCACGAACTTTTTGATCAGGAGAAGCTCGTGCTTTCGTGCTAACACGAAAGCACGAATCGACAGGTAAACTCTAAAAAATCGCTTTTGACAGACATTAAAGGCAGAAAAGTCGCTTTTTGGCCTCGGCCTAGTGCTTAAGAACCAAAAAATCCCTCGGCAATTTCCCCGCACCCAAGGTTATTTTAGCTCGGCTTCCAATTCCTCAATGGTCGGCAGACTGGATTTGATGTTCTCGGGGAGGGCGCTTGTCAGCTCGTAAGAGGAAACACCAATGGGCTTAGCTACGTCTCTCAAGGCGTACTCAACGATCAGGCTGTTGTGGCTCTTGCACAAAAGGAGACCAATGGCAGGTTTGTCGTCGGGATGGCGAAGGAGGTCGTCCACGGCGGTCAAATAGAAGTTGAGTTTTCCGGCGTACTCGGGCTTAAACTCTCCCGCCTTCATCTCGATGACCACGTAGCAACGCAGGTAGAGATGATAAAAAAGCAAGTCTAGGTAAAAATCCTGGCCACCGACTTCCATGTGGTATTGAGAACCGACAAAGGCGAAGCCCTTGCCGAGTTCAAGGAGGAAGTCTTTAATGTGAGTGACAAGGGCTGTCTCGATCTCGCGTTCTTGGGCGTTTTCACTGACAGTCAGAAAATCAAAGGAATAGGGATTTTTCAAAAGCTCTCGGGCCAAATCAGACTGAGGCTGAGGTAAGTTTTGCGCGAAATTCGTAAGGGCCTGGCCCTGACGTTTATGCAAGCCACTTTCGATCTGGTGAACAAGGATATTCCGGCTCCAGCCGTGTTCGATGGTTTTCCTGATGTACCAGATTCGCTCCTGATGGTCCGTCAGTTTGTCCAGGAGCACACAGTTATGGAACCAAGGAATTTGTGCAGCAACCTGCTGCACAAATTCCCCATCGGGATATTCCTGAGCGAACCGCCTCATATATTTCAAATTTCTGGGCGAAAATCCCTTCATGCCGGGAAAGGAGCGAGTCAGGTCTTGGGAAACTTGATCGACGACCTTGGCCCCCCAGCCTAAGCGTTCCTGCCGGTCAAGAATATCGCTGCCAATACGCCAGTAGAGAGAGACAAGCTCCTGATTGACGGCAAGACCGGCGCGAAGCTGGGCGGCCCTGATCCGGTCCTTTAGGACGGCGAGGAAGGCTTGATAATTGGGGTCCTGGGGAAGCATTTCAGCCTTTTGTGTTTGATTCTAAATAACTACTGAATTTTCAAATAATTTTCAACGCCTATTTCCCTACCGCCATAGCTTCTCAAACCGTGCCGGGTTGGCCGCCGTGTACCTGACGGTGTGCTGAATGTTCCTGTGTCCAAGATAGTCTTGGATCAAGCGCGTGTCTGCCCCTTGATCGGCCAGGGCGAAGCCGCAAGCGTGGCGGAGCATGTGAGGGTGAGCGGGCAGGGGGAGGCCCGCCAGCTCGCCATAGTGCCGGATCGCAAGCCATGCCGTCTTGCGGCTCCATGCTGTCCGTCGCTCACTCACGAAAAAAGCGTCCGTATCCGGCTTCATCTTGCCCCGATCCGCGAGCCACGCCTTGATAGCCCGCAGCTCGTCGGCCCGCAACGGGTGGGTGGTAGAAAGGCCCTTTTTGAGCCGGGCGACGTGCAGGACGCGGCTTTCGGTGTCCACCTGGGAGAGAACCAGGCCGCAAGCCTCGGAGACCCGGAGGCCATGCCGGAACATGAGGAGGAGAAAGCAGCGGTCGCGGGTTTCGTTCCTGGTGCCTTTGGTGGCGGCAAGGAGTTTTTCGACTTCGTGGCCGGTGAGGTGTTTTCGTTCATTCATCCAATAGCCACACACGCAGAAGGAGACCCAGAAAAATATTCGTGTGAAGACACTCTTGGCATAAATGATCTAGTGACTGGGGAATATCTACGCATGTCCGCTAGCTCTGTTCAAAAGCCTTGAATAAATTTATCCATTTTTCCTCAAGAACACAGTCAACATTGCCATCAAACTTTTGTTTAATGCGTTTACTCAATTCAACCTTCCATCCCAAATCCAAAGAAAGCTGATTATCTCGCGCAAAGCTTTCAAGCTGCGGAACAATCGGTTTTTCTGGATCAATAACATCTTCCTGCAAGCCATCTTCCGTTCTGAAAATCCTGTCAAAGCTATCAATAATAAGACCTATCGGGATTAAATCTTCTATTTCTGACCCCGTTTTTTGCGAAAATGTGTCACAATCTAGAACCTTGTCTTTCTCGCTTTTATACAAGCTCAGCTTCAGGCTTTCTTGAAATTGCTTGCCTGTCTTATCTGAATCCAAAAGAGCAACAGGCAAAGAGGCTCGTCCACCTTGAATAATTGACACGACCGGCTTTACTGCTTTAGCTCCGCCGACAGGGATAAAAACCATTTCTTTTTTTGGTTGAAACTTACCCTTTGCCACAAGGTGATTTTTGACCATCGTTAAATAAAATTGGTCAGAAACACCTTCAACAATAATAATATCACAGCCAATGAGCAGGCTTTGTGAAGCAGTTATCCCTATGGCTGCGTTGACAGGCTGTATTGCTTTTTTTTCTTTATCAGCACGACTTATATCGTTAGAAGCCTTTGTTATGCCTTTCTCCGTGTATACAGCTTTCACCTTGTCTAAGTTATTATGATCGACAAGGAATGGAAGATGGGTCGTATAAATCAATTGGTTCTTATCTGCGAGGCGTTCAAAAAAACGGATTAAATCTGTCTGTGCGTTTGGGTGTAGACTTAGACCAGGTTCATCCAGGAGCAAAACACAGTCCTTATGATTTTCTTCGCTTTCAGCAAGAAAAACCAAAAAGAAGCTAAAAAACCACTGAAGGCCTTTGCTACGAGATTCGAGTTCAATGGGAGCGGGGCGTTCAATATCACTTACAAGAATTCGAAAATATTCACCATCGGCATTAAAATGAAAAATATAATCACCTTGAGTCCACCACGCCTTGAACTGTACCGTTAGACGAGAAGCAGCAGATGTGACCTTGGCAAAACGTTCTTGCTTGTTTCTGGACTCTTTTTCAATTTGAGGCTGCGCCTTTTGCCGAGGATCATTGTTAGGGCTATTTTCTCGTCCTAAATCAAGAATCTCTTTTGGATCAAGCTTAAGATGTCCAAAGAGAACCTTTAGAGTACGGGCTTTCATTCGTTCTTTACCCGTCAAAGTATCCATACGACCCAAATCGTCGATTACACGCGGAAGATAGAGGTCAGAATCTAAGTTCCCATACTCAGAGTAATAAACAAAACGGGGTATTGCCTCGCATATCACCTTAAAAATATCTTTCCCAACCGCACCTTCCAAATCTTCAGACAAGGCCTCTCCCGCTTCGTTCGACAGGTAAACATAGAAATTTTCATTGTAGTCCTTCTTAATAAGAAGGTACTCAGTAAAAACTATTTTGCTAGAGACTTCTGCATCAGCCTCAGGCTGATCCTCATCACCCAAGGTTGATGCGACATATTTTTCATATTTTCTTTCAAAAGCCTTTAACTCAACATCGTCAAGCCTAAATAACACTTCGATAAAATGCTCTTTCTTTCTGACCCCTCCATTAGCCTCAACTTCTGAATATTCATCCCTAGGATAATCGGATAGAAGATCTATTTTCGTCGCGTCATCAGCTGGATTAAATTTCCACAAAGGCAAAAGAAGATTTGTCTTTCCCGATTCGTTAACACCAACAAAACAAGCCAGTTGATCAATCTCAATCCATTCCGTTTCTTTAACAGAACGAAATTTATTTACTTTGTACTTAGAAAGACGCATGCGCTACCCCTATTAGAAAGATTGCAGATGTAGGAGATTGCGAATCACCCCTGACATTTACTTCATATTTTTTGAAATCATCTATTCCTTTCACCATCGAGTGTCCACTAGCGCCGCTCTCGCGCCCCGTGCGGGGAAAAATAGCGCACTCATCATTTTGTCTAGTGTTGAGGTTTGGAGAACCCAGGAAAATGGCGGCTTTCCGGGCCTCTGTTTCCCTGACATTAGACAAAATAAGACATTTTGTCTAATCATATTGAGCCGCGTACAAATAAACGTTTGCGACGGTATCTAGCCGCACCGTGATTTCAAAGTTTGCCTTTTGCGTAATTATGCGAATCGGGGTTCAAGCTGATCCAAGCAACATAACAGTTATCCTCCCGTGTAAATTCCAAACTCTTTGAACTGACAAAACTATTTAGTTGATGCCAAGCTATATGATATACTGTCACCACTAACAACAGCATGGTGATCAATATGCAAAAAAAAGACAAGGAAGAATTTGCAAGCAAATGGTTCTACCGAGGATTAACCTTTGGCATTTCCAGTGGAATAATTATTGGTGCTGCGTCTATTACACTACTCTGGGCAAAATTAGAAAAAGACTGTAGCATGCACAATAGCAGGCCATCTCGTCCTTTAACCGTTTTAAAACATGAAAATACATCAATTAATTCAATTGACTAAATAGCACACGGCCTACTAAAAGCATCATCCGCCGTGGGATTAGCTTTCAGACTTTAAAGGATCTGGAAGAAGAAAAGACAACTGGAACCCTTTGCGCCACTTTTCATCTAATTTATTCCACTCTGCTTTATTCACAACCCCAGGCTCTTCCTGAGAAACAAGAGGATTTTTTGAGTACACGTAAGCCCTGACAACGACCTCCCCAGTAAACGATTCACCAATCCCAATTCCATATAATGTATTTTTTTGTCCAGCCAAACATGCATTTGGAAATATAACAACCCCGGTACCTTCATCCCCGCTTAATGGATAAAAAACAACTATAAGCTGTTTTCCTCTGACACCGACTTCAGCACCATATTCATAGGCGTCACCATCTATTTTAATAACCCCCTTTCCAGAAAGAGTATTTGTGTCGCCCATAAAAAATTCTGTATCTTGATATACCCAACATCCGTTTTTATAAGTATGGGTTTTAGTTGTATGATACCCATATAATTTTATACCTTTAAATTGTTTCAGATGTTCTTTATCTGATGTAATTTTTGCACCAAGATATGACCCAATAACATCATTTATGCCTTCAAAAAAATCAAAACTTCGTATTAACCCGATTAAATTGCTTAGCCCAATACCTAAAACCGCCCCACCAAATCCTTGTAGAACCGATTCAATACCCTGCAAATGTTTTGGCAAGAAATCCTGTGAAATACCAAAAAACAAAATACATAATCCCAGCAAAGAAAGGAGCGTGTACGCGAGTATATAGCCACTCTTTTTCATGATATATCCTATTATTCCTTTTACCAAAATTTTTACAAAAAAAGCCGTGCTGTCTAAAAATCAAGGGGAGGACTAACCATTTGTTGTAATGTAAAAATATCGGCATATTCCGTCCACTCTTAAGCTTAGCCTATTGCCGGGAAACAGCCTACACAAGACAAAGTACTCGCCGCGCGTTCTGCAAACATGCCTCGTCACCCCGCCCCTTTTTCCCTATCGCTCAAATACGCAACAGACTCCATACCCTCCCTTGCCATAAGCTCCCACCCCCGAAGCGCTCGCGCGGGATTGTCGGTCATGGGGCCGCTTGTTTTGCAGTCATCACACGTGATCTGATATTTCGCCGCGAGAATATCCCCTTGCTGATTGCAAGGGCCGTGCAGATACATCGTGTTTCTATGCGAGCAGCAACACGGGCACGAAATAGCGGAAGCAACAGGGAAACGGCGCGGCAGTCTGTTCACGCGATGAGCCTACGAAGAGGAGTTGCCGGAAGCGTTCGTTCCAAAAAACAATCCCACGCAAGAAGCAACATCTCAAGCCTTAAAAAACACGTATCCTCGTATTGGCCCGCCTGCTCTTCCGTCATGCGGAATGAAAGCCGTTCCAGTTCTTCGTATCTTCCCTTTTTCGCCCCATATTGGCCTCCGCGATGGGCTGAACGGAGGCCTGCTATCGTTCCCGTTCGTGCGTTCGCTCTTGCCCGCGTTGCTGCACAAGCTCCTTCAAATGCTCTTCGCCCTTCTCCTTGATGCCTTCCCGATCCTCCTTGTTCAGCCTCCGCACGTCGGCCGCGTTCAAGGGACGGCCCGCCTTCATGTCCTCCCCCATTCTGTCTAAGGCTGGGCCGCGCTGCTGCTTGGCCAAGTCCTGCTCATAGTGCGCGCGCTTGGCGGCGGGATTGTTCCGCAGTTCCGCCGGGGATAGGTGCGACGGCTCCTTCGCCTCCGGTAGCCCCTTCACAAAGTCCTGAAGCGGCTGCGATTCCCCGCGCGGTTTGCCGGGCTGGCGCTCCTGCACCATGATCGCGGGCGCGGCTTTTTCCGGCTGCCTGTCCGGCGTCTTGTGTTCCCGGATATCCTTTTGCCTGGCCCGGGCCTCGTCCAGACTGGGAAGCGCGTCGGGATTCATGTCCCGAACGCGCGCCTCGAAATCCTTCTGCCCGGCCCCGACGCGCCCCGGATCGAGGCGATAGGCGTAGCCGTTCACGGCCACGGCCGCGATCTTCGTCTTTCCTTTCTGAACCGTGTAATCGTAGTCCCCCTGCCCATCCCGGGCGAGGATGTAGCCCTTCTCCCTGAGCCTGTCTGAAAACTCCGGCCCATCTTTCGCCTGTCGCCACGCCTCGCTCACGTCCTTGCCATAGTCGATTTCCGGGAAAGGCTCCCGGGCGTTGTTCTGATTCCGCTCATGTCCCGGCGTTGCCTTCTCGGCTTTGACGGGCGAACGCTCCGGCTCCTTGTCCTGGATAGGCTGCGGCGTTCGCGCCGTCTCGCGGGGAGCTTCTGGCTCCGGTTCTCTCCTGATGGCCTCGGGCGCGGCCATGCCTTCTTCCCGATCCCGGAAACGCTCTGCCTGAAGGTCCCGATACTGCGTCCGCAGCTCCTGGGCTTCCTTCCTGAATGCCGCCGCCCGTTCCGTTTGCACATAAAACTCTTTGTTGACGTCCGGCCGGTCGGCAAGCTGCTCTTCAAGAGATTTTGAGGGGTCCCGGTCCTTGTCCCGGAGGATAGGCTTGCCCTGAATAATATAGCTTTGTTGGGCAATGCGATCGCTCGTGATCGCCATATAGTCGGCGGCCTCGATGCGCTTGCGAAGTTCCAGTGTCTCCCGCTCCTTTGGGTCCTCCGCTTTGGCGATCTGCCGATCCAAATTTTCGCGGTCGCGCAGAAAATCCCCATATTCGGCCATGGCCGACCGGGCGAGGGAGCCGTAGGGGTCCTTGACGTCGTAATGCTGCGCGAGGGCCTGGCCGTAACGAGAATGGGGATTGCGAACCTCCCCTTCTCGCACCCGGCCTTCCGCCTGGGCTTCCCTGTTTCGCCCTTCCTCGCGCCGCGCCTCTTCGGCCCGCCGGGCGAGTTCCTCCCGGTAAGTGGCAAGGCGCTCTTCCTGCGCCTCCATCTCCCGGGCCTGCTCCACTTGGCGCTCGGCCTGTTCTTTAAACGCCTCCCGCTTCTTTTCTTCTTCCCTATTGCCCGCCTGCCGCCTTTCCTCTTCCTCGGCAATAGTCTGCTGGCGCCGCTCTTCCTCCTCTTTTACGGCCTCCTGCCGTTGATCCTCTTCCTTCTGGATCGCCTCCAGGCGTTCCGCTTCCGCTTTCTCGAACTCTTCCCTTCGCCGATCCTCGTCCATCATCTCCTGCTGGTCAGCCATGGCCCCTTTCTCCTGCTTGCGCCTCTCGCGCTGCATGGCCTGCGCCGTTTCGACCGGCGGCAAGCTGGCCGCCTTGATATCGGCCAAGCGCGCGCGAGTCTGCTCCGCCGTTGCTCCCGTGATCCGTTTGCCGAGGGCGTGATAACCGCCCATCTCGTCCACCACGACGAAGGACCGCTTGTCCCCCTTCGCTAAAACCAAGCCCTTTTTATCCAGGGCGACGACGAAGGCCGCGCCGGTCGCGCTCGCGTCCCAGCAATCCCGAATGCCTTCCCGGATCGCCTTCACATCCGTTTTAAGCCGCCGCCCCTGCTCGAACTCTGGCCGTGCGGGCGGCTGCGTCTTTTCGTCCGGCTCCCGCTCGTTCCGCACCTGCTGCAAGCCCATTTCTCTTTCGAGCTTCCGGCAAATCTCTTTGAGCTTGCGCTTGTAAAGGCCGGGGTCAATCGCGTGCATCGTCTCCGCGTCGATGCGAGACCATGCAAGGTGCATGTGCCGGTGGCCGTCCTTCACATGGAAGACAACCGCGCGGGGCTGGCCATCAAAGCCAAGCTGCTTTTCGATCCGGTCCGCCACGTGCGCCCATTGCTCCCGCGTCAGCTCCTCCCCCTTCGGCGTTCGCACCTGGACGTGAAAAAGCGGCTTCTGGCAATGCGTGCCCCCGGCCTGCAACTGCACCAGGGCGAAGGCGTCAAAAACATTGTCCGAGGCGAACCCCCGAAGCTCCACAAGCTCCGCGCTCTCGTTGCCCTTGCTTGACGCGGCCAAATACCGCGCTAGGTAAGGCCCGCTATTGTGAGGATTCCCCTTGGCGATCATGTGTTTTGTATCCGAAGGCTTGCAAGATCATGTTCGCGGCCTGCCGCACGGCTTCGGTCGCCTCGATCATGCTCGATGATCCCGGCCACTGCTCCATGTTCACGGCGCGGGCGATTTGGTTCAAATTGCTACCCGCCTTGTTCAGTTCCGCGATGGCCTGCGCGGCAAGGCTGCGCTCCACGGTTGGGCTACGGCGCGCGCGGGGGCCAGCGTCGCCCAGGGCACAGGCGCGAAGGTAGGCACTCGGGGACAGGCCCGCCGCTGCCGCGCGGGCCTCAAGTTCGGCGTGTTCGTCGGGGAGAAAGCGGACCGTAACGCGGGCGGCGCGTTGCCGCGCTTCGCTACGTGGCGTGTTACGAATCTTTTTCGGCGCGTCCGACATGGGCGAACCTCCGAGGCAGCCGGGGAGGCTGCGAAAAGGACCGGCGGGAAGCCGGGCGGCTTTGGCCTTTGGGGCGCTCCCGCGCCCTTCTTGGGGGATGCAACGGGGGCGAAGCCACCCTTGCCAAGTTGAGCCCCCGCAAGCCGTAGGCGGAGGGGGCGATGGGACGGTCAGACCGTCCCCAACTTGCTGCTTCCTTTGCCGCACGGACACCCTACCTGATTCGTGAGATTCTGCCTAGCCTCTTACCAAACCAAAGACGCGCAAAGCGCGGAAGAAGCGGGGCGGGGCAATAGGGAAAAGAAAATGCGTGGGCAAAAAACTGGGGGCTGTGGGTGAAATATGCCAGATTCGGGCGGCAAGGCGTAAGAAAAAACAAGGCGAACCGTAACACGATCCGCCCCAGAGACTTTCTTGCCTCTTCACAAATGAAGGCCGTTATCGCCGACTGGCACCTTGACCCTGGCTACCAATATTTCGCTCTCATGCTGGCGAGCCTGCGCAAGATCATAAGCCATTTGCAGACGAAGCCACATTTCCGGCGTGCTGCCGAACGCCTTGGAAAGACGAATGGCCATTTCAGGAGAAATCCCGGCTTTGCCGTTCACCAGATTGTTAAGCGCCTGACGACTGACGCCAAGCGCCTTCGCCCCTTCCGTAACGCTCAGGCCAAGAGGCTCCAAACAGTCAAACCGCACAGCCAAACCCGGATGCGGAGGATTTTTCATCGTCATGTTGCCCCCTAGTGATAATCACGGCAATCGACGTCTGTCACGTCTTGCCCTTCAAACCGAAAAATAATGCGCCAATTTGCCCGAATAGTGATGCTCCAAAATCCGGCAAGATCGCCTTTCAACGGATGCAATCTATATCCCGGCAAATCAAGATCTTCCGGTTGGGTCGCTTGGTCGAGCGCCGCGAGAATGCGCCGGATTTTTTCGACATGCTCTTGATTGAGACCGCGCCTGTCGTCATCCTCATAAAGGCGGCGCAAACCGCGATGCTGAAAACCAAGAATCATAATAAGATTGTAAAGTGACAAGTGTCTGTTGTCAAGCTGTGCTTAAAATATTTACAGCTAATTTAACCAGTTGGAAGAATAGGGGCAGAGCACAATAACGCTCCGCCCCGCTCGGCCTTCAGTATTCATTCGGCAAAAGGAACGTGGTCACACTTCTGTCGGCTTCGGTGATGATCCAAAAAACATTTTCCCCGTATCCCTTGGCGGGCTTGGCCGGGTCTATGGGATAGGCGGAAAGCATCCTCTCCCCCTCCTCAAGCGCCCGGTCGTTTCTGGCGGCGTCCTCCTCGCAAACTGTCCCCCAATCGCCGCGCCGATGTCGGGCAAGGCCGTCCATCATGCGGACAGGTGGAACGGCGGTCAGCACGCCACGCGTGGCGACGACTTGGCCGAGGGAAAAGCTTTTGTTGGTGTTCATGGTCTTGGTCTCCTTTGGGTTTGGGTTGCTGATGCAACCCTGCCCGTCGGCGAGACCGGGGGTAGCAAGGTCAAGGGCAAGGCGCGGGGAGGGGGATCACCCGGCCTGCACAAACGAAGGCGAAGCCGAAGAGCGGAAGGTCGGGGAGACCCCGCGCCTTGCCCTTGACCGCGCGAGGGGCGGAGCCCCTGAGCCTTTCCTACCTTCAGCTTCAAACGGCCAATGTACTTTTACCGGGTCTTGCCATACGTTGCCCGGCTGTCTCCTCTTGTGTCCCTGTCTTGTTCTGTTGTTCTTCGTGAACGTCAAACGGCCAAGGGAACCCGTGATGAACCGTCTGCAAATGGCTCGCGTCTGGCTCGTCGGCTCCATTCTTTCCTTCCCCGCCTCAACTTTCGCCCAAAGCTATCCATGGCTTAACAACCCTATACAACCACAGAATCCGTTTTATAAGCCTATGACGCTGCAAATGCGTCTTGCAGAACATTTGATCGCCGCCATCATGGGCGCAGCATTTGGCGTTTTTTTCAGCGACAGACTTAAAAAATTTCGTCGCTATATCTTCCTCGGCGTTATCGCCCTGCTACTCCTCTGCGGAGCAATTTTTAGCACAACCATCGGTGACATCCTGGCCTTTGTCGTTGGCACCATCGCGGCTTCCCGCTTTTTGCGCGACCCCAAAAAAGGACCGCCCAAACAAACCAAGGCCACCACCTTCGGCTCGGCGGAATGGGCCACCCTGGACCATCTCCAACAAAACGGCTTGACCGGCAACAAAGGCTTCATCCTTGGATTTTTCAAAACCTGGGAGCAGTCCTATCCCCTGCGTTACGCAGGCGACCGGCATTTGCTGACCATCGCCCCCACCCGCTCGGGCAAAGGTGTGGCCGCCATCGTGCCGAACCTCCTGACCTACGAAGGCTCGGCCATTGTCATTGACCCCAAGGGAGAAAACGCCCGCATTACGGCCGCCCGGCGCGGCCAGGGAGACTCCGCGCGAGGTATCCCCGGCCTGGGGCAGAAGGTCCACGTCGTTGACCCCTGGGGCATCACCGACCTTCCGACCGCTTGCTTCAACCCAATGGATTGGCTGCAACCGGACGATGAGGACATCAACGAAAACGCCATGATGTTGGCCGACTCCATCGTGACGCGCCGAGGCTCCAACGATCCCTTTTGGGACGAAGAAGCCAAGGCCCTTTTGATGGGCCTCCTGCTCTACGTCGCCCTTGACGAGCGCGAGCAGGAAGACCGAACCCTTGGACGCGTGCGCGACATCATCAGCATGGGCAAGGACGCACTGACGGAAGTGCTCTTGCAAATGGTGGAGAACGAAAACCCCATTGTTTGCAGCACGGCAGAGCGTACCATGTCCAAGGAAGAAAAGCTGCGAAGCAACGTGCTTGCATCTCTGCAATCGCACACGCACTTTCTGGACAGCCCCCGCATCCGCAGAAGCCTCCATACCTCAAGCTTCAAGTTTGAGGACCTGAAAACCTCGAAAATGACGGTCTATCTCGTCCTGCCCGCCGACCGCCTGGAAACCTTCGGCCGCTGGCTGCGCCTGCTCATCCAGCAAGCCTTGACCGTCAACGCCCGCAACATCGAGGTGAAGCCGGAAAAACCGATCCTCTTCCTTCTCGATGAAATGGCCGCCCTTGGACGCCTGACCATGGTTGAACAGGCTTACGGCCTCATGGCAGGCTTTGGGATGCAGCTTTGGGGCATCATCCAGGACCTTTCCCAGCTCGAACGCATTTACGAAAAGGGATGGGAAACCTTCATCGGCAATTCCGGAGTGCTGCAATATTTTGGAAGCCGCGACCACAAGACGGCGGAATATTTCTCGAAGCTCTGCGGTGTAACCACCATTCAAAAGTTTTCCTTTACGCAAGCCATTGCCCGCGCCGTGGGGTGGTCCTCGTCAACCAGCTCCGGCGGCCAGGGTGGCGGTTCCAGTTCCAGCGGATCAAGTTCAAACGTCACCAATTCCGAAAGCACAACCTACGATCTCGTGCAAAGGCATCTGGCCTTTCCGGATGAATTGATGGTACTGCGGGACGATAAGCAGCTTCTCATGGTCGAAAACTGCAATCCGATCCCTGGAAAGAAGTTGATTTGGTATCGCCAGCATCAATTGAAGGCGCTTGGCGTCAATCTTCAGGCCAGTTCCAGCCCGCAAACCACGGTTTCAAATAAAACGGCGGCCTGAAAACGTCGAAAAAGCTGTTTCAAAATGCAAAACGCGCCATAATAGGGCATGGATCAAGAGCTTGAACGCTTCAAAACAGGCGTGAACCTGTCAGAGTTCGCGGCGGCGCGAGGCTATGCCCTCGACCGGCGGGAAAGCTCGCTTAATTCCGCCGTGATGCGCCACCCTAACGGCGACAAGATCGTGATCGCTCGAAACGAAAACGGCGACTGGATGTATTTTTCCGTGCGCGATGGCGGCGACAACGGAACGGTGATCGACTTCATCCAAAAACGGACCGGGGAAAACCTCGGTCAGGTCCGCAAAACCCTCCGGTCTTGGTCCGGATCGGCGCGGCCTTCTGTGGCGGAAGCCGCCTTTGTCCGGGACCTGTTCCCGATCACAAGGGACCGAGCCGCCGTCATGGCGGCCTGGGAGCAGGCCCGGACCTGCCTTTCCCTGCCCTACCTGACAAGCCGGGGCCTTGGCCCGGAAGTCCTGAGCCTGCCGCTCTTCGCTGGCTGCGTCCGGGTCGATGCGCGGCAAAACGCCCTCTTCCCCCATTATGACCGGGAGGGCCTTTCTGGCTTCGAGGTCAAAAACCGGGATTTTACTGGCTTCGCCTCGGGCGGCGTCAAAGGGCTTTGGCACAGCCGGGCCAAAACTACGGACGTGCGGCTTGTCCTGACGGAAAGCGCCATAGACGCGATGTCCTTTCACGTCCTGCAAGGGGACGCCTGGACGCGCTACATGAGCACGGGCGGCAGCCTGAACCCCCAGCAACCGGCCCTTCTCCGAGGGGCCATGGAAAAGCTGGCCCCTTCCGGCGTGGTCCTCCTGGCCTTCGACCTGGACGACGGCGGGGAGAAGCTGGCGGAAGAAATCCGGGCCATCGCCCCGGCAGGTCGCGACGTGCGCCGTGTGGTTCCGGAAGTCGGGGCGGGTAAGGATTGGAATGAAGCCCTAAAGGCCCACTTGGGGCTGGCATAGAGCCATAGGGAAAAGAAACTAGTGAGAAAGCCGCTCAGGCGGCCTGTGAATGCGTTCTAACCTTCTGCCCCCCTTTTCCTTGCCCCCGTCAATCCAGGCTATCCAGAAGCCGCCTACGGGCCTCCTAGGGCATTTCTTTTTCCTATAGCCCGTTTCGACACTCAGCGCCGAAGGCGCTTTTTCAAAAAGTTGTGAGCGAAGCGAACGCCGATTAGACGGTTTGGCCGCTATACAGGTGTTTTAAATTTACAGGGAGTCTATAGGGTAATACAGGGGGTGGCTTGGAAAGCTAGGCTGGCTCTGGCTTTGCGGGCAAGTCGCGCTAGCGTTTCAGCGTAAATCCGCTAGCATTTCAGCGTAAATCCGCTAGCGTTTCAGCGCAGAATCGGCTTGCAGGCGCTAGCGTTTCAGCGCAAAATCCGCCAACTCGAATCAAGTTATCCACAGCCCGGCGAGGTGTCCGCATGGACCGGAAAGACCTGCAAGAAATCATCACTGAGACCCTCGCCATCGAGGTCGAAGACGCCAAAAAGGCCGGAAGGCTTGGATACATGGCGCGGGCTTTTGTGCAGGCCACCCTTCCCCATAAAGCGACGCCTGCGAATGAGTTCTACCGGGAAAACGGCCTCTTCTCTCTGACCATCCTTGCCCCTAGCCGGATAGGCTTGCCATATGGCTCTATACCGCGCCTGCTTCTTTCCTGGATGACGACGGAAGCGATTTATACCCGCTCCCCTACGCTTGAGCTTGGCCCTACCCTTTCGGCCTTCATGGCGGAGTTGGGCCTTGCCCCAAGGGGCGGCAAACGCGGTGATATCACGCGCCTAAAAAAACAAACCGAAAGCCTTTTCTGCTCGACGATCTCGTGCCGCTACGCGGATGAATCGACCTCGCAAGGCGCGGGTTTCACCATAGCGAAAGATTATGTTCTGTGGTGGACGCCCAAATCCCCGGACCAACTTCCGCTTTGGAAATCAACTGTCACCCTGAGCACTGATTTTTTCAATGAAGTCATTGAACGACCGGTTCCAATAGACATGCTGGCCTTGAAAACGCTCAAGCGTTCCCCCATGGCGCTTGATATTTATTTCTGGCTTACCTACCGCATGTCCTACTTGAGCAAGGACACGGTCATTCCCTGGCCCCTCTTGCAAGGACAGTTTGGGGCCGATTATGCCCAAAACGCGCATGGATTGAGAAACTTTAAGGTCAATTTCCTTAAGCAGCTCAAAAAAGTGCATACCCTTTATGGCGCGGCAAAGGTCGGGGAAGTAGAAAACGGCCTCCTCCTGAAGCCAAGCCCACCACACATTGCAAAGCGCCAAGTTCCAATGCTCGAAGGGAAACGGCGGAAAATCGAAAGCCCTAGCGCCGCCGAACTGCTATCTCCCAGGCTGGCAAGTACGGACCTCTTGCTTCAAACAGAGACTTACGAGAAGGCCAAACGGGCCGCGCTGGGCCTCGATGTCTATTCCCTTGAGCAAGATTGGCGGGAGTGGATCGCCAAGACAGGCAAGCTGCCGGAAAAGCCTGATGGGGCCTTTATTGGCTTCTGCAAACGGAAAGCGAAGCAGCACGGCCAAGGTTAAAAACCATGCTTTCTTGTTTTCGTGCTTTCTGGCTTTCTGTTTTTCTACCTTAATCCGCGTTTTTCCTCCCATGCGTCCAGAGCTTCGCGCAATAAGGCGTTCAGCTTAAGGTCAGCGTCGGCTGCCCGTTGCCGAAAACGGCGGCGAAATTCAGGGTCAACCTTGAAATTGAGCGGGGCGCTTGTACCTTGTGGAGCTGGAGCTATCGAAGGTACTTCCGGTTGCCGTCCCGTAGCGTCAGGGGGAACGGTCGCCTTGCCTTTGACAGCAACCAATGAGGATGAGAGGTCGGCGGGTTTCTTGGCTGCCATTTTCTTTCCTTCTGCTTATCGTGCTTTCGTGCTTTCGTCCATTCGTGCTTTCACGAATTCCCATAGCTCAACAACTTCCCCGGCACTTCGTCCGCGCGGGTCGATCTCAAGCACGGTACGCCCGTCGATCATCGAGGCCGCATAATCCACGCGGTCATGCACGATGGCCTGGGCTACAACGCCATGTGCCGATAGGGCGGCCATGGCCTGGATCGTCAAGCGGCTGTTTGGCTTGGCCTGGGTCACGGCGAAGGCAAAGGGCCTTTGCACGTTGGCGGCCAGCTCAACCGTGCGCCCCACGGCCCGCAAATCGTGAGGGCTTGGCCTGGTCGGGATCAGCACGAAGTCCGCTTGCGCCACAACGGCGCTAATGGATTCGGTGATGGCCGGGGGGGTGTCGATAAAAGCGAAGGCAAACCCGGCCTGGGCGAGAGCTTCCAGCTTGCCGGAAAGCTCTTTCAGGGTGACAGGGGCAAAGGCGGGTGTTTCGTCCTCTCGCCCATTCCACCAATCGGTGAGCGAGGCTTGCGGATCGGTGTCGATGAGAACACAGGGACCGTCCCCCGCCTTCACGGCGGCAACGGCAAGGTGAGCCGCAAGGGTTGTCTTCCCAGCTCCACCCTTTTGACTAGCGAAAACAATGGTTTTCATTTTCGTGCTTTCTTGTTTTCGTGCTTTCGTTTTTGAAATAAAACACGAAATCGTGTTTTCGTTTCCGAATACTAGATGAACGAAAGCCAGAAAGCACGAACTTTTTGATCAGGAGAAGCTCGTGCTTTCGTGCTAACACGAAAGCACGAATCGACAGGTAAACTCTAAAAAATCGCTTTTGACAGACATTAAAGGCAGAAAAGTCGCTTTTTGGCCTCGGCCTAGTGCTTAAGAACCAAAAAATCCCTCGGCAATTTCCCCGCACCCAAGGTTATTTTAGCTCGGCTTCCAATTCCTCAATGGTCGGCAGACTGGATTTGATGTTCTCGGGGAGGGCGCTTGTCAGCTCGTAAGAGGAAACACCAATGGGCTTAGCTACGTCTCTCAAGGCGTACTCAACGATCAGGCTGTTGTGGCTCTTGCACAAAAGGAGACCAATGGCAGGTTTGTCGTCGGGATGGCGAAGGAGGTCGTCCACGGCGGTCAAATAGAAGTTGAGTTTTCCGGCGTACTCGGGCTTAAACTCTCCCGCCTTCATCTCGATGACCACGTAGCAACGCAGGTAGAGATGATAAAAAAGCAAGTCTAGGTAAAAATCCTGGCCACCGACTTCCATGTGGTATTGAGAACCGACAAAGGCGAAGCCCTTGCCGAGTTCAAGGAGGAAGTCTTTAATGTGAGTGACAAGGGCTGTCTCGATCTCGCGTTCTTGGGCGTTTTCACTGACAGTCAGAAAATCAAAGGAATAGGGATTTTTCAAAAGCTCTCGGGCCAAATCAGACTGAGGCTGAGGTAAGTTTTGCGCGAAATTCGTAAGGGCCTGGCCCTGACGTTTATGCAAGCCACTTTCGATCTGGTGAACAAGGATATTCCGGCTCCAGCCGTGTTCGATGGTTTTCCTGATGTACCAGATTCGCTCCTGATGGTCCGTCAGTTTGTCCAGGAGCACACAGTTATGGAACCAAGGAATTTGTGCAGCAACCTGCTGCACAAATTCCCCATCGGGATATTCCTGAGCGAACCGCCTCATATATTTCAAATTTCTGGGCGAAAATCCCTTCATGCCGGGAAAGGAGCGAGTCAGGTCTTGGGAAACTTGATCGACGACCTTGGCCCCCCAGCCTAAGCGTTCCTGCCGGTCAAGAATATCGCTGCCAATACGCCAGTAGAGAGAGACAAGCTCCTGATTGACGGCAAGACCGGCGCGAAGCTGGGCGGCCCTGATCCGGTCCTTTAGGACGGCGAGGAAGGCTTGATAATTGGGGTCCTGGGGAAGCATTTCAGCCTTTTGTGTTTGATTCTAAATAACTACTGAATTTTCAAATAATTTTCAACGCCTATTTCCCTACCGCCATAGCTTCTCAAACCGTGCCGGGTTGGCCGCCGTGTACCTGACGGTGTGCTGAATGTTCCTGTGTCCAAGATAGTCTTGGATCAAGCGCGTGTCTGCCCCTTGATCGGCCAGGGCGAAGCCGCAAGCGTGGCGGAGCATGTGAGGGTGAGCGGGCAGGGGGAGGCCCGCCAGCTCGCCATAGTGCCGGATCGCAAGCCATGCCGTCTTGCGGCTCCATGCTGTCCGTCGCTCACTCACGAAAAAAGCGTCCGTATCCGGCTTCATCTTGCCCCGATCCGCGAGCCACGCCTTGATAGCCCGCAGCTCGTCGGCCCGCAACGGGTGGGTGGTAGAAAGGCCCTTTTTGAGCCGGGCGACGTGCAGGACGCGGCTTTCGGTGTCCACCTGGGAGAGAACCAGGCCGCAAGCCTCGGAGACCCGGAGGCCATGCCGGAACATGAGGAGGAGAAAGCAGCGGTCGCGGGTTTCGTTCCTGGTGCCTTTGGTGGCGGCAAGGAGTTTTTCGACTTCGTGGCCGGTGAGGTGTTTTCGTTCATTCATCCAATAGCCACACACGCAGAAGGAGACCCAGAAAAATATTCGTGTGAAGACACTCTTGGCATAAATGATCTAGTGACTGGGGAATATCTACGCATGTCCGCTAGCTCTGTTCAAAAGCCTTGAATAAATTTATCCATTTTTCCTCAAGAACACAGTCAACATTGCCATCAAACTTTTGTTTAATGCGTTTACTCAATTCAACCTTCCATCCCAAATCCAAAGAAAGCTGATTATCTCGCGCAAAGCTTTCAAGCTGCGGAACAATCGGTTTTTCTGGATCAATAACATCTTCCTGCAAGCCATCTTCCGTTCTGAAAATCCTGTCAAAGCTATCAATAATAAGACCTATCGGGATTAAATCTTCTATTTCTGACCCCGTTTTTTGCGAAAATGTGTCACAATCTAGAACCTTGTCTTTCTCGCTTTTATACAAGCTCAGCTTCAGGCTTTCTTGAAATTGCTTGCCTGTCTTATCTGAATCCAAAAGAGCAACAGGCAAAGAGGCTCGTCCACCTTGAATAATTGACACGACCGGCTTTACTGCTTTAGCTCCGCCGACAGGGATAAAAACCATTTCTTTTTTTGGTTGAAACTTACCCTTTGCCACAAGGTGATTTTTGACCATCGTTAAATAAAATTGGTCAGAAACACCTTCAACAATAATAATATCACAGCCAATGAGCAGGCTTTGTGAAGCAGTTATCCCTATGGCTGCGTTGACAGGCTGTATTGCTTTTTTTTCTTTATCAGCACGACTTATATCGTTAGAAGCCTTTGTTATGCCTTTCTCCGTGTATACAGCTTTCACCTTGTCTAAGTTATTATGATCGACAAGGAATGGAAGATGGGTCGTATAAATCAATTGGTTCTTATCTGCGAGGCGTTCAAAAAAACGGATTAAATCTGTCTGTGCGTTTGGGTGTAGACTTAGACCAGGTTCATCCAGGAGCAAAACACAGTCCTTATGATTTTCTTCGCTTTCAGCAAGAAAAACCAAAAAGAAGCTAAAAAACCACTGAAGGCCTTTGCTACGAGATTCGAGTTCAATGGGAGCGGGGCGTTCAATATCACTTACAAGAATTCGAAAATATTCACCATCGGCATTAAAATGAAAAATATAATCACCTTGAGTCCACCACGCCTTGAACTGTACCGTTAGACGAGAAGCAGCAGATGTGACCTTGGCAAAACGTTCTTGCTTGTTTCTGGACTCTTTTTCAATTTGAGGCTGCGCCTTTTGCCGAGGATCATTGTTAGGGCTATTTTCTCGTCCTAAATCAAGAATCTCTTTTGGATCAAGCTTAAGATGTCCAAAGAGAACCTTTAGAGTACGGGCTTTCATTCGTTCTTTACCCGTCAAAGTATCCATACGACCCAAATCGTCGATTACACGCGGAAGATAGAGGTCAGAATCTAAGTTCCCATACTCAGAGTAATAAACAAAACGGGGTATTGCCTCGCATATCACCTTAAAAATATCTTTCCCAACCGCACCTTCCAAATCTTCAGACAAGGCCTCTCCCGCTTCGTTCGACAGGTAAACATAGAAATTTTCATTGTAGTCCTTCTTAATAAGAAGGTACTCAGTAAAAACTATTTTGCTAGAGACTTCTGCATCAGCCTCAGGCTGATCCTCATCACCCAAGGTTGATGCGACATATTTTTCATATTTTCTTTCAAAAGCCTTTAACTCAACATCGTCAAGCCTAAATAACACTTCGATAAAATGCTCTTTCTTTCTGACCCCTCCATTAGCCTCAACTTCTGAATATTCATCCCTAGGATAATCGGATAGAAGATCTATTTTCGTCGCGTCATCAGCTGGATTAAATTTCCACAAAGGCAAAAGAAGATTTGTCTTTCCCGATTCGTTAACACCAACAAAACAAGCCAGTTGATCAATCTCAATCCATTCCGTTTCTTTAACAGAACGAAATTTATTTACTTTGTACTTAGAAAGACGCATGCGCTACCCCTATTAGAAAGATTGCAGATGTAGGAGATTGCGAATCACCCCTGACATTTACTTCATATTTTTTGAAATCATCTATTCCTTTCACCATCGAGTGTCCACTAGCGCCGCTCTCGCGCCCCGTGCGGGGAAAAATAGCGCACTCATCATTTTGTCTAGTGTTGAGGTTTGGAGAACCCAGGAAAATGGCGGCTTTCCGGGCCTCTGTTTCCCTGACATTAGACAAAATAAGACATTTTGTCTAATCATATTGAGCCGCGTACAAATAAACGTTTGCGACGGTATCTAGCCGCACCGTGATTTCAAAGTTTGCCTTTTGCGTAATTATGCGAATCGGGGTTCAAGCTGATCCAAGCAACATAACAGTTATCCTCCCGTGTAAATTCCAAACTCTTTGAACTGACAAAACTATTTAGTTGATGCCAAGCTATATGATATACTGTCACCACTAACAACAGCATGGTGATCAATATGCAAAAAAAAGACAAGGAAGAATTTGCAAGCAAATGGTTCTACCGAGGATTAACCTTTGGCATTTCCAGTGGAATAATTATTGGTGCTGCGTCTATTACACTACTCTGGGCAAAATTAGAAAAAGACTGTAGCATGCACAATAGCAGGCCATCTCGTCCTTTAACCGTTTTAAAACATGAAAATACATCAATTAATTCAATTGACTAAATAGCACACGGCCTACTAAAAGCATCATCCGCCGTGGGATTAGCTTTCAGACTTTAAAGGATCTGGAAGAAGAAAAGACAACTGGAACCCTTTGCGCCACTTTTCATCTAATTTATTCCAC
>JGI20225J20221_1001175_pt1 | contig 30463 bp, 26 predicted proteins | sample BioMet4_FD_20221 | JGI IMG/M metagenome (IMG submission 20221)
GGGGTGACGGTCACGGTGGTCTGCCCGGGTTTTGTCGATTCGCCCATGAGCCGGCGCTACCGGGGGAACAAACCGCAGTTGTGGGACGCGCGCAAGGCCGCCGTCGTCATCCGCGACGGCATCGAAAAAGGCCGCCCCCGGGTGGATTTCCCCTGGTCGCTGGCGCTGGGGGCGCGGTTGCTCGGTCTGCTGCCCCCCCGCCTGGCCGATGCCATCCAACGCCGCTATTTTGCCTTTAGCGTGGCCCCTGACGCCGAAACCGCGGGCTCGGGATAGGCTGGGTTGCCGACGGCATTGGCCACCCGCTTGAGCTTTTGTCGCAGCACTTTCTCGAGCGGTTTCCAGTCAATGAGGCGATATCAGACTGCCATCAACGCCGTTCTCCGGACATTCGTAGAGAGCCAGGAGCGTGGAAAGAGGACATAGCAGTTCTGACGCACAAGGAATACGACAAGGGCGCCTGGAAGAGGGGATAGAAATGAACTGCACCACCCCGACTGTTGACCCCGCCGCCATCCTTCAGGCTTGGATGCCGTTCAAGTTTGGGAGTCTGGCGCACACCATATTCTTTTGCGCTCTGGTCGTGGCGGCTTCCGTTCTAGGGTAATCTCCAGCCGTGGACCTTGCTGGTTTCGGTATTGGGGAAGGGGTAGCAAAAGCCGTTTTTGACTTGCCAGCCATCGCCCTGTCAGCGCATGAGCCGTTGCAACTCGCCCTGGGTGGCGAGCTGGTACACGGCCTTGCCCTCCTTGCTTGTGGCCCCAGCCAGCATACCCCCCGACGGCTCAGGAGACCCGGTCGCGCCCATGCAAACCGTAACCAGGTGAAACACCATGCACCGTTTCCTGTGGGTCTTTTTCCCTGTTTTCCTGGCCGCCGTCAGTCTGGGGCCGGCCTTCGCCGCCGACCGGGACCCGGCTTGCCAAGCGGTCCGCGAGTGCGTCAACCGGGAGGTCGACGCCGGTGCGGCGCTGCAACGCTGCCTTGATCATCCGCCCGCCGACGGGCAGGTGACCCTACCGCCCGGCGTGTACCGGGTGCTGACCCCGGTGCGCATCACCCGGCCGCTCACCGTGCGCACGGACGGCCGGGACGCGGCCGACGGCCGGATCTGCGCCCGCGACGGGGCCCGGGATTGCGCCGAACTCGTCCTGGACCCGCGCCAGGTCCGGGAGACCGGAGCCGCGCAAAAGGCCGACTTCCCGCTGGTCGTGGCCAGCCCCCGCGTGACCTTCGATCATATCGTCATCTCCGGCAGCCGGGGACGGGACAAGTCCCTCGACGACGCCATCTGTGAAAACCCGGCTTGGCGGCAACGGGGCGGTGGCCTCGACGTCCGGGGCGAAGACTTCCGGATGACCAATTCGGTGGTCAGGAACGTCCCCTGCCTGACGGCCTTTTCCTTCGCGCGCGGCCGGGGCCTGACCGTCGTCAACAACTGGATCGGCGGCAACGGCGACCATACCGCCCACTGGGCGGACGGCCTGACCGTGCACGAGGCGACCGAGGCCAGGATCGAGCACAATACCTTCGTGGACAACACCGACGTGCAGTTGATTTTCGGGGGATGTCGCGCCTGCCAGGTACGCGGCAACCGCTTTTTGCACAGCGGCGCCCCCAGCGGCGGCGCCTTCGCGGACCTGATGCTCCAGGCCTGGCCCAAGGGCAGCAGCGGCGACTACAGCGGATCGGTCTTTTCCGGGAACACCATCGATTGCGGCCCGGCCAAACGCTGTGGTTTCGGCATCATGCTCGGCGGCGAGCCCTGGTACCGCGTTCCGACCTTCGGCGGGGAAGTGGTCGACAATGTCGTCACCGACGCCATGGTCGGCCTCAACATCCAAAACCTGTCCGGCCCCATGACCGTCCGCGGCAACCGCGTCATCCGCAGCGGCGGCCGCTTCATGGGCGCCTGCGGCCAGCAGGAGGCGGCGGCCGTCAACATCGGCCAGGCCTCGCGCGGATTCGTCGATGTCGGCGCCATCGAGGCCAGCGCCGGCACCCGTGCCTCGGCCCTGCCCCTTTGCATCCTCAACTANCCGCCCCAACGCCGGGTGACCACCCTCTACCAGGAGCTCCTGGGGCGCAAACCCGATCCGTCCGGATTGCAATTTTGGGTCGGCCGACTCGAACAAGGGGCCTCGATCCCGGACATCCGCAAAGGCATCCTGCAATCTCCCGAGAGCGAGGCGGCCATTAAGACCGCCTTGCGCCGCGCCCTGCGGCGTGACGCCACCAGCCAGGAGGTGGCGGCGGCCAGGCAGCGCCTGATGACGGGCACCCCGCTGACCACGTTGCAAGCGGCGGAACCGAGCCGCTGAGGGCTAGGACGACGGTGCGGCCGCGAACAGGGCGATAAGCGCCTCCAGGCGCCGGGCATACGCCGCCCCCACCACGGCCGGGGCGTAGTGTTCCCGGATGTGCCTTGCGCCGGCGCCGGCGCGTTGCCGGGCCAGGTCCGGCGCCTCGCGCACCAGCCGGATCTGGCGCACCAGGTCGGCCGGATCGGGATCAGCCCAAAACTGATTTTCCGGGCAGGGATACTCGTCCGCCCCCACCGTCAACGGCCGCCAGCGGACCGGAAAGCCGGTCGCCTCGGTGAGGAAATCGGTGTTGCCGGAATAGTCCGTGGCAATGACCGGTTTTTCCAGCAGCATGGCCTCGGCCAGGGTGCGGCCGAACCCCTCGGCCCGATGCGGCGAGAGGTAGGCGTCGCAGGCGGCGAACAGGCCGAGCACCTCCTCCCGGGGCAACGTGCCCTCGATCAGGAACACCCGGGCATCGGCCGCGACCAGCTCCCGGATCGTGCGCCAGGCGGGATCGTCGTCGCGGGCGTGCATGGCCTTCAGCACGAGTCCCACCGGCTCGTCACCCCGGGGAAAGGCGGCCAGGAAGCCGCGCACCGCCGCCCAGGGATTCTTGCGCGCCGGGTAGGAATTGCAGTCAAACACGTAAAGGTAGAGGAAACGGTCCCTGGGCAGCCCGAAACGGGACCGGGGCTGGGGACGCAGCCGGTCCACGCTCACGGCCGGCGGCAGGAACGTAATCGGGACCTTGCCCCTGGCCGCGAAGGCGGCGGCGGTATAGTGGCTGGCCGCCCACACCTCGTCCACCAGGGCAAAGGCCGCCTCCCAGGCCGGCGGCCACAGGGCCAGTTCCCAGTGCCAGCAGCCGATGTTGATCCGGTCGGCAAACAGCGCCTCGCCCCGGCTCAGCCAGACGTGGGCGGTGTCAAAGCCGGTCAGGCACAGCTGGTTCACGCGGTAGGGGGCGGACGCGTCGTGGAGGGGATCGAGCAGGTGGTCGGCCTGGAGCACGTCGCGGCCGGCCGGGATGGGCACCACGGCGTACGGGATGCCGGCCGCCTCCAGGGCGGCCGCGGCCATGCGCGATTCCTCGGCAACGCCGAATTCGCCCCGGGCAAAGCCCACGATGTTGACCCCGAAGGGGCGGTCGGCCACCGACACCCGGCCGCGTGCGGCCGGGGCGCGGTCGGGCGAAAGGCGGTGACGGGGGATGCGGTCGCGGCTTTTCTTGTCGCGCCAGTGGCGGATGACGGCGGCTTTGGGCAACGGATCGGGCCGGTCGGCCAGCCGGCCCCGGTCGTAATAGGCAAAGGCCAGCACCTCGAGCCAGGACAGGTCGCCTCCCCGGGGATGGGCGGCCGCCAGCCTGTCGGACAATCCCATGGCCCCGGCGTACGGTCCGTGGCCCAGTTCGTCGATGCCGACGCACACGTACCAGCCGGCAAAGGCCAGCCGATCGGCCGGCCGGGACAGGTCAAAGGCGGCCTGCAAATCGGGCCGGGTCCGCCAGACGGCGCAAAGCAGCCGGCTGATCTCGGGCCACTCCGGCGTTACCGGACCGGCCAGCCGCTGGAGCAGATCCCGGTCGAGCCAGCCAAACAGATCGTATTCCGCCACGCCGTACACGAAAAACCAGTCGACGAATCCGGCCTGGACAGCGGGATCGCGGTAGGGAAAACGGGCATGGATGTCGCAGCGGCAGCGCCACACCGCATCCATGAGCCGGGTGAGCGGAAAGGGATCGTCGGGCGAGGCGGGCGAGGCCACCACTTCGGCCAGCACGGCCCGGACCCGGGCGTCGCTCGGCAGCACATCGGAAAATTCGCGCCGACCGAACAGGGCCCACCAGGCCGTAAACGCCTTTTGGGCCGGTGCATCGTCCAGGTCGGCCCCGGCCCGGACATCGGTCCGCAGCAGCCAGGCCAGGCGCAAGGCCAGGGCAAGGTCGCGGGCGGGACTCTCCATGACGAGTGACTCCTTCACGAGCGTTCGGCGCGGGTTTCCCCCGGCGTTGCCGGGAGGCGAGCCCTCTTTGCGGCCCCAGGNCTTTTNCCCNCGCGAAGCGCGCGCCTTGGGGACTAGGCCGGGGGCACGTCGCGCTCGTCCCAGGTGATCCCCTTGCGGACGACCTTGGCCGGCACCCCGGCCAGGACGCAGTGGTTGGGGAAACGTTTTTTCACCACGGCCCGGGCCCCGACCACGGTATGGTCGCCCAACACGGTGTTGCCCAGCACCAGGACATCCAAGCCGAGCCAGACGTGGCGGCCGATGAGCACGTGACCGCCGAACAGATTGAGGCGGCGTCCCGAGCGCTTGTCCAGGATGGCGTGCATGTCGTCGGTCACGAGCTGGACGTTGGAGGCGACCAGGCAGTCCTCCCGGACGTGGACCATGCCGCCGTTTCTGGAGTTGACGGCGAAATTCCAGACGACGCGGACGGCATCCCCCATGTGGATGGCGGCCGCGCCGCAATTGAACACGCTGCTGTTGTAATGATTGTTGGCCCCGATAAAGATGCAGGAGCCCTCGCCCCACAGGAAAAAACGGGGCAGGCTGGCGGAACGGCACACGATGAGGCTGTTGGTGGGGAGGGGGCTGCCGGGGGGGCAGGCGAGCTGAATGGCTGGCGGGACCAGGCCGCGTTCGAGATAGAAGGCGTTGTTGTTTTCCCGCCACCAGGCCGGCAAACCGGCCGTAACCTCCTCGAAGTGTTCCGGGTCGAGGGACGGCGCTTCCAGCCCCAGGGGACGATAGTAGCGTTCATAGTAGGTGGCGATGCGGTGCATGGGTGCCTCCGTCCTGCGACACAGCTCGAAAGGTGCGCCAGACTAAGAGAGGCTTCATAAACGAAACCGGGGCGTTGCGCAACGCGGCCCGCCACTCCTTCCGAAGGCAAGGCCGGAGCCTGATGTGACAACAATGCAATTTGCCTGAAAAAATAGGGGTTGAACAAGCGCGGCGCCTCGGCTATCTTGCATCAAGAAATGCATTTCATGACGCACGTGATACCGTATTATTGCGGCCGGTTGTCCGGCCGTTCCGGCCATGGCCGACGTACCGCAACGAGCGCTCTTGCCTTTTGACCAACCGGTTCGGAACGCGACACTCCGCATACTCCATGAAGCACAGACTGCTTTTTTCCATCCTCCTGACCCTCGTGGTGGCCACGACCCCGGGCTGTGCCTCTTTCCTACCCAGCAGCGGTCCCACCCGGGGCAATGTGGAGAAGGTCGAGAAAAACAACGTGTCCTCGGGCATCCAGGTGCTGGACGTGAACCGGGACCTGACACAAGAATTGCTCGCCGCCCGACACAACGTGACCTTCGCCGCCCTGGCCCTGTCCGAAAAGGATCTCGCCACGCCCTCCCAGGTCGTGGGACCGGGCGACGTCATCGAAATTTCCATCTGGGAGACCCCGCCGGCGACGTTGTTCAGCTCTTCCGTGACCTCCCCCGACGGCACCACCGTGCAGCCGGGCGTGACCCCAACCACCTTTCCCGCCCAGCAGATCAACGCCGAAGGCCTGGTGTCGGTGCCCTTTATCGGGGCAGTCCCGGTGGGGGGCATGACCCTGCGCCAGATCGAGCGGACGGTGCAGGAGCGGCTCAAAGGCAAGGCCAACTCGCCCCAGGTGGTGGTGCGCCGGGTGATCAACACCTCCTCCACCGTGACCGTGGTGGGCGAGGTCAACAAAAGCAGCCTGATCCCCCTGACCCCCAAACACGAACGTCTGCTCGACGTGCTGGCCGCATCCGAGGGCGTCAAGCAGGAAGTCAGCAAGCTCACGGTGCAGCTGACCCGGGGCGGCCATGTCTACGCCATGCCCCTGGAAGAGGTTATCCGCGATAACACCCAGAACATTTACGCCCACCCCGGAGACGTGGTCACGGTACTCTACCAGCCCTTGTCGTTTACCGCCCTGGGCGCCACGGCCAAAAACGCCGAGATCTCCTTTGAGGCCAAGGGCATCAACCTGGCCCAGGCCCTGGCCCGGGTCGGCGGCTTGCAAAATGCTCTGGCCAATGCCAAGGGTGTATTCATCTTCCGCTACGAGCCGCTCGACAACCTGCACTGGCCCAACCGGCCCAGCGTGATCACCCCAGAAAATACCGTGCCCGTGGTCTACCGAGTGGACCTGAGCGACGCGTCCAGCTTTTTCGCCGCCCAGTCCTTCCCCATTCGGGATAAGGACGTCCTTTATGTGGCCACCGCGCCCTCGGTCCAGCTCAGCAAATTCTTGTCCTTACTCGGACAGGTGGTCAGCCCAACCATGAGCACCAGCGTGCAGGTCAGGACCCTGACACGTGAATGATGCGCCAGAATGAAAAAACTTGTTTTGTCCCAAACCTGCCAAGGGGCCATTCTGCGGGATTTGCTGCTGTCCTCGCCCGAGCTGGCCGAGGCCTACCAGTGCCTGTTCGTGCCCAACTACGTCCTGGAGGCCGACGCGGCCAAGCCGGCCGCGGTTGATACCCTGGTAGCCGAGTTGTCCAACTGTGATGTCCTGATCTATCACGACATCGCCGCCTTTGATTTCCCCGCCCGGCTGGCCCAATTGCCCCCAGGTGCCCTGGCCATCAAGGTGCCCTACGTCACCTCCACTATCTACTGGCCCAGCCACGACTACCGGCATCCCTGCTGGCTGGCTCCGCGCGGTACAACCGCCCTGATTCCCTGGCCGTGCCGGGTGCTGAACGACCTCATTGTACGCCTGCGCGACGAAGACGCCATTGTGCGCGCCTATCTGAACACCGACCTGACCGCCGGCCTGGATCTGTCCCGGCATCTGGCGGCTCAACTCGACTACCTGCACAAGTCCCAGGTCGGCACGCCCTTTGCCCTGGCCGAGTGCGTAGAGCGGGATTTCGCCGCACAACGGCTGTTCCACATGATCAACCATCCGGCCATGCCCTTGTTGCGCCACATGGCTGACGTGATTTTGGACCATTTGGGAATGGCGCCCCTGGTCGGGGAACGGTTCGATCCGTTTGGCATGCACCAGCTGCCCGTGCACCCGTCCGTGGCCCAAGGCTACGGCCTGGCTTGGTGCGACGCGGACACCCGCTACTACATGTTAGACCGCGATTATCGTTTCGAGGAATATGTGACAGTATACATACGGGCCTATGTAGCCAAATACGGATACACCCCGTATCCGGAAACCCCAGCCTCGTCCCGGGTGGGCGCGTGGCGACGTGTCTTGAGGCGCGCCGCCACAGCCTTTCGACACCAGACGGTAGCGCCCGCCATGTCGAAGTCAGGAGATGCCTCTTGAAGATCCTCGCAACAACCGGCCACATTCTCTCCCAATACGAGAATGTCCACGATCTGCTCAAGACGGCTGGTCTGTCCCAAGCCCGGCCCGTGACCGCGACTGGACTGTGTTTCCAGCGCTTCCAGGACAAGATGCTGCGAGCTGTGGCCGGTGAGCTAGATGCTGCGATCCAGGCCGGCAGCATCTGGCGACAACAGGCCGCCAACCTGCTTGCTGCCAACCGGGAACAGCCCACCTGGGGATGGGCCAGCCCCGAAACCGTCTCCTTGCTTGATTTTTGGGCCGAGTGCGATCCGACGATCCACTTCCTGCTCGTCTACGATCGACCCGATCACACCATCGTGCGTTTTCTCGAGTCCGGCGCCAGCTCCACGGATGGCCCGGGCCAGTTGCTGGACGATTGGTTGGCCCGTAACATCCGGTTGCTGCGCGCCCGGAGCCGCCGTCCTGACCGCTGCCTGCTCGTCTGCGCTGAAACGGCCTTGGCCCATCCGGACGCCCTGGCGACCCGGCTACGGGAGACATACAACCTGACGTTGAAGTACACTGAGGCCCGCCCCCCGGCCCCGACCGCCCAGGGTCAGCATTTTGCCCAGGCCATCTTGGCTTCCCGCCCCGAGGTCCAGGCCCTGTTCCAAGAGCTGCAGGCCCTAGCCGACCTGCCCGGGACCGACGGCGACCATCTCGTGGCCCGGCTGGCCACCGCCAACGACAGCTTCGATGTCCTGTGCTGCCAAGGCCAGGGGCATTCGGATGCTCTGGCCGAAATTACATCCCGGAATACGGCGCTCATCGACCGGTTGCGCCTGGTTCAGGACGAACTCGAAAGCTATGTCGCCGCGCACGGGATTCGGTCCAGCCAGGAGCAGCACGCCCCCCCTCAGCCCCAAGCGCAGCCGCTTCGGCAGGTGGAAGAACAAACTACGGCCCCGGAAGTGGCCGCTTTCCTGGCCCGGCTCCGCGACCAGTTCGAGAGCCTGGGGGGTGAGGATCATGATGGATTGCGCGGCTTCCTGCTCAAATTGGCCCGGAAACGGACGGACGTGGTGCGGTACTGTCTGCCGGCGGACGGCTTCGCCGTCGAGGTTTATCTGCTGTGGTGTGTGAAGCACGGCACGGCCGAGGAAGAAGCCCTCAGACAGTTGCGCGAGCCGTTGTTGCGCCTGCTCCAGGATTTGGGTAACGCGCCGGCCTTCCCCGACAGCGAGCCGGACTACAATCGGATTTTGCACGCCATCTGGCTGTCGCGCCCTGACCTGCACCAACATTTCGACATTCGCAAAGCTAAGGGGCGGGCCAAGCTCAAACAATGGTTGCTGCGCTCCGGTGCGGCTGAATACGGCCTGGTGCCCCCGGGTTCGGCCCGGTGAGGACGCCTGCGTCGGGCCGAGCCGAACTGCACACCCCACCTCGTCGGGGCGGGTCCGCCCGAGGGGTACCGCACATGAAACACGCGCTCATTCTTGGCGTCTCCGGCCAGGACGGCGCCTACTTGGCGTGGCTGCTCCTGGAGAAGGGCTACCGGGTGTCCGGTACCTCCCGCAACGTGGCGGTTGGCTCCTTCGACAAGCTCGACGCCCTGGGCATCCGCCAGGACGTGGCCCTGCACGAGCTGTCCCCGGCCGACGTGCCCGGCACCAGGGAACTGCTGGCCGCCCTGGCCCCGGACGAGGTCTACAACTTGGCCGGCCAGTCCTCGCCCGGACTTTCCTTCGAGCGGCCCCTGGAGACGTTCGAATCTCTAGCCATGGGCACTATGGCCGTGCTGGAGGCCCTGCGCCTCTTAAAGGGACCGGCGCGGCTTTTCAACGCATCTTCCAGCGAATGTTTCGGTGACACTGGCCGCACACCGGCCACCGAGGGCACGCCATTTGCCCCACGCAGCCCCTATGCCGTGGGCAAGGCAGCGGCCACCTTTGCCGTGGCTAGTTATCGCCAAGCCTTCGGTCTGCATGTCTCAAGTGGCATCCTGTTCAATCACGAGTCGCCCCTACGACCGGTGCGTTTCGTGACGCGAAAGATCGTGGCCGCCGTGGCCCGCATTAAGGCCGGTTCGGATGAATGTCTGCATCTTGGAAATATTGACGTAGCTAGGGACTGGGGCTATGCTCCAGAATATGTGCAAGCCATGTGGCTTATGCTGCAACAGGATCGTCCAGACGACTATATAATTGCCACTGGACAGACAATTCCCTTGCGCAAGTTCATTCAGGAAGCATTCGCCGCCGTCGATCTCGACTGGCGCGACCATGTCCGCATCGATCCGGCACTGTACCGCCCAGCCGATATCGTCGTGAGCCGAGCCGATCCCGGCAAGGCCGAGCGTGTGCTCGGCTGGAAGGCAACCATGGATCCGGCTGCGGTGGCTCGGGCACTGGTCCGCCACGAGCAAAACGTTTTAGCAGGGGAGAATTCTGCGCTATGACACAGAAGACGGCTCTCATCACCGGCATAACCGGGCAGGACGGAGCGTATCTTGCCGAACTGCTGCTCGGCAAAGGGTACGTGGTCCACGGCATCAAACGCCGGGCATCCTCTCCCAACACCCAGCGCATCGACCACTTGGCCTGTTCCCTGGGCGCCGCCGCCGACCGGCTCGTCCTTCATTACGGCGACCTGACCGACACGGCCAACCTATTCCAGATCATCAAGGACGTGCAGCCCAACGAAGTCTACAACTTGGCCGCCCAGAGCCATGTGAAAGTGTCGTTCGAGAACCCGGAATACACGGCCAACGTAGACGCCCTGGGCACGCTACGCCTGCTGGAGGCCATCCGCCTGTTGGGCCTGGCCAACCATACCCGGTTCTACCAGGCCTCCACCTCGGAGCTCTACGGCCTGGTGCAAGAGATGCCGCAGACCGAAAAAACACCATTTTATCCGCGTAGCCCCTACGGTGTGGCCAAGCTCTATGCTTACTGGATAACGGTCAACTACCGGGAGTCATACGACATGTACGCCTGCAACGGCATCCTGTTCAACCACGAGTCACCTTTGCGCGGCGAGACCTTCGTCACGCGAAAGATCACCCGGGCTATGTCGCGCATCAAGCTCGGGCTCCAGGAGTACCTCTCCCTCGGCAACCTCGACTCCTTGCGGGATTGGGGCCATGCCCGCGACTATGTCCAAATGCAGTGGCTGATGCTCCAGCAGGACGCGCCCGAGGATTTCGCCATCGCCACCGGTCGCCATCGCTCCGTGCGCGAGTTCGTCCAGCTGGTGGCGCAGGAACTGGGCATGTCCCTGCGCTTCGAGGGCGTGGGCGTGGCGGAAAAGGCCTACGACGCCAAAACAGGCCAATGCGTAGTAACGGTGGACCCGCGTTTTTTCCGCCCGGCCGAGGTGCAGACCCTGCTGGGGGATTCGTCCAAGGCCCGGGAAAAACTGGGCTGGGAACCGAAAACCACCCTGGAGGAATTGGTGGCCGAAATGGTGCGAGCGGACCTGCGCGACGCCGAGCGCGACGCGCTGTGCAAGGCCCACGGCTTCGACCTCTAAATCGGTTGATTCCATTCCATATGCGCGGGGACCGCTCCCCGCGCATATTTTTCTTTAAGCCTGTGGGGGAATTGCGTGGACGCGGCAGAATGTCGTGAATTGTGCAGCCGGCTACACTTCCAGTGTGTCATCGATGCCGACACGGCCAACCTGGTCTGCACGAATCATTCTGATTTCGTTGATGTTTTCGGACAAATTCGCAATATTGGAGACCATGCCTGGAACATCCTGCCGGACATGGGATTGCAACTGGGGGGGCGCATCCGTTGCGGCGACACGTTTTGCAACGAATGCCGCGGCCGGGTCGCCTTGATAAACCTCGCCCCCAACAAGTCCAGCCGTTTTCACCTGCCGGTGTCGCTGCACGGCCTTAAACCCGGCCACATGCAGCTACATATCAATCTGCTCTCCTCGGGACGCTTCTGGTTCGACGGTATCGGCGTCGCCGATACCGTCTTGACGCTGACCATCCTTGAGGCCCCGGCCCCGGCCTATTCCTTGTCCCCCTTGCGCCGCTTTTCCTCCACACGCCTCCTGCTCCGGGAAGCGCCCAAAATGGACGAGGACTCCCCCCCTTCTCCGCTGCCGCACCATCTAGTCAGACAAAACATCCTGCTGCAAACCACGAGTGAGCCAAGCCAGGTGTCGTACGCACCACCGTACCGCGTCGGCGAAGATCCTGTCCTGGCCAAGACAAAAAGCCCGGGCCCGCGCTGGCTGTCGGAGGCCACCGTGCCCGGACACACGGCCTGCCTGCTCCAGAACGCTTCGGTGCTGGGGGGCACGGGGGTCGTGTGGCAGCAGTCCCGGGGACTGCTTGAGGAAAGCATCAATCCCTCGCCGCTTGGGCCGCAGCGCTTGCGGGAAAACCTTCTGCACCGCCTGCGCTTTATGGGGGCCGAGCACGTCAAGGGGCGTTGCGCCGTCATTGCCCACGAATCCTATGCGGATTACTGGCATTGGCACGGCGATGTCATTCCCAACTTTTATTACCTTAAGACCCTGGGCCTCCTCCAAACGACGACCATCCTCGTGCCCGCCGAGCTCGCCCCCTGGCAACGCGACTCCTTGAGGATTCTCGACCCGACCGCGCGCTGTTTCAAGACGATCGGCGACAGAGAGATCCTCTGTGACGAACTCTATGTCCCACCTTACTATGAATGCAATCCAGCCCGTCTGGATTCGTTCATTGCCCAGGTGTACAAGATGAAATACCACCACACCTTCAATAAGCCCGGAAAGGAGGAGTCCCAGCACCGTATTTATATCTTGAATCTTGATCCGAATTCCCCAAAAATGAGCAATGAAAACGAACTGATCGAAGGCTTGAAGCAAAAAGGATTTTTTATTTTCGACGCACGCCGGGACAGCTACTATGACCACATAGGCCTTTTCTCAAAAGCGCAGTGTGTCGTCGGCGTCCATGGCGTTGGATTGACCAATATCGTGTTCGCCCAGGAACTCAAATGCCTGGTCGAAATTTATCCGGATCAATCCATGCCGCAGCACTACCACAGACTCTCCTCACTGCTCGGCATCTCCTACTGCGCCTACATACAGGCCAGGCATCCGGCTAGGCCCCTCGCGCCCTGGACTTTGAATGTAGGGCACTTTTTCACTTTCTTGCAGACTTGCCTGGACAGGCTCGGCCTTTTATCACTTGAAAAGCATTGACAACATTCGGACCGAACCTGAGTGATGGCTTGGTCGCATCTGGACATCCTTCGCAACCCGAGCGGCGCGTATAGGTTTGGAAAGAAGCCCAGCTCCGGGATCGTTGCGCAGACCAGCTCAACCGACAGGGTGAGGAAGCGCTTAGGTTATGCTTGATTTGTTCTCAAAGATTGTTGATGATGAGGAAATGGTACTTAGAGCTTATCCATAAATAAAATTGCACTCCCGAACTGTTTCTGCCATCCCTTCCCAAGGGAAGACAGGTAGATAAGTGCAAAAGCATGGGAAGCTTCGGACGCTTTTTGGGAGATAGTTGAGCCTTTGATTCCTAGGCCAAAGAGAGACGGAGAAAAGCTATAAACGCAAGGTTGTAGGAGGAAGAAAGCCAATTGAGGCTCGCACGGTCTTTCCAGTTATTGTATATGTGCTGCAGGCCGGCATTTACTGGAAAGCATTGCCCAAAGAAGTCTTTGGCAGTCCGAGCGCAATTCATCAATATTTCAGAGAATGGAAACACGCTGGTTTCTTTCTAGAGCTTTGGCAACGAGGTTTATCCGAGATGATGACATGGAAGGAATCGCCTGGGAATGGCACGCCATTGATGCCAGCATGAACAATGCTTCAATGGCCAAAGAAAGTTCCAGAAGAAATCCCACGGATCGAGGAACAAAACGCCATATCCTTGTGGACGAGCGTGGCGTCTCGTTGTCGTTTGTCGTCACCGGGGCCAACAGACATGATGTCAGTCAGTTGAAGCAGTCTTGGACAACAAAATTACATTGCCGATCATGGAGTCTGAGCCTGAAAATCTATGCGCGGATGCTGGGTATGCGAGAGAAGCTGGAAAATCCGTATTTCAAAGCGCGGAGGTGGGGCGTTGAGGCCTGCCATTCTTGGTTCAACCGGTTCCGCAAGTTGACGATTCGCTATGAGAAGTTTGAGACTACCCATTTAGCGTTGATCCACTTGGCGGCAGCTATCATTGCGTTACGGAAAATAAAAACCCAAATTATTTATGGATAAGCCCTAAGCAACGCCCTAGTGCCGAGATATTACCTGGAGCAGAAAGTAGTTTTAATATTTTGGTTTGCCATGGCATGCAGTCCATGTTGGACATGGATACTGCGAAAGTTGTTGCGTTCGGCTCAGGGAGCCACCCGCGTGAAGGTTGTGCGAGCAGCTGCCACTGGGTAACGGCCTATCGAGACGGTGGCGAAAAGGTTCTCAGAACCAAACAGTAAGGGCGTCCGGGTGGAGACAAGCTCAAGAATGAACAGACCTCTGGGATCAAAACGGCCATTTTGGAGTGCTGCCCTGATCAGGTTCGTCTTCCAGGTCTGCTGTGGAATCGTACGCTTGTCACCGAACTTATTGAAAGCCAGCATTGCGTTACGCTCTCACGTTGAACAAGGCCGGTATCTGAAAGCGTGGCATCTGTCCGCGCAAATGCCTGCAAAATGTACACTGTAACAAAATTTGGCCCAGTAAGCTACGGGCTTAAGACGAAGATCTCGCGGTCCGTCGCCAAGCCTATGATGAAAACGCTGAAATATGGTGCTCAGCAAGCGTTTCACCGTAAAGGTATTCATGGAATTTTAGACCGGGTTGTTCGGCACCAGGCAGGCCAGAAGATTTTTCTCATCATAGATCGTCATGCGGTCCACAAAACCTCCAAGGTGGTGAAGTGGTTGGGAGAGAATGAGGACAAAATACGTCTTTTCTTTCTCCCTACCTACAGCTAGGAAATTAATTCAGATGAACTGTTGAACCAGCAACCAGCACACCAAGCGCTTGGAAACTGGTTCCACTTCTACAACGAGCAGCAACCGCATACAGTATTTGACGGTCGACGGCCATGGACGTATACTGGGATAACGTTTGGTTTCCAAGGCGGCATGGGCACCAAGCGGTGCTAGAGCTTAACTGCGCCGCCAACCCGTCAAACCAAACAGGATCACTTCACAGCCTCTAATTCGAATGGAGAAAAATTATGATGGAGCAATCTGTAACTCTTGAAAAAGCTACAATCCAAGAACATAATTTAACAAATATTTATTTTGATATTTCCGACTTTGTTTTTTATTTGGGCCACCACGATAACGTAACCGGGATACAACGGGTTCAGTGTAATGTGTTACTAGAACTTTTCGGTGAGCATCGAGATACTAGGATTATTCCGCATATTATTTGCTATAATGTCGTGGAAGGTGTATTTACACATATAGACGAAAACATTTTTTTGGAAATTGCTAGAGATATCAAGAAAAGTACTGAACACCGTTGCGTGACTAGAGACAAAGCTGCTCTCGCAAAAGGTATTTTCCCTGGTGCACGACGACTCACATCTCTCCATCCAGGTTCGTTCCTGTGTATTCTTGGCGCAGCGTGGGTTTTGCAAGATTATTTTTCAACAATTAATTACTATAAGAGGCAATTCGGATGTAAACTACTAATTTTGATACACGATCTTATCCCGATTTATTGCAAAGACTCTTGTGATCAAGGCACTGCTCAAGTTTTTAAACGTTTTTTGGATACCTCATTCAGCTTCACGGATGGATATATTTGCGTTTCTGAAAATACGCGGAATGATTTAATCAAATACGCTGCAGAATCAGGGAAACAGCTCCCGAGCCTTTGGGTTTGTAAGGAAGGCCCAGGGTTGCAATCTCTTGGAATGGATTTAGATAGTTTGCAACCGCAAAACATTGAGGATAGGTATATATTATTTGTTTCCACAATTGAGGGAAGAAAAAATCATTTTCTTATTTTTAAAGTTTTGCAAAGTCTTGTGGCAGAAGGCTATAAAGTTCCTAAAGTTATCTGCGTTGGAAGAATCGGATGGAAAGTCGATCAGTTTATTGATGCATTATATGCAACGAACTACTTGGATAATAAATTTGAAATTCGCGAAGACATAAGCGACGACGAATTAGTTTTGTTGTATAAAAATTCGTGGTTTACAGTATTCCCTTCCTTATATGAAGGATGGGGACTACCCGTAGCAGAGTCTCTTGGATTTGGAAAATTGTGTTTAGCCTCAAGTTCCTCATCATTACCAGAAGCAAGCCAAGGCTGTGCTATCCATCTTGATCCATATGACTTTAGCGAATGGAGACAAGCTATCATTTCTATTTTGCAGGATGAAACAATTGTGCTGGAAAAAGAAAGAAATATCAAAAGTCAATACATGCCAGTCTCTTGGGGGGCTGTAGTCGATAGCTTAACCGATTACATAGAGATGTTTGAAGCGGTTGAATTGCCAAGATTAGAATTTAATAAAATGGTGTGTTATTCTTTTAAATCAATGCCAAATCAAGATGTTAATCAATTTAATTCACGATTGGTTGAATCGTGCTATAGCAATCCTTTTTCTTTTGGCATTCCAATTGTTTTTTCAGACCCTTTAATACATGAGATGCGAGAAGACTATAGGGAGTGGTACTCCGTTGAGAAAGATGGAATATGGTGTAAATACCCAGCAGCCAAGATGAGAATCCCAATTCCAAGTGATTATGGAGATATGGTTTGCTACCTGTATTTAAGTGCAATTACTTCGCTTGGTGGGAAGATGCTAAGTGTTTTTGTTGGGAAAAGCAGAAAAAATTTAAAAAAAGTTGAATTAAAAAAAGTACCCGGGATATTACAGATCACTTTACCTAGAAATTTGGCGATTTGTTCTGGAAATAAAACACACCATCTTGTAGAACTTTCGGTTGAATATGACCCACAGCTGCGTGATGAGATCAGAAAAATTGATTCAAGATTTCTTTTTTTGTATATTAAAAATTTGTTACTAGTAGATAAAAGTGACGTTGCTACCCAGCTTGAAATACTTAGCAACCAAATTCTGTAATATTTCGATTCTAATCGTTCATCCGCTTTTAGTTGATGAACTTAACTTAGCAAGATGACAAAATATTTCTCTGACATTTCTGGTCGGGACAGAGCGTTGGTCATCGCCTAATGGTAACCTACAAAGCGGGCGAGCCACAGAAGGAGCTTCCACATGGTTGACAACAAAATCCCTGTGATAATTATTTCTTTCAATCGTCCTGACTATCTTGAGTTAGTCTTGCTAAGCTTAAAAAGACAATCCTTACCGCTAGATCTGTTTAAAATATATTTATTCCAGGACGGGGGGATCGATCGCTTTTCAGGAAAGGTGGTGGCCGACACAAGTAAGTCTATTGAAACATTTAAATACATTTTCCCCACACAAACTATTATCGAATCAGATGTGAATTTAGGAGTTGCTTTAAACTACGACAGAGCAGAAAAATTCGCCTTTGATGTCTTAAAGGCAGATTATGCGTTTTTTTTTGAAGATGATCTGGTTTTGGGATTCAATTATTTAAAAGCCCTGATGAGAATGACAGAGTTTGCACTTGATGAACCACGCGTTGGTTATGTCGCAGCATATGGCGACCACTACGCCTCTCCTAAGGATCAAATTTCTAACGCGAAAAAAGTTATTATGCTCGACCACAAGTGGGGATTTGCACTAACTAAGCGACAATGGCTATTGCAAAAAGAAATTATCGATGGCTATATAGATATTATAAAGACGAGCAACTATCAAAGCAGAAACCATGGCCAGATTCAAAAGTATTTTAGGAGCCTTGGTTTTGTCTCTCCTGGGTCTTCACAAGATGCAGCTAAAGATGTGGCCTCCTGCGTTCTTGGGACTGTAAAATTGAATTGCTTTCTTCCATTTGCAAAATATATTGGCAAAAAAGGAACGCATTTCAATCCTGAATTTTATGATAAAGGAAAATGGGGTGAGTCTATTGTTTATAACGGTGATGTCCCTGATTTTAATTTTCCAAACAAAGATCAGATTGAAAACATATATCAAATGTTTTCTTCTGCAAGCAAAGATGGAGATGCGCAATGAATCGAAAAGAGCTTTTTGATGAGGCTATTTCACTTCGCAATAAAAAAGAGTTAGCAGCTTCTATGCAACTTCTTCGGCTAGGTGCTGTTTTTTCTCCTGACTTGCTGGATCAATATGGACATCCCGCTTTCAAAAAAGAATATCTAAGGACGATACTTAGCCAAAAACAATGGGAAAAGGCTATTCAGTTTGCAGAGGACGAAATCGACAAAAATACCGAACATTGGCATGAAATGCTTTTTGCTAGAGCATACCAAAGTAATGGACAAGAGGACATCGCGAAAGGATGGTGGGGGAAGGTCCTTGCTTATGAGCCGAATAATAGTGAGGCATTAGCCGCATTGGCAAAAATTAATCCTGTCATCAAAGGCGACTCGATTCATACGCGTGCTAGCATCATTAGTTGTCTATATAATGGCGTAGATCCTTTTGTTAATTTTAATGAAAAACAATACAAGCTAGATTTGCAAGGTTGGAATTCTGTCGATTCTTTTTTTGAACAACTTATCGGCATTATAGAACCAAAATTAGTCATTGAAGTTGGCACATGGAAAGGCGCCTCTGCAGCTTGCATTGGAAGTTGTTTAAAAAACAAAGGATTTGGCGTTTTATTATGTGTAGACACTTGGCTGGGCAATAGTACGCATTGGATACATAAGGACAAGGCTGACTATTTTGATTCTTTAGACATTAAAAATGGACGCCCAGATCTTTATTTACATTTTTTAGCAAACATTAAACAGCTAGACCTTCATCATATTGTTGTGCCTTTTCCTCAAACTTCTTTCCATGCTGCAAAAGTATTAGGTCATTTCAATATCAAAGCGGACTTGATTTATATTGATGCAGGGCATGAATTTGAAGATGTCTATCAAGATTTGGTGTCCTATTGGGATATCCTGGCAGACGCTGGCATCCTCTGTGGCGACGACTATCATCATACATGGCCTGGCGTGATAAAGGCCGCGCATACCTTTTGTAAAAATAAAAAACTCCAGCTTTACGAAAAGTATAACAAATTTATTATTACAAAGTCATCGCGTGACCTCTCGAATGTTTTCAATAAGGTAGATTTGACTTCAGCTTAACAGCCCGTTGGGAAAATACGTAATCTGACCGATGATCGCCGCATCGAGTGGTTGGAGGTGAGGGATGGGGCTTAGGGTCTGTTCAGGAAATGGTTTTGCCCATCCAGATAACAGCGCAGGCGAGGTAAATTATGCCGAGGAATGAGACGTCGAGTTTGTCGAACCTCGTGGCGCAACATCGAAAGTCCTTGAGCCGATTGAAAAACCGCTCAACCTTGTTTCGCTCGCGGTACAACGTCCTGTCGAACCAGCGAAAGGGGCCTGTAACGAAAACTGTGTAAACCTCCACTAAGGGGCAAAAGCCCCAGGAGGTTTCCGTGCTGATCAACCGTGACGAACTGGCCAGGAAGGTGCTCGAGGGAGAGATCACCAGCCTAGACGACCTCAATGCCGTTCTCCGTTCGATGATCAAGGACGTGGTCGAAACGGCCATGGGAGCCGAGATGACGGGCTTCCTCGGCTACGACCGCTACCAAACGCCGGACAGTGATCCCGGCAACCGCCGCAATGGCTACAGCCACAAAGAGCTTGCCACGAAGGTCGGGTCCATCGTCATCGATGTGCCCAGGGACCGAAAATCCGAATTCGCGCCGGCCATCGTCAAGAAGCGCCACAAGGACATCGGCGGCTTCGAGGAACTCATCCTTTCCATGTATGCCAAGGGGATGAGCACCCGCGATATCCAGCACCACGTCAAGGAAATCTACAATCACGACATCTCGCCCGAGACGGTCAGCCGCATTACCGATGCCGTTATCGACAAGGCCAAGGAATGACAAAACCGGCCGCTGGAGCCGATTTACGCCATTGTGTTCATGGATGCGCTGTTCCTCAAGCTCCGGGTGGACGGCCGGGGCAAGAACGTAGCCGCCTACCTGATGGTCGGCATCGACCTGGAGGGGCGCAAGGAGTGTCTGGGCATCTGGCTTGGCCAGAGCGAATCCGCCAAGTACTGGCTCGGCGTGCTCAATGAGTTCAAAAACCGGGGCGTAAACGACGTGCTGATTTTTGCCGTGGATGGCCTGACTGGAGTTGACCCGATTTCGTGGACAGATAATCCTTTGAGAAGGAGAGGTTCACGATGTCGAAACGCCCCCCGTATCCCCCGGAATTCCGTAGTCGGATGATCGATCTGGTTCGCTCCGGCCGCAGCCCTGAGGATCTGGCCAAGGAATTCGAGCCCTCCGGTCAGACGATCCGCAACTGGGTGCAGCAAGCAGATCGCGACGATGGTCTCCGCCATGATGGACTGACCTCCCAGGAATGGGACGAGCTTCGAAGATTGCGCCGAGAAAACAAGCAGCTCCGCGAAGAGCGTGAGATCTTGTCAAAAGCCGCGGCCTGGTTCGCCAAGGAGGCCGACTCGACCACGCGGAAGCGTTCGGGTTCGTGATGGCAAATCAGGCCACGTATAGCGTTTCCACGTTGTGCCGCGTTTTGGGCGTCTCCCCCAGCGGCTACTATGCGTGGAGAAATCGGGCTCCTTCACGGCGGAAGGTTGCTGACGCTGAACTCACCGTGCTGATCATCGACGAACGGGGCTACCTGCCCTTCGCCTCGGACGCCGCCCACCTGTTCTTTCAACTGGTTTCAAGGCGTTACGAGAGAGGAAGCCTGTGCATCACCAGCAACCGGACGGTCAGCGAATGGGATGTGGTCTTCGGCGACACGGTGACCGCCTCGGCCATCCTGGATCGCCTGCTGCACCATAGCCACGTCATCACCGTTCGGGGGGAAAGCTATCGCCTCAAGGAGAAACGGCGTGCCGGCATCCTGGTACACCAGCGGGTCGGCTTAGCTGAAACCACCAACCAGCCCTGACGGAGGGTCAGTTCTCGATGGCGTCAGTGGGTCGGTTCCTGATGTCGTTTGACATTTAGCCGCAGGGTTGTGGGCTGGGCCATGGCCAGCCATATGAAAACGGACTTGGTGCTTGCGGCTCTCACCATGGCGGTGCAACAACGTAATCCTTCAGAAGTGGTCCATCACTCTGATCAAGGGTCACAATATACATCTTTTCGTTTCGGGAGCTGTTGCCGTACATTGAACGTACGCCAATCCATGGGAACTGTCGGAGACTGCTTTGATAATGCCCTGTGCGAGAGCTTCTTCGCCTCGCTTGAGTGCGAACTGCTCTGGCAAAACTCCTTTCGGTCAAGACAGGAGGCCAGACTGGCCGTGTTTGATTTCATCGAAGGCTGGTACAATACCCATCGGCGACATCCTGCTCTCGACTACATGTCGCCTTTGGCTTACGAAAGGATGCATGCTCTCGCTTCCTNAGAGTNCAANTCGAAAANTCTCCACAAAATCGGGTGAACTCCAGTTTCAGGCTGCCGCTTTTCGTCCACGAAGAAATTTGGTTCTTCGACGCGCAACGTGGAATTGACTGAGCCCTCGGAGTGACGGTAGCCGTCCCTTGAGGGGGGGGCGGTATGCGCACAGGGGACATCTTCGCTCTTGGCCTGGGGCTGACACCGCCCTGGCAGATCGTCAGCCAGCGACTCGACACCGAGAAGGTTCCGCACGAACTCCACTTGACGCTTGGCTCTGATCGGGGCGCCAACCATCCCTGTCCCCAGTGCGGTCGGCTGTGCAAGCCCCATGACTACCAGGAGTTCACGTGGCGTCACCTCAATTTCTTCCAGCACCACTGCTATCTGACCGCGCGGGTGCCGCGAGTCGATTGCCCTGATCATGGCACCCGCCGGGTCACCGTCCCCTGGGCGCGGCCCGGCAGCAGCTTTACGCTCCTTTTCGAGCAGGTGGTCATGACCCTGGCCAGGGAGATGCCCGCGGCCACGATCGCCTCCTTTGTCGGCACCACCGACAAGCGCCTGTGGCGCGTCATCAACCACTACGTGGCCCAGGCCATGAGACGTATAGACTTAAGCGCGCTTGAGGCGTTTGGCCTGGACGAGACCGCCTGCCAACGTGGCCATCGCTATGTGACTGTCTTCATTGATCTGGGTCGTGAGGAGCGGCCGGTGGTCTTCGCCACCGAGGGCAAGGGGAAGGAAACGGTAAAGCGCTTTCGCAATCACCTACGAAGCCACGGCGGCCATCCGGAGCGCGTGCTCGAAGTCGTTAGCGACATGTCCGGCAGCTTTGTGGCGGCGGTCAAGGAGCACTTCCCCCAGGCCGAGGTGACCGTGGACTGGTTCCATGTGGTCCAGCTTTTCACCATGGCCGTAGATGCGGTGCGAAAGGCTGAAGCCCGGGAGCGAGCACTGCCGGCGGGGACGCGATGGGGCGTGCTCAAGGGCCGCGAGACGGCCAAGACGCAGACACAGACTGAGGCCCTGCAGGAGCTTGAGAAGGAAGCCTTCGCCACAGGCGTCGCCTACCGCATCAAAGAGCAGCTCCGCTGGATTCGCCGGGCCGAGACCAGCCAGGCCGCGCGGTGGCGGTCCACCAATTTCCTCAATTACGTCCGGGACAAGGTCGAAGGAGAACCGCTCCTCTCGCCGGTGGCCAAGGCGATTCGGACCTTCGAGAAGCACCTCGAGCGCATCCTGGCCAGGTGGCGATCCTGGCACACCAACGCTCGCCTCGAAGGCCTCAACGGCCTCTTCCAGGCGGCCAGGGCCAGAGGCTACCGGAACGTGGCCAACTTTATCACCATGATCTACCTGATTGCCGCTCCGATTGGGGAGCTCATCAATAAGTAAATTCCATTTTAAACGTCGAAGATCCAAAAATTTTTGCCCGGCTTCTCAAAATGTTGGCCAAAGCGAAGTCGGTCCTGGGCGGCCATATCAGTGTCGACGCCTCAACCATGGAGGCCAAGGCGGCACGGCGTACCATCGTACGCCTTTTGCACGTTCGCCGCCTTCTTGGAAAAGGCCGCAACCATGCCTTCCTGGCCTGACGCTTCCAACCGGTGATCTGCGTCGGATGCACGTCATACTTGCTGGCCAGCTCGGCCANGGTCAACTCGCCCGACAGGGCCTCGAGCGCCACCTTCGCCTTAAACTCCGCTGAAAACTTCCGTCGCTTGGACATCGAAAACCGTCCTCCCTCGTCGAGGACTAGAGCTTAACAGACTGTCCAATTTTCCGCGATCACCTCAGTGCCATCTCGGCTGCCTAGCCCATGTCCGGCGTAAGTTCGTCGAGGTCGAAAAGTCCGCCGGCAAAGGGGGCGTTCCGACATCATCGAACCTCTCCTTCTCAAAGGATTATCTGTCCATGAAATCGGGTCAACTCCAAACATGGAAGCGGCTACAAATCAGACACTGCATATTTTAATACGGTATTAATAAAAAAAGACATATCAATGACTTCATCGAAGTTTACTGGCCCAAGCGGACCAAGAGAAGTCATCTTCGCAAAACACGCAACAGGACTTTCATACAATAACTGGCCAGTTGGTTCTCCAACTGAAGGATTAATATTTGTTGTGACAAAAATAAATTTATATTTTCGAGCAAGAGCGCTCAATCGATTGGCTACCAACTTAAAGTCATCCAATGACCGCGCTGTCTCCTCTGTAAGAAGAACAAATAATTTTAGTGAATTATTTGTTAATTGGTTGCGAAATCGTTCAACGCACCTGATTACATAACGATAATCTTCATCCGATGCGCACGGATCCCTGTGGTTAAATATACATTTAATTCCATACTTGCTTTTAAAATAAAGATGATCACACAAGTTTGTTGTTGGTGATATCCTTTCAGCTACAGGAACAGTCATAAATTGACTTCGATCAAGAAAAAGAGAAAAATTATCTTGAAGACAGTCGGCAACCATGGCTGGGTTTGAGAAAATCCAGTCAAATGGCCCAGATTCGTGTTTAAGGCCAATGATTTTCCAAATGTAGCTGTTAGCACAATGCGATCCCAGGCTTATGATAGGAATGCCTTTTGCTATTTCCATCAACGGAGCAATCAATTTTGGGACGAGCCTAGCATAGAGCTGTCCACTGGCCTCCTTGCAAGACAAAAAATCATTCAACATTATTTCATAATAAATTGGAAATCCTATTTTTTCTGCTCGAGCAATATGATCCGCAAGTCCTTTTTCGTCAGGTTCTCGTTTAAGAATTGCCCTATACAGTGCGCTGATATAATATTTTTCAACGCTCCGCATGGAGGTATTCTTTGCTTCCATATATTACCTCATTGCTAGCTGTCCGACAAATTCTAAGGGTGTACCGCGCCCTGTTTCCTGGACACTGTTTTTACACCACCCTGCTTGCGCCACTTGATCCATCAATTGCTGTCTGATCTCTAACAGGCTGAAAAATAATTTCTTCGATCCTCCACGCATGGTTTTAACTGGCTATAAAAGTTCAAATTTTCAAAAACCGGCGCCGAAACTCATGCCTCGGCCCCCTCATCCCGAACCGGGGCGATGCAATAGCCAGTCAATGTCATGTCCGTGGCAATGTCCACCGAAAAACGGACCTCCAGGTCCTCAACCCGGCAATCCACTACATGTTCCAAAGCCAGTTCCCACGGCGACTCGGCCGGGCCGTTGAGAACCCGATGCAAAACACGGGTCGTGCCCTTGTTCCAGACGATTTCCACGGTCTCTTTTCCAGTCCAATGCCGGGCTTGACCGCGTAACACGAAACGGTAACTGCCCGGATCGAGCGACACGCACGGACCGAAGACGAGGAAACCCGCCTTGCCGGTGGTGTGGATGTCATGCCCCTGGCGCCGGCCTACCCGGGAACCCAAACGAGGATCGTTGCCCCAAAAATACAGGACACCGTCGGGCAACCACGTCTTGTAGGCCTTGTCTCCCAAGATGAGCGACAGGGCCTGCTGGGCGCTTTCCTTCCAGGTCAGCCAGGGCATGGCATCGCTGCGGGGATGGGAGGACTCCCGGGCCAAGGCGAGCCACTGGGTCAGGCTAGCGGCCAGGGTAGCGGGGTCCTTGTCGTCAGGAAAATAGAAGGCATGTTCGCCAGAGACCTCCCGGAACACGGGGATGTCGCGGGCAATGATCGGAATCTTGTGCCGAGCCGCCTCGATCAGGGGTAGGCCGAAACCTTCGCCGTAGCTGGCCGCGATCAGAGCGTCGCTGGCTTTGTACAGGGTGTCCAGGTACTCGTCGCTGATGTCGTGCATCCAAAACAGGCGCTTACCCTGTTTTGGATGGGTCTGCAGCCGCTCCACGAACGTCTCCATCATCCAGCCCTGCTTGCCCACGATTACCAGATTGACATCCCTGCCCTGCGCCCACAGCCGTTCCACCGCCGCCAGGGCATGGGGATGGGCCTTGCGCGGCTCCACCGTGCCCACCATGAGGAACGTCGGCCGGTTGCCCAGGATGGTGAGCACGTTGTCGGCATCCGGGGGCAATCCCCGGGTGGGGACGGAATTTTCCACATCGGCCCCGAGGTGGAACCAGTTGAGGCGGAAGGGCCGATCGCGCCGGGGGCCGAAGGCCGCCAGCCAATCGTGGTACTCGTCGGCCACGGCCCGGGAGATGCACAGGACGCCGTCGAACTGGGCGAGGTTTTCCAGCCACTTGTTATGCAGGTCCTTGGCCTCCGGCGGAAAGGTTTCCGCCAACAGGACCGGCAGCAGGTCATAGATCACGAAGTGGACCTTCACCCCCCGCTGCCGCCACTGGCGCAACAGCCCGGCCTGACAGGCCACCACGTGGTGTTGCAGGTCCAGACCGAAAAACAGGTCTCCCGGCCAGGCCTCCACCGGATCGTCCTTGCCCCAGTCCTCGGGCATCCCCAGGAGCCGGCTCACAAACTGCCGGGCGTAGCGGTAGCCCGGCGTGTCCATCGAGCCGTACACCGGTTCCACCCGCCAGCCGTCGGGCGGATTGTCCAGCAACTGCGCCAGCAACGAGCGTACCACCCGCTGGATGCCGGTTTTCGCGTCGCGCTGGACCAACTCCGAGATGTCGAGCAGCAGCTGGCGGCAACGCGGCCGGGGGGGGAAATCCGCCGCCAGGGCCGTGGCGACCCGGGCTTGGTCGGTGGGGGACAGGGCCGGTTCCAGGGTGGCCAGCTCGCCCACCAGACCCGACACCCGGGCCGAGGAACCCGCGTAAAAGCCCTCGATGGCGGCCTGGTACAAATCGGCGCAACGGCGCGGCTGGTGGAGGGTGCGGATCTGCTCCAGGGCCCGCTGGCCAAGCGCCTGGCGCTCCTCGCCATGCTCGTACAAACGGGTCAGGGCCGCGCTCAGCTCCGCATCGGAAAACGCGTCGGGGAGATGGCACACCACCGCCTCGGACATTTCCGCCAACGTTCCGTGGTCATTGACGATGGTTGGCACGCCGTAGCCCATGCAATCCAGCACCGTGCCCGAGGTCTCGCCCCGGGACATGGTGCGCAACTGCACGGCGACGTCCGCCACGGACAACCACGTCCGGTAGCGTTCCGTATCCACCCAGCCGGTGATGGTGATGCGCTGCGCCCGCTCGCTGGCAGCGATGGCCTGCTGCATCTCGGTGCCATAGGGGCCCTTGCCCTGGCCCACGAACACCAGCCGGCAACGCGGATCGGCGGCCAGCGGCGAGGCCAGCCAGGCGGCCAGGGTGCGGTGGTTGCACTTGGTCGCCCCGAGCAGGCCGAAACTGCACACGACGATGTCCGTGTCGGCCAAGCCGAGTTTGGCCCGGGCGGCCTGACGCGGCTCCGGAAGCATGGGCACGCGCAGGTGGGGGATGACGGCCCAGTCGTCGGCCGTGCCCGGCCCGTACGACTTGTCGGCCAGCTGGCGGGAATACTCGGAATGGACGATGATGCCGTGGGCGTCCTGGATCACCTGCAGGTTGGCCGGATAGATGTCCCCGCTGCGATAGACGGGAAGGTCCGGATCGAAACGCATGCGCACCGCGTTCCAGCCATGGGCGTGGTACAAGGTGCGGGCGAGTTGGTGGGGCTTGGTGCGCAGTCCCAGATCCTCGTAGGCGACGGCCCCGCTCAGGAAAAAGTCGTGGAGCATGACCACGCCCGGGATGGCGCGGAGCAACTCGAACATGTGGCTGTGAAATTCCGAATTGCCGAAATGGTAGAGCACCCGGTCGAACTGGCCGGCGTTGGCCGCAAACCAGGCCAGATTGCGCGTCCGACAGCCCGCCTGGACCGCCGGGCAGTCGACAGTCTCCGCGTTGACGATGGCGGTGATGTCATAGTGGCGTTCCAATTCGGGAATCAACTCGGCGCTGTAATCGCTGATACCGCTTTGCTGGGGGGGCAAGGGCGAGACGTAGGCCAGACGGGGCCGCCGGCCGGACCGGACCACTGGCAGCGGCGGCGCCTGCCGGGCCACGGCCGCTTCCAGGGCTTTCCAGGCGCGCGCCCCGGTGGTCTGCCAGGAGAACTGCGCCGCCTGGGGCAGACTGTGCGCCCGCAGCGCCTCCAAAAACGCCTCGTCCTCCAGGGCGCGCCGCATCAGGCCCGTGATGGCGGCCGTGTCCAGGGGATCGAACAGGGCCTGAGGATTGCCGATGACCTCGGGCACGCTGGACAGACAAGAGGCAATCACGGGCCGGCCGCAGGCCATGGCCTCCAGGGCGGGCAGCCCGAACCCCTCGTGCCAGGAGGGAAACACGAACAGCCGACAGGCGTTGTACAGGGTCAGCAAGTCGTCCTCGGGCACGAACCCGGTCAGGATGCATTCGCCGTCGGCCAGTTGGTTGTCGCGGGCCAGTTGCAACAGGCGATTCCGTTCCGTGGGCGCCACGGAACAGACGATGACCAGCTGGTGCCGGGCTCGCAGGGGTTCGGGCAGCCGGGCGTAGGCCTCGATCAGGCGCTCGATGTTTTTGCGGTGGTCGATGCCCCCGGTGTACATCACGAACGGCCGGTCGATGCCGTAGGCGTCCTGCAAGTGCCTGTGCCCGGCCGCATCCACGGGACGGGGCCGGAACCGGCTGTCGCAGGCCGTGGAAATGTTCACGGCCGTGGTGTCGGAAAAACCGAGATGTTCCCGGGCTTCCCGGGCCGAGGACTCGGAAATGGCCAACAGCTGGTCGGCCCGGCGCAGGTGGTCGAGCTTGTGCAGGTACCAGTCCGCCATCCGGGGATTGGCCAGATAGATCCGACTGTGGATATAGGGGATCAGGTCGTAGAGCACCACGGCCGTGGGCAGGTGGCCGCACAGGCCAATGCTGGTCACGGCGTCGTCGATGACCCCCTCGAACAGGGAACTGACCAGGACCAGATCCGGGCGCAGGCCGGCCAGGTAGACTTCGTAGAGGCGTTCGGCCGCCTCGCGCCGGGCGGTGTTGTCGGGCTCCAGGCCGCTGATCGGGCCGGCGATGTTCAGGACGCGGATGTTTTCCTCGGGCAGCAATCCGGCGAAGGCGGCGCGGATCGGCTCGATGGTTTCGGGAAAGGCGTCATTGAGGAGCAACAAGACCTCGTGGGCGCCCCGTTGGCTGACCAGCTGCTCGGCCAAGGACAAAACATACCGTCCGATGCCGCGCTTGGCGTTGGATGCCTGGCATCCCTGCATATCAATAACCAAACGCATCAAGCGCCCCTCCGCATGTTTCCCACAACGCGCATCTGCTGTAAAAATTTTTGAGCATGGCCCGACAATGTTGCATCAAGCGGCGGGACAGACGGCTTCGCCTGGGAAAGAATCGTGTCCAACGGAGCGGCTGTGGCGCGCAATTGCTTGATCAGATTGGCGAAATAATTCTGGTCGTCATGACAGTGCGCGGAATGGTGCTCCAGTTCCTGCGGGTCTGGTAGCCTCCCAAAAAATGCGGCGTAAACCACGCGAACGGCTTGTCTTTCAGGTGTTTCAGGCATCCATCACTCCGAGTGCTACTTCTTTTTGGAAAACAGGTTTCCCACCGTCTCCGGCACGCGCTTATTTGGTCTTACAGTATGACCGGGAGCTAGCGTAAAATAATCGAAATACGACGGGCCTGTCCAGGGACACGAATTTTTATGAATTCTGCCTAGGATGTGTCGACATTTGGTCTGACCTATGTTATCCTATTCTTAATAGGAGAAATATAATGAGGTCTTTCCGGGTTTTCCGTGGGTAGGTGACCGGATATGGTCCGCCCCGGAGGGTGACCATGAAAGACAGGTTCTTCGACGCGCAACGTGGAATTGACTGAGTCACTCGGAGTGACGGTAGCCTTCCCTTGAGGGGGGGGCGGTATGCGCACAGGGGACATCTTCGCTCTTGGCCTGGGGCTGACACCGCCCTGGCAGATCGTCAGCCAGCGACTCGACACCGAGAAGGTTCCGCACGAATCCACTTGACGCTTGGCTCTGATCGGGGCGCCAACCATCCCTGTCCCCAGTGCGGTCGGCTGTGCAAGCCCCATGACTACCAGGAGTTCACGTGGCGTCACCTCAATTTCTTCCAGCACCACTGCTATCTGACCGCGCGGGTGCCGCGAGTCGATTGCCCTGATCATGGCACCCGCCGGGTCACCGTCCCCTGGGCGCGGCCCGGCAGCAGCTTTACGCTCCTTTTCGAGCAGGTGGTCATGACCCTGGCCAGGGAGATGCCCGCGGCCACGATCGCCTCCTTTGTCGGCACCACCGACAAGCGCCTGTGGCGCGTCATCAACCACTACGTGGCCCAGGCCATGAGACGTATAGACTTAAGCGCGCTTGAGGCGTTTGGCCTGGACGAGACCGCCTGCCAACGTGGCCATCGCTATGTGACTGTCTTCATTGATCTGGGTCGTGAGGAGCGGCCGGTGGTCTTCGCCACCGAGGGCAAGGGGAAGGAAACGGTAAAGCGCTTTCGCAATCACCTACGAAGCCACGGCGGCCATCCGGAGCGCGTGCTCGAAGTCGTTAGCGACATGTCCGGCAGCTTTGTGGCGGCGGTCAAGGAGCACTTCCCCCAGGCCGAGGTGACCGTGGACTGGTTCCATGTGGTCCAGCTTTTCACCATGGCCGTAGATGCGGTGCGAAAGGCTGAAGCCCGGGAGCGAGCACTGCCGGCGGGGACGCGATGGGGCGTGCTCAAGGGCCGCGAGACGGCCAAGACGCAGACACAGACTGAGGCCCTGCAGGAGCTTGAGAAGGAAGCCTTCGCCACAGGCGTCGCCTACCGCATCAAAGAGCAGCTCCGCTGGATTCGCCGGGCCGAGACCAGCCAGGCCGCGCGGTGGCGGTCCACCAATTTCCTCAATTACGTCCGGGACAAGGTCGAAGGAGAACCGCTCCTCTCGCCGGTGGCCAAGGCGATTCGGACCTTCGAGAAGCACCTCGAGCGCATCCTGGCCAGGTGGCGATCCTGGCACACCAACGCTCGCCTCGAAGGCCTCAACGGCCTCTTCCAGGCGGCCAGGGCCAGAGGCTACCGGAACGTGGCCAACTTTATCACCATGATCTACCTGATTGCCGCTCCGATTGGGGAGCTCATCAATAAGTAAATTCCATTTTAAACGTCGAAGATCCGAAGAAGACCGGAAGTCGTGAGTTCCGTTTTAGAAACTGAGACTATTCATTAGTGGTAACGAGGTCCCGTGGAGGTGGCGCCGTTGTGGACTTTCCTTCCAGAACATTTGAACGTAACACCAGGCTCCACGACTCGGTGTGGAGCCCCGAGAGCGTAACTTAGCGGGCTGTTTCGGGATTGAGATGTCGTGCTCAGCCCTGTCGCCACGGTGCACTTACGGCCAAGAATCAAGCAGTTATACCATGCAGTGTCAGCCGGGGAGCCGGCATTACGGTTGGGCTTGCAGCCGGGTTTGTTTGGTGACCCCAGCGCAGTCGGGGGTTCTTAAGGGGTCTTATGTCCAGCGCACAGAAAGCCCCTAGAAGC
>JGI20225J20221_1001176_pt1 | contig 30450 bp, 21 predicted proteins | sample BioMet4_FD_20221 | JGI IMG/M metagenome (IMG submission 20221)
GCGCTGCAGTTTCGAAATTCCTCAAGCGGGCCCACTAAAAAAAAATTGTCCGCGAGATTTTTCCGGAAAGTGAAAAATATACTGAAAAAATCAGGCCTATCACTTAATCTTTAAGTATACCTTTAAAATTATCTTTGCCTGCCCCAGGTTAGCTCAGCTGGCGAGAGAGCGCTTGCCCCTGAAGGATGAGCCAGTTGTCCCCGGTTCGAATCCGGCGTCTGCGGCCACCATTCATCGCGACATCCAGTACAGTGTAGCGCTTCATCACCCGGGGCGTTGCCCAACGCTCGCAACCCGGGGTTTCGAATTATCCCGGCCTGGTGTATTAACTTTTTAATACAGTGCGTTCAGATAAAATTATTTTCCGATGCAATAAATCAAAAACAACATGCGGGCTCGTGTGTCTAGACGGTTATGACGTTGCGCCTTGACATGGCGGAGGTCCTGAGTTTCGAATCTCAGAAGCGGCGCCCACTAAAAAAATTTTCTCGGGAGATTTTTTTCCGGAAAGTTGGAAAAAGATACTGAAAATCAGGCTATCACTTAATCTAAGCTATACCTTAAATTAATCGCCTGCCCCAGGAGTCCTCAGGTGGGGAGAGGCGCTGCCCTGAATGGAGGCAGTTTGTCCCCCGGTTCGGGAATCCGGGNNTNNGGGTCTGGGCACCATCATCGGACATCAGTAGTGTAGCGGTCATCACCGGGCGTTGCCAACGCTCGAACCCGGGTTCGAATCCCGGCTGGTGTATATTATATTTTTTCCAATTTTTTGAGTCACTTTCAAATAAGATTAAGTTTAAGAATGAGGTATAGTCACGCCTGTAATTGTTGCAACAAAAATCTCATTGTATCTCTTTGAGCAGTTGCATTATTTAGCCTCGTGACTATAAGTTTTTTCCCTCTTTTCTTTACCTATTTCTTCCTTTATCTATCTCTTTCCTTTACCTGTTTTTTCTTTATCTATCTCTTTCCTTTACCTGTTTTTTTCTTTATTCTACCTGAAAAATTTCTCGGACCGACTCAATATTAATACTTTTTGTTTTGAGTTTGAAACATTTATTGTATTGACCAGCTCTTCAATAAAACTTTAGTTTTTGAATAAATACCTCCTATTTTTATCTCAAGGTTCCAGCTTCAAATATTTTTTGTCAAGATTTTGAATGATATCAGATCCAATGTTAACCCATGGTTAATGTTTGAGTTTAGAGTTGATACTATTTATGAGACCTGAAAATCAAATATGTTAACCAAATTATTGTCAACCAAAACATTAATTAAAACATAAAATGATTATAATTATTGGATATACATCTCGAGAAGACAGAGAACAAGTCTGCTTGAAGAGATCTATACCAACTATGTTGCAAACCTGAAAAATCGTAAGGAGATCTAAAATGACAGGAAAGTTCCAGAAGAGAAATGCGGAAAGGAAAGGCATCAGAAAAGAATATGAACTGGAGCAGAAGTTAATAAAGGAAATCGTAGGCGAAATTCAGGTAAGCGGCGGTGGAGCAATAGAGTGAGTAGAAAAGTACACATAACAATCCAGGCTGGAGAGATTTCTGAGCAGACCGTAGAAGTAGCTGAGAGCGCTACCTACGAAGACCTGCTTAATACTTTGGATATAAATCAGGAAACAGTACTTGTATTAAATGGAGGGAATGCTGTTCCCCTTGATGGAGCAGTCAGTTCCGATAGACTTACAATCCTCAGAGTTGTCACAGGGGGCTGACCTGCCAGCAAAAGGCAGAACCTCTCCTTTATTACAATTCTTTTTTCCACCTTTTTTGAAAGTTCCTATGTTGCGTTTTTATCACCGAGTTCTGTCACCCGAGTCCCGTCACCCGAGTCCCGTCTCGGGAGGACGGTGCCGTTTCGCTCACTTCGTTCGCTCAAGCGGAGTAATCTTTGGAGAAAGGTTATATTTTCAACGCTCTCAGGAGAGCTAATTTACTCAAATTTCCCTTGGATTATGCAGCACAAGTCATTTTAAAAACTGTTTGCCAGCAAGCCATTTCAAAAAATGATTGACCGAAAACTCCAGCAACAACTTGGTCGGCGTGATCAACCGGTGGAACGGTTAACCAAAAACTCCTCAACAACTTGGTCGGCGTGATCAACCGGCGCAACGGTTGACCGAAAACTCCAGCAACAACTTGGTCGGCATGATCAACCGGCGCAACGGTTGACCGAAAACTCCGCAACAACGTGGTAGGCATGATCAAAAGGTGCAACTGTTGATCCAGAAAAGTAGAGAACAGAAATGAAAAATGACTCGAATAATTAAGATTTTTGTTTCCATAATGGTCGAATTCCATAGAAGAATTATCAGCCATTATGGAGCAAATTCGGTTTGAGGGTCTTTACTTTGAGGGAGTAAGAGGCACCTTTTTACTCATAACCTTAAGCTTCTTGATTGCTGAGATGGTTGCCTGAGATTCTTTGTAAATTTTGTCTTCGTAATAACTGATGATCTCGTCAACTGGAGCTGCAAGAGCATAGATCTTTATTGGGCGCCCTTTACCGGGTTTCTTTTCCGAACGAACGCTAACCCAGGACTGGTTGCGCATCAGCCTCATTGCAAGACTTACTTCCGGTTGTCTTAGTCCGGTACTGATTTCTATTTCACGGGATGAAGCCTCGTCAACATTCATAAGATATGCCATAGTTGTAGCGACATTTCTGGACATCCCAAGGTTCCTTAACGTTTCAATAAAAATGTGGTCGTTTTCGTCCAGCACTTTAACTTCGTAGTCTTTCATGATAACCCCTTCTTTCTTATAATTTTATGGATTAGTTTGTCAGTTAAATAATATTAAGATAATTATGTTTAGACTTTCAAGGAAGACTTTTATAATTATCTTTTAAAACTGACGACAATCTCTAAATATATACAATGTAGATATATTTATAAGGTAACCTATTTCGTTTTGAAATTTTGAATACAATAAAAAACGTTTTTACGCTATGTAGTGGATTATTTCTGTTTTAAGTCCAACAACTGGTCATTAAAAGCAAATGCCAGATGTTTATAACTGGCTACTAGAGCCTCGTTTTATCCGTTTTATGAGATTGATGGGAAGAACCTTACAGGTTGATCAATTAAACCTGTATAGGTATATAATTAGAAGGTTATTCATCTCTAACAATTAATAATGTACTCATACTATTTAAAGTTGTATATATTAAAAAGGAGTTGAAAAACTTTCAACTAGCCTTGGCATGAGAAACTATATAAGGTTTTTGACATACGCCCTGTATTATAATATTCTTTTTTATATAAAAAACTCCAGGTATCATATTGAAAATATTATAATTTTACTGATTAATAATTTGGACTCAGGTATCAGGGGAAAGTGGGATTCAAGAGCAAATTTAATATTTATACCCAATTCAGTGGTCGTCCATAATTATACGGTTGATTTTTTCATGATCAATTTCCGGTGCCAGAAGTGTTTACATTTTGTGCATCAATATATGGCTAATGACCTCACTGAATTACAAAAATACATGATGCATCGTTAAGAGAGGTTTGGGAATAACATCAACCAATAGCTTATAATCAAATTCTCTGGAGCATCAAAAATCAGTAATCAAAGATCAGTATTAATCTACAGGATCATTAACTACATTAATTGAAAGCTCCAATACAGATTGAAAAATACCACTCTCTAAATTCTACTCATAGGAATACCAACTATTTTCACTACAAACTTGATATTTATTCCAAACCCTTACGAAAAACTTTCTGAACAGAGGTCATCCTTGCCTTAAAAGGTCAGTCGAACAGAGTCCCATAATAGTCTATTCGGATATATTCCAGTTACAGGCAGATTTCCCTGGCTGAATTACATTTCGATTTCATTTGTCTTCATTATTAAACAAAATAAATTTTCCAAATAAATAAGAAAAATTTATATGTTTAAAAACCAAAAGGTCACTTAAAGCTAATTCTTAAATATTTTTCCTGAATGTAATTGACTATATAATAAATATATCAAAGATATTCGTGGTTATTACTATTGCATGTATTGCTGAGCACTAATTACTTGCTATGAATATCATAACCAGGTAGCTCTGAGATGAACATGGGTCAAGTGGTAAAATGGGGATTAAAAAGTTAAAGATTCATCTTCTATTTTTTGCATTGGTAATTCTCCAGTTATCTATATTTTCTGGTATTAATATAGCCAGTGCTGCTTCAGATGAGCAGGATATTGAGGTCTTAATTGAGAATTTCAATGAACAGGATGTAGATATCAAAGCTGACTCCGTAAAAGCTCTGGTCGAAGCTGGAGAACCCGCAGTAGGACCTTTAATACAGGCACTGGATTCCAAAGACCCGGAAATCCGTGAAAACGCGGCTATTACTCTTGGTAAGATCAAAGATGAAAGAGCTATCGATCCGCTCATCAAATTGTTGACGGATGAAGAGTGGGAAGTTGAAAGTGCTTCAACCAATGCTCTTGTTGAAATAGGGGGACCTGCTGTAGAGCCTCTTATTAAGATCTTACAGGATGAAAACGAAGATGTTTTTCTACAGATGAAAGTTATTGCAGTCCTTGCTGGAATAAAAGATAAAAGGGCAATTCAGCCTATGATTCAGGCCTTGAAAAAAGACCCAGAACTTGATGCAGATCTGGGTTATAACCTTGGTCTGATGGGCGAACCTGCTGTAGAGCCTTTGATCCAGGCTCTTAACGATGAAGACTCCAGAGTTCGGGTGCGTGCAGCTGAAGCACTCGGCAGAATTGGAGACAAGCGTGCAGTTGGGCCGCTTACAGATGCCCTGAATGATGAAGATGAGATGGTCAGGACATTTGCAAAAATAGGACTTGAAAGTATTGAAGCTCAAAAGAAAAATACATTAATTGCAACTTACGGAAGGGAGCGCGAATTTTACATTGAAGATCAGAGACAAGAATGGTTAGATCAGCTCAATAAAATCTGCGACCTTGCGAGAGATTCCATGGAACCTTATAATTATCCGCAGGGGCCGGTTATAAGCTATGGCTTGAGCATTGAAAACCGTATAGGAGTAGGAATTCTGGAAGGCTCGGAAGTTAACAATTCAACTCTTGGTGATATTTACAATATATTTGACCAGGCGGGAAAAGAGATTGGAGTTACCGATGTGCCTGTCATATTCAGCTATGCAGAATTTCCTGTGGATGAGGAACTCTTACCGAAGCTAGCAGAAGACATCGAAAAGACCGAAGAACCAGCAGGAGCTGAAGATACTAAGGAATGGCAAAAATATAATTTCATATATTTTCATTGCCTAAAGGTAATTCTGCTTGAACTCATTACAAACCAGAAAGGAATCTACTTGGATGCTTCGCGAAAAATATTCTGAAGAAACCGAAAAACAAATGAAATCATTTTTTGATTCTTTGAATGAGAGAGACAGAAGGAGATACGCAGCCATAGAAGCAATGAAGTTAGGTCATGGTGGACAAAAGTATATAAGTAGTGTACTTGGCTGTCATTTCCAAACTATCATGGCTGGAATTAATGAAATCACTAATGGTATAAAAACTCCAGATGACAGGATTCGAAAGCCTGGTGGAGGTAAAAAGAAAATCATCGACACTGTGGAAAACATCGATGAAGTTTTCTTTGAGATCTTAAAAGATCATACTGCTGGAAGTCCTATGGATGAAGAAATAAAATGGACAAACCTCTCCCTTAAAGGTATTTCAAATGCTTTCAAATCGAGAGATATGAATATATCACCATATGTGGTAAAGCAGCTATTGAAGAAACATGGTTTTGTAAAAAGAAAAATGAATAAAGCTGTCACAATGAAAGACTGTAAAGACAGAAACAAGCAATTTGAGAGAATTAACGAGTTGAAAGAAGAGTACTCTAAAAGCGAAAATCCGATTATCAGTATAGATGTAAAAAAAAGAGTTCATAGGTAATTTCTACCGAGATGGAAAATTTTATTGTACTGGAACGGTAAAAGTATATGATCACGACTTCAATACATTTTCAAATGGCGTTGTAATTCCACATGGCATATACGACGTTAAACTTAATGAAGGCTACATCACTTTAGGAACCAGTAAGGATACGAGTGAATTTTGTTGTGACTGCATTAAATACTGGTGGGAAAATTACGGTAAGAGAAATTACCCCAATGCGTATAGCATTTTGGCTTTTGCAGATGGTGGTGGAAGCAACTCAAGTAGACATTATATTTTCAAGGAAGACTTACAAAAGCTGGTAAATGAAATTGGAATTGAAATTCGAATGGCTCATTATCCACCATACACTTCGAAATATAATCCAATTGAACATAGGTTATTCTGCCATGTAACGGCTGCCTGCAAAGGTGCCGTTTTCAGCAGTCTTGATGTGGTTAAAAGCCTTATTGATAAGACTTCTACATCAACAGGACTGAAAGTGGTTTCGACGATTAAGGATAAAGTTTATGCAACAGCAAGAAAAGTAAGTGAAAACTTCAAGGAAAATATGAAAATTGTATTTGATGATTATCTGGGGAAATGGAATTATAGAGCAATTCCAGAAATGAAAACTTGAACTTATATTTCAAACGTTCCTAAGAGATATCGCCAACATATTAAAAATATGTTGATTCACTAATAATTGATAATTTATACTCACCATAATAATGGAATTAATCTGTAACGAACTTTTTGATGGTATTCGTCGTAACCCGGCAAGTTTTCAGATAGTAACTTTTCTTCATCAAGTAGTCTTATTATGAAAATAAGTGCAAATGGAATCAGTAATAGTAATCCCCACCAAGAGCCAAGTGCAAGAGGAACGCCAAATAATATAATGAGAGCACCTAAATACATAGGATGTCTCACTATACTATATGGTCCTGTTGTTATTACTTTCTGGTCGGTTGTTATTTCAATAGTAGCAGAGGCAAAGATGTTTTCCTTGAGCACAAGAACGTATAAATAAAGTCCAGCAACGACAAGAATATCACCGAAGATTACAATAGAAGATGGGACATGTGACCAAAAGAATCGGTGATCCAACGCTGGAATCACATAGATTAAAGCAAATCCCATATAAGTAAATCCTTGTATAATCTTTTGATGCTTTTCTTTCTCTTTGACTACTCCGATTTCAAGTGACACAAACAATACAATTGAGTAAACCCATGCTTCCAAGAAATTAAGTGAGAGAGCAGGAATAAACAGAAACAGTACTATCATGACAATGCTCTCTAAAAATACAAGCATTATTCTTCGCTTTATAATATTCTGTATATGGATTAATTTGGAAGTGTTTGTATTGGCATTGCTCATTTATTTCACCACCAAATCAAGTTATTAAGGTTCTATCAAAAAAAGACTCTTCGCTGTTTCGAGTGGGTAACTTAAGCCCATTTCCTAAATATCGACGTAACATGTGTAAGATTTAGACAACTTAACATGTATAAGATTTAGAAATGTTCGCTGTTTAAAATCACATTCTAGCTTGATGTTTTTGTCTTTGGTTTAGCTACTTTCTAACTAGACAATTTTTTTCAACCAATGCAAAATAGCGAAGAGCCTAAATTGATGACTCTAAAATATTAGTTTGTGGTAAATGTCTTATTCGAAATAAATTAGTGTCGCGTCAATTCTTAAAGCTTTAATAATTCTAAGCAGTAGTTATCGATTTTATACGATATTTTACTGTTGACGCGACAAAAGTGTTTTTAATTAGAAGTTTATGTTAATTAACCGTATATGGTATTTGTTTCTAACTCGCAAGTCGAAATTGCTGGCCAACATCCTATTGGCCACATGATATAGTGCCAACTCTCAGTGTGATAACCATGATACCCAGAGGCGAGGTTTGTAGCACCTGTAGCTCTCACAGAATAAGTATTGAATTCATAATTACTTGCCGATGAATAAGGACCCCAATCATTGTCCTTATACAAATCTGCATCTACATCTATTTCCGGTACTTTTGTATATGGAGTTGGAAGCACCATTTCGGTATATGCGTAATAATAAGCATCATCAGAAATTCTTTCATAAACATGATGGTCGCATTCGTAATCGGTACGTGTTCCATTTATAGTCGATTGACTGCCACCATTATTTGAACTTACAGATGACGATGTTCGATTGTCATTCGTTTCCACGTTTGTTGACCAAGTCTTTGGTGTTTTCTTAAGCCGTGCTACAGTATCTTTAGGAAGTTTTTCCAACGACCCAGGATATACCTTATCCATATATTCAGCAACTGTTATATTTGTATTCCAGACCTCAGCTAAAAGCGTACTGTTATTACAGGAAAAATGATATGATTGTGAGAGCATGTGTGGTGTAATTTCTGCCGATATACATGCAGGTAGTGTTACATTATTGCTGTTTATATGTACCTCTGATGTTTGTTTAAAATCAACATCCATTTCAAGTTTATTTATCTGATCCACTATTGAATCTATATTATCGGTGCTTTTCTTAACATCATCCCATGACGAGCTTTTGTCTGACACTACCGAATTGTAATTTTCGACAGCTTTTTGCAACTGACTATTCAATTCTTGTGTTGACTGGTCTGTATTCGTATTTGCTAGTGTTAACGGGACTAGTAAACACAAAAAAACAAACAATCCTATGAATACAATCTTATATTTCATCTTGTATCTCCGAATATCATTTATTTGGATATATACACTAATCTTCATTTAATTTTCAAATAGTTAAAGCAAATTCAATTTTTTCATAATTATGTCTGTTTTTTATTGAATAGTATGTTTTTTATTTATTGTGTTTGAAAAAAATACTATTAGCTATATATAAAAATAAATATGGCTAAATATAATTCAAGTACTAGTAAGTTTAGACATAGATTAAAATAAAATCTAAAGCTTCATATTTAATTTTCTTTATATCTATATAAAGTTATTTGATATGGAGTCAAATAAGCAAATTTAATTTTATTTTTGATATTCAAAATACATAAAATAGTAAGTTCATAATAAATTAGCAAATAAGATTATATATAAGTAAACCTGCCTTCGTAATAATACTATTTATATAAATATTACTTTAGAGGATAAGTATTGGAGTTTTGTGCACTAATTGTCCAAAATTCCGGTAGCAGAGTTATTCTATTGAGTCAACAATTCTGATTCCGTTGCAAAAAAAATTATGGAAGAGATGTTCTGAATTCTAAAAAATTACAAAATACTATAGTATGCAAAACTGACATGATTTTGTTAAAAATAGTAATACTAAAAATATTGCTTTTGTTTTATCATCTGATTATTATAGAGCTCATCCCAAAAGTAATATTATGGAATTATATACTTTACTATTATGTCCATTCATGAAATCGATGACGTTCTATGGGAATCCATAGAACCTTATCTTCCTCCACAGAAATCACCTACAGGAAGACCAAGTGCAAATCTGAGAAAGTTATTAAACGGTATTTTGTACGTTGTTACGACAGGTTGTACTTGGGTAGTATAAATACCCTCAACTCAAACTAAAACCCAACACAGAGCATTAAATTTGTTTCTTGTTTTTGCTGGTGTAATGGTTTACCATCAAATCCAATTTCAATTTCGTAAGGATTTATTTCTTTAAACTCCCTTTTTCTGAAAAATGCCAAGCTTAACCTGACGGCAGTGTCTTGAATTTGCTGTAAATTTGAAGTCAAGTTTTTACGTACTATGTAGATAATTGATCTTTCGATATGGAATTCTCTACTCAATAACTTTTTGATATTTCTGATTTTACAGAAAAATTGGCACACTGCCTACCTTCCTACCTTCACATGCGTTGCGTTTTTTTGAGTTACCTATATTCCCGCACTAAATTTTTATGGCTCTTCGTCATTCCCTATGGATAAGATGATTTTTAATTCAAGACCGCATTGGTTTTTATGAGAATATTATGAGGATATCCACACAAAACAACGAAGAGCCATTTTTATAGATACTTTTTTGCGATTTTAAGCCGACTTGAGCCAGATTATCCTTTTCTGTCACTGTATTTCTGTTACTGTATTCGGCCTCACAGTTGAAAGAATCATTAAAGTTTAAAGTTCCTGTTCAATAACTTAGGGAGATGACCCGATTTTTAATGGATCGGCAATCACAGCACCGATTAACAGTCCCGTGGAAATCGCCACAAAGGTCAGAGCTACCTGGATCAAACTGGCAATGGCAGAGGAATAGTTCTGTCCTACTAATGCAGCTAAGCTGAGGAACCCAAGTGATCCTGGAACCAGAACCCAGAATGCAGGTATTATAGACACATAATACGGTGTTCTAAGTTTGGATCGTTCCAGAAAAGTTCCTATCATTGTCATGATGATGGAACCTGTGAAGGCTCCAAAAAGTCCCCCCAAAAAGTAGTTTCCTGCTTGCTGTCCAAGAAAAGTGGCTAACAATACAATTAAAACCCCTAACATGTCCTTGTTTCTTATGCACATCAAAAGGTACATCCCAAGGGTGAAAATAAGAACCCCAATATAGGGAGCCCACCAATACAAAGGAGTTGCCGTGTTGGCTATTATGTAATCTTCGGGCAAACCTACAACCTGGAGGCCTACTATCACTCCAAATAAGAGAAGTAGCAGTATTACAACCCCCTGAACCAGACGAGATGCACCAGATACCAGATTGTTTGCTGCCAGTTCGAACATTCCCGTAGACAGAACTGCTCCGGGAATAAAGTAAGCAAGTGCAGGAACCATTATGGTTAGAGACCCGTTTATAATTCCGTGTTTAATACCGAGAAAGAATATTGTGGAAACGATAAAGGCCGTTAGAACAGGCAGAATCAGAGTAAGTCTTGTTTTATCCTCGGAATAAGCCAGTATAAGTCCAGCTATGGCTCCTAATGCTCCACAAAAAAATAATCCATTAAAAGTTGGTAGAAAGAGCATTCCCAGACCTGTGGAAAACAGTGCGTAACCTAAAATATTTTTAATATAATTATGTTGGCGCTTAACATTTATTATTTCATTAATACGCCTTATTCCCTGTTCAAGCGTTATTTCAGCATTTTCTGCCTGGTTGATCAACTCATATAATCTTGAAACCTGGTCTAAAGGAAGTACTCCGGGTTTCTGCATGGTGACTTCCAGAGCCTTTGAATCACCATCTGCAATCTTTATGATTAAAAAAGTAGGTAAACTAATAACCTCCTCAGCTTTGAAACCATAAGCCTGGCATATTTTTTTCAAAATTGATTCAATAGACATCACCGCAATTCCTGCAGTAGTTAGGGCTCTGGAAAGCTCTGTGAGGAATTTCAAAAGTTGATGAGATGACTCTTTCTTATCTGAAATAATTAAAGAGTTTATATGAGATAAATCTGTATGTGAAACCATTTTATCAATTCTTGAATATATTTACCTTGAATTTTCGGTTTGTAGCGCATTCCCCGCTTCTTCGCGGAGCCATGAGAGAGATCCAAATGACCTCTTCCTTAAAGATGGTATTGCTGATATGCCAGTCGTCCCAATAACACTTGAAGTACAAATCAAGCATATTAGGCGTTGTGACTGAGTTAGTATTTTAGACAATTAATGTTTTAATCCTATCGATTTTTAATCCAGCGCGGATATTCTGGATTTATATGCAGAAAGTAAAAGCGAATATAGGAGTATTTAGAGACTAAAAACGATGTTATTCAATTTTAACCAAACGCTCTAGAGTAAAAATTACTTGAACCTCTCCCAAAAACGCTATCTGGAAAAATATTGATTTTCAAAAAATACTATGAAATATGGAATTCGCTGCCATCACATTATTATATATTTTAATTTGAAAATTGACTTTTCATATTTGCACCAATATGTTTTGTTAAGAATACCTCTTAACTCGTGGTCCATATTTTGAGATACAATCCCAAATGGCCTGTAAAGCTCCGTCTGAACTGGAATAAAAACAATAAGTTTTAACGAGGTTTGTTGTGATCTGAGAAAGGTTGTTCAGATTTTTTGAGAATATGCAAGACTTTTTTGAGAATATGCAAGACAGTTATCTTTTTCAGTTATGAACCTCCGCTTAGTTTTGGAGGGATCAAACCAAATTATTGTAAAAAGTATATAAGAAAAGTTATATCCAAGCCTCGCGTTTACGAATCCTATGAAAAAAACATTTTCCAATAAAATCCTCATTATAGGTTATGGATCAGTTTCACAATGCACCCTGCCCCTTTTACTGGATAAACTCGATGTTCCGTTAGAAAACATTACCTTAATTGATTTTGAAGACAAATCAAAAGCCCTAAAAAAATATACAAATCAGGGATTAAGATTTGTTTGTGAAAAAATTACCCCGAAAAATTTGAGTCAGGTTTTGTCACAATATATGGAAAATGAAGGCTTGATCATTGACCTTTCGTGGAATATCGATGCCAATGACATCATTAAATGGTGTCATGATCACAATGTATTGTACGTTAACACGTCTGTTGAAGTATGGGACCCTGCTGAGAAATTTTTGACTCAAAGTCTATTGGAAAAATCGCTTTATATACGGCAAATGAAATTGCTTGAACTTTCCCGTGATTGGAAAGATGCGCCAACTGCTGTTGTTGACCATGGCGCAAATCCTGGCCTGATAACTCACTTCGTAAAGCAAGGATTACTGGATATTGCCGCCCGCACCTGTGCTGATAAGAAAGTATCTCCCGAAGATGAACAGGAAATTGCCCTCCTTGCAAAAAACAGGGACTTTGCCCGCCTCGCTAAGAAATTGGGAGTCAAAGTGATCCACTGTAGCGAGCGGGATACTCAAGTCGCAAACAGGGCAAAGGAAGTTAATGAATTTGTAGGAACATGGAGCATTGAAGGATTGAGGGAAGAAGGGACTGCTCCTGTTGAAATAGCCTGGGGAACGCATGAGAGCAAATTGCCACCCATAGCGCATATACCTCCTTACGGACCAAAAAATGTGGTTCTCTTGCCCCAGATGGGCATTAATACATGGGTCAGATCGTGGATACCGGATGAAGAAATTGTAGGTATGGCGATCCGTCATGGTGAATCATATGGCCTTTCAAAACTGTTAACTGTTTGGGAAAACGACAAGGCGGTCTATCGACCTACCGTCCATTATGCTTACATGCCCTGTCATGATACGCTTTCTTCTCTCTGCGAACTGCGAGGCCGGAATTATAAGCTTCAACCGAGACTTCGGATTATGACAAATGAAATCACATCTGGCGAGGATATAATGGGAGCACTCTTAATGGGCCATTCTTATAATTCCTGGTGGACTGGAAGTGCATTGAGCATTGAAGAGACCAGACCCCTTGCTCCCGGCCAGAACGCTACGACTCTTCAGGTAGCAGCAGGCATTGTTGCAGCTATACTCTGGATGCTTGAAAATCCGCGAGAAGGCATTAAAACACCTGAAGACTTGCCTCATGACTTTGTCCTGGATATTGCCAAACCATATCTTGGTAAATTTATTTCCACACCATCGGACTGGACGCCACTTAAAAACCGCAAAATATTTTTCAAAGAAAGTCCAGCAGTAAAACCCAATCCCGATCCATGGCAATTCGAAAATTTTCAATTCGTAAGTTAATTTCAAGTAAACTACCCCTCCAGGGCAGACTTATGTCTGTCTAGGAAGGGCTCTTTCCCGTGCTTCTGCATTAAATACCAAGCAGAAGGAACAAAGATCATAATAGAAATATAAAGAAAGGAACGCTAGGAGAATTTCAGTCAAAACTTCTCGGCCTGTAATTAGCGTTCCCACTGCTTTTTTAACTGTTCTTTTGTTTATTAGAATCGCACGTCTCGCACTAAAACTTTTTTGATTTTTCAACTTTGACAGTTCTTTTGTTTTCAGTTTTAAGATTTAGATTATGTATTCATCAGAACTGATTTTATTGCTAGGAAAATATCAGATGTTAAAATTAATTAAGATTGAGTAAGCAGATATCGAGTTTTATGATAAAATTCCCAAATAATAAGCAGATATCGAGTTTTATGATAAATTCCCAAATAATATACACCGCATGGAAATAGTTGCATAAACTATCTTTTCACAAAAAAAGCTGACAGTCTCATTTTTGTTTGTTGCGCCAAGAGAATAGATTAAAGGAATATAATGTTCAGCGGAGTTAACAGATAACAATGCGTCTTCTCCAATTAACTTGTAATTTACCAGTTTCAGATCATCTCTGGTTGTGACAAACTTTTTCACTTTCTCATCAAAACTTATTGCCCATTTATAAGGACTTTCGGATATATCTGCCACCATAAGATTATGAACGACATTGCCAGTACAGAAAATAAGAATTTCTTCTCCTCTTAATTTACAGAGTTTCTTTCCCAGTTCATAATGCTGTTGCATACTGAGCTTTCGATTTATACTCAGCTCAACTACGGGAATCTCAGCATTTGGATACATCTTAGAAAGTACACACCATACTCCATGATCAATGCCCCAATTAGAGTCGAAATTAACATCTTCAATTAGGTCTTTTATTTTAAGAACAAGTTCCTGTGAACCGGAACAATCATATTTTTTATCATATAATTGTTTAGGAAACCCATAAAAATCGTGAATTGTTTTGAGTATTTCGTTTGAAGTAACGCTAGTATCTTCTCTTTCATAGTGTGCAGATATGGCCAGTATTACTTTAGGTTTTGGAATTTTTTTGGAAATATTTTCCCAACTTCTTGTAAACTCATTATCTTCTATGGCATTCATTGGTGAACCATGACCTACAAATAATACAGGCATAATTTTTTCCATACATTAAACTCCGGTTTAATTATCTCTCTTAACTGTGAAAGACTAAAGCATTTGAGGTGAAAACTCAAGGTAAAATGTTTCAGTTCAAATTTATTTTTTGAAAGTTTATGTTTTGACACTCTCGCAATTGATGACTCCAGAGAAGTTGTTATTTACCAAGTAAATTCCAGAGAAATAAAAATCAAACAATAGCCTTATAGAAACCTTAAGGGATTGAATAGATCAACGAATTTGTTTTCTTGACCATTAATGAGATCAGTAATTACCATAGCAGCAGTGGTGCCGTTTGCCATTCCCCAAAATCCAAATCCAGCTGCTACATAAATGCCTTTTTGAGATGTCATGCCTATAAGAGGTAGACCATCGTCAGTAGTGCAGTCTTTACTGGACCAGCGGTATTCAATAGACTTAACATTAAGGTGTTGGCGTGCATAGTTTTCAAGACGACCATAGTAAATATTTTTGTCAGCTACATCTACCGGACTGTGTTCTCCAGCAACAATGATCAGTTTACCTTTGTCTGTAGGGGTAGTCCTATAGGTGTGCACAGGATTGAAGTCTATAAACATCCCTTCAGGGAAATTTCCTTTAGCATATAATGCTAACACATAGGATCTTGCTGAATGCAAATGCCTGTAGAGTTGATCGGGATCATATACTGGTGTATGTGTTGCAATTATTACTTGATCGGCCGCTATTGAGCCCTGACCTGTTACTACTTCTTTGATTTCGCCATCTTTGACAGTGATGGCAGAAGTATTCTCAAAGATATAACTTCCTTTTCCAGTTATATATTTTGAAAGAGCCAGAAGATACTTACGCGGATGAAATTGGGCCTGATTCTCATATTTGATAGCGGGACCAGTTTTAAAGGGTAAAGGCACTTCTTCGGTGTAAGAAACTGGAAGTCCTAACTGTTTTGCAGCTTCAAATTCACCTTTAATCTCATCAATTCTTTCACCAGACTCTGTGTAGATGTAAAGAGGAAGGCGTTGAAATTCACAGTCAATGTTCCACTTTCTTACAATATCAGCTATCTTTTCAACTGCCTTAATATTGGCATTAGCAAAATCCGGAGCTTTTGATTTACCTAATTTTGAGACAAGATTCTTGTAGATCATATTAGGTGCCACACTTATCTTAGCCGTGGTTCTAACTGTTACTCCTTTTATGATCCGATCTGCTTCTATTACTGCTACTGTATATCCGGCTTCCGTTAACAATGCTGCAGAGGTTATACCTGCAATGCCGCCTCCCAGAATCACCACGTCGACTTTCAACCTTTTGTCAAGTTTAGGAAAATTTGTAGCAGGAGATGTGTCTAGCCAGAACGAAATTTCTTTTACAGTGATCTTTTTCCCATATTCCATCCTCTGACCTCACTGAGTTATTTATCTCTTATTGGATGATAAATTAGATTGGAAAGGCCCACTTAAATTACTCTGCAGCTTATATATTAAATAATTAGAAAAACAAATCAAAAATATTTGAAAGAAAAAAATTTCTATAATTTAAGCTGTAGATATATAAAGTTTCAATCAAAATCGCACCAGTGTTCCGGTTATAATGCAGTTATTAAAAATTGATTATCCATCACCCAAAGCTTTTTTTGATTTTAGGTTATTTCAACAGCTCAATTACTTTTTTAAATATTTATTTTAGTACCAAACATTATTATTAATACTGTAAGATAGCATTTATATACTGATATTTAGGTACCTAAATATATAGGATGCCTAAATAGTGTGTAGGTAGTCAAATGCAGAATCAGAATGTGATACAGCTGTATAATACGTTAAACCGCCTAAGCAGGCAAATGCACCGTTTTTCTCATAGGGCAGAACACAAACGCAGCCTATTCTTCGGGCAGTCAAAATTGCTGCAATTAATCGCGAAAAATGAAGGAATTATACAGCGGGACCTCGCGGAACAAATGGATATGCGTCCTTCGTCTATGACGGAAGCGCTCGGAAGGCTGGAGCAACTTAACCTTATTTTACGTAAACGAGATGAAGAGGATCAGAGGTCAATGCACATCTACCTGACAAATAAAGGCAAGGAAATTGTTGAAGACGCTGTCAGGTCCGAAGAAGAGTTTATGAAAAAATTTACAGATATCGTGTTCAAGGAAATCTCGGAAGAAGAGATCGAAAAGATGCTCGCAATTACCTCAAAGCTGTGTAAAAGTCTTGATACACTTGACTTGAAAGAATCGAAAGATAGGGACGAGGAATGCTGTCCATAATCACTGCCATTGTAGAAAAATAAGGACACAACGCCATCATTATGAATAATTACAAAACAGCGAAAGGATACATTTATGTTTCAACTTATTAAAAAAAATCTTAAGGGCATAGCTCTGATTTATTCTTTACTTGCTCCTCTTTTAATGTTGATAGAAGTTTTCATGGACCTTCAACAACCCAGGCTTATGGCAAATATTGTGGACATAGGTGTTCAAAACAGAGACCTGGGATATATATTATCGACAGGCTTCGAAATGGTACTTTGTGCGCTTACAGGATTAATTGGCGGGGCAGGCTGCGGTGTAATCGCCTCATTTGCATCTATGATGTTAGCCGGGAGTTTGAGAGAAGAGCTATTTCATAAAATACAGTCACTTTCCTATACGGAAATTGACCATTTCAAAACATCGTCACTTATTACAAGGCTGACCAACGATGTAACGCAAATTCAGAACATGTTTCTCATGTTGCTGCGTGGGATGGTACGTTCACCATTGTTGTGCATTGGCGGCATATTTATGTCCTTTTTGCTGAGTCCCCGTCTTGCCATTGTTTTCTGCATCATTCTGCCTATTCTCATCACCTGTGTCGCATTTGTGATGATGAAATCAGTGCCGCTTTACACACAGATGCAACTCTGGCTTGACAAAGTTAATACCGTCATGCGTGAAAATCTGCTGGGTGTACGTGTTATAAAAGCCTTTAATTTAGAAGACAAACAGAATGCGTTTTTCAGCAAAGTGAATACAGAGTTTACAGAAAAAAGCATACAAGCACAGAACCTGACCTTTACGCTGATGCCGATAGCTACTCTGGTTATGAATCTGAGCGTGGTTGCCATCCTGTGGTTCGGAGGCAATATGGTCGTTTCCGGAAATATTGAAACAGGCAAGATAATGGCGTTTGTCAATTACCTTGTACAGATAACAAACTCTCTTATAATGCTTGTCAACATGATTATAAACGTTTCACGCGCACAGGCATCTGCAGGTCGTATAAAAGAGGTTTTGGACTGCGAAACGAGTATTAAGGAGTGCAATTCTCCCGTATTGCCAGAGAATTATGACATTGAGTTCAAAAATGTCAGTTTTAGATATGGTGAAAGCGGAGAATATGTTCTGAAAGATTTGTCGTTCCTGTTTAAGGAAGGGCAGACAGTAGGTATTATCGGAGCTACCGGCTCAGGAAAGAGCTCAGTTGTAAGCCTGATTCCGCGGCTGTATGAGGCAACCTGCGGACAGGTTCTGATCGGAGGTTGCGATGTAAAGGACATACCAATACAGCACCTGCGTAACAGTATTGGGATCGTGCTGCAGGAAAATGTCCTTTTCCAGGGAACAGTTAAAGAAAATATGAATTTTGGCAATGAAGAAGCAGACGAAGAGGAAATATGGGATGGTCTTCAAGCTGCTCAGGCAGAAGATTTTATTCAGGCCCTCCCTTACAAATTACAAAGTCAAGTTGAACAAAGAGGCAAAAACTTTTCAGGTGGACAGAAACAGCGCCTTTCCATTGCAAGAACTCTTCTGAAAAAGCCAAAAATTTTGATTTTTGATGATTCCGCAAGCGCAGTTGACCTTTCGACCGAGGCGCGCCTGCAGTTTGAAATTGCAAAAAAGATGAAGGAAAACACGGTAATCGTCATTGCGCAGCGTATATCCGGCGTTATGGACGCAGACACAATATTGATGCTTGACCATGGCAGCGTTATTGCGAAAGGCACCCATAAAGAATTACTGCAAAGCAACGAAGTATATCGCAATATAGCCGTTTCACAGCTTGGCAAGGAGGTGCTCCTGAATGCCACAGAATAAGGTGATGCCTCATAATATGCCTCATAATATTACAGGCCGCCCTGCCGGGGGATCGAGCGCTTTTCTTCACAGGGAAAAAACGGAAATCAAGGACGTAAAGGGAACACTCAAACGCATTATTATGTACCTTGGCAAATGGCAGCGCACATTGCTCATCGTTTTTTTCTGTGCCCTTGTTACAACAGTGATCACTATTATCGGCATTCAACTAAATGGGTACGCGGTCGACGAGTTCATATCTAAAAAAGATATTGCCGGACTTGCTCGCATCTGTATTGTCATGATTCTCATTTACCTTGTTTCGGTTTTTTCTACTTACATGCAGAATTCTCTGATGATCCGTGTTGCTCAGAAAACTTCGGCCAATATTCGGAGCGATCTTTTCAGCAGCCTGCAAAAACTGCCCCTCAAGTATTTTGATACCCATTCAAGCGGGGACCTCATGAGCCGCCTGACAAACGATGTTGACAATATCAACCTTACACTTTCACAGAGTGTCGTGCAGCTTTTTTCCGGCGTAGTCAACGTTGTTGGTATGCTGGTAGCGATGCTGCTGCTCAGCCCTCTGCTTACGCTAATCGGGCTGCTGACAATGCCTCTGATGTTCTTTACATCAAAAGCCCTCGCCGTGAAGTCCCAGAAGTTTTTTAAGGAGCAGCAATATGAGCTTGGACGGCTTAACGGATACATCGAGGAAATGGTCTCCGGCCAAAAAGTTATTAAGGTCTTTTCCCGAGAAAAGGAAGTCGAGGGTCATTTCAAGGAGATCAACGAAAAGCTTGTCTCCAGTTCTATGAAAGCACAGGCGATAAGCAGTGTTATGGGACCGGTGAATAACACTATAAATAATCTGACCTATTTGGTTATCACGGTCTGCGGCGGTATTTTAATAATAAAGGGGTTTGCGGGAATCACTGTCGGCATAATATTTTCTTTCCTGCTCTATATGCGCAATTTTACCCAGCCGATCAACAATATCCTCAACCTTTTCAGCACTATCCAGTCAGCCCTTGCAGGCGCAGAGCGAGTATTTGAGGTAATGGACGAAGAAAAAGAAAAGGACGCGGATAATGCCAGGGACATTCAAAACATTGAAGGCAAAGTGGAAATCGAATCCGTTAATTTTTCATACATACCCGGTAAGCCTGTACTTAAAGAGGCAACAATTTCTGCGAAAAAAGGTCAGACGATTGCCATCGTGGGCCCTACGGGTGCGGGAAAAACAACCATTATCAATCTTCTCACCAAATTTTATGACATTGATGACGGAGCAGTTTATATTGATGGACAGAATATAAACGCCATTACTCGAAAGAGTCTGCGGCAGTCTATTTCAATGGTACTCCAGGATACTTTCCTCTTCTCAGATACCATACGCGAGAATATCCGCTACGGCAAGCTGACAGCAACGGACGAAGAAGTTGAACAGGCAGCAAAGCTGGCACATGCCCATGACTTTATTATGCAACTGTCACAGGGTTATGATACGATCCTTACAGACAATGGCGGCAACCTTTCACAGGGACAGCGGCAATTGCTCAGTATTGCAAGAGCGATGATCGCACAATCTTCTGTGTTGATACTAGATGAAGCGACTTCTTCAATTGATACACGGACAGAGCTGATTATTCAGAGTGCGCTGCTCAAACTGATGCATGGAAAAACAAGCTTCGTCATCGCACACCGCCTTTCTACTATCAAAAACGCAGATAAAATTATCGTCTTGGACGATGGACGAGTAGTAGAAACAGGCACGCATAGCGAACTGCTTGTTTCGGGTGGTTTTTATGCCAACCTTTACAACAGCCAGTTCAAAAAAGGCATGGCGATATAAGTTAGTCGGACGGCTCAACAATGACAATCCTTTGCTCTGCCGTCGAGTCTCCTTGCAGGTCTTGCCCGTGTTGTCATTGAGACCAGATTCAGAGTCTGGTCTCGTAGGAGTTCGTGTGTTCGAATCGCAACTCTCGCACCAACTTTTTTAAAGTATCGGATATTTAAAAGTGATCAATGATAACTCATTGTTTTATATCTAAGACATTTCAGTATTACTTGCATATTCTTCACATTTCAGTATTTTGAATATAAGTTATGAGTTTTGAGTATAAGTTATGAGTTTTGAGTATAAGTTATGAGTTTTGAGTATAAGTTATGAGTTTTGAGTATAAGTTATGAGTTTTGAGCCCTAAAAAATTAGTTTTCATTATCTCAGCATTGTTTTCGCCCAGTTCTACTTGCATCTCATGAATAATCGTAGAGAGAAAGATTTAATGAAGACGGGCTTGAATCAACTTGATAAGTCCCGGATATTAGGTATATTATAGTACTGGCAATATCCACTTGAGGATATTATGAGCTCTGAAGGAAGAGATATTGCCGAACTTGTCGAAGTTGTCGAAGGCTATATTCCAGTAACTGGTGGAAATATATGGTATAAAATTGTCGGGGCAAATAGGAAAAAGATCCCGCTTTTGGTATTGCACGGTGGCCCTGGAACACCTCATGACTACCTTGAGCCCCTTGAAGCTTTGAGTGATGAACGGCCAGTGATCTTCTATGATCAACTCGGGTGTGGCAATTCCGATAAACTCGGCGATGTATCCCTTTGGACCATCGAACGCTTCTTAGATGAGCTTGAAAAGGTCAGGACCTATTTGAGCCTTGATAAAATGCATCTGCTTGGCCAGTCATGGGGAACTATGTTAGCCGTTGATTTTATGCTAGCTAAAAAACCGAAGGATGTAGTAAGCCTTATTCTCTCAGGCCCCTGCCTCAGTTTGTCTCGCTTTGTCTCAGATCAGAAAGCTTACCTTTTGGAACTTTCTGACACTCTCCAGAGAACAATCAATGAAGTGAGGCGTCTGGATGCTTCGGCTCAAGGGAATATCAAGATGCCATGATAACCTATTATAAAATCCATATGTGCCGCCTCGACCCTTCGCCGGATTACATGAATATAAGTACGTAAAAGTTTGGTAGTGAAGTATATGAACAAATGTGGGGCCCAAGCGAGTTCACAATTACAGGGAATCTTAAAGGCTATGATCGAGTAGATCTGCTGAAGGAAATATCCGTCCCAACCCTTTTCACCTGCGGACGCTATGATGAGGCTACTCCGTCTACAACTGCATATTATCAAAGCATGCTTCCGGAATCTGAAATTGTTGTCTTTGAGGACGCATCCCATCAACACCACCTTGAAAAAACAGACGAGTATCTTGAGGTTGTGCGTAATTTTATAGGTAAAACAGAAAATAGACAGATGTTCAGTCTCCTTAAACCCGATTTCACTTAAAGATTAAGCGGTGCCCTTCAGGTGTTCCTCAGAGTAATCGAACCCAGTTTCCACAGTAAACTTAAGGATTTACATAATGTTTTTTGCTATCGATTTTCATATCTGAGACTTCAGATCTGAAACGAATTTGTTGGATTTCTATACAGGAGTTAAAATTATCGAGATTGAGTGTTTAGAAATAAAAAAACTTTAGAAATAAAAAACAAAAGATGAAATGCGAAACAAAGATCCGCTTTCATATTCTATATTTAAGCTTTTAAGAATAGATAGGAGTCCCATTATTTGCAGTTACTTCTTTGAGACCTTTTGCCAGTTTCCTGGTAAGCGGGCCTGGCTTTCCATCCCCGATCAGCCTTCCATCGACCTTTATAAGTGGAGCCATTTCAGCTAAGGTGCCGGTGACAAATATTTCGTCTGCTGTATAAAGATCAAATAAACCCAGGTTTGCTTCGATAGTTTTGTATCCCATTTGGTCCAGAACTTCGATGACTGTCGCTCTGGTTATTCCTTTTAGATTGCTGATTGTCAGGGGAGTATATACCTTATTATTCTTGACAACAAAGATGTTATCTGCTGAGCCTTCACACACAAAGCCATTCTGGTCCAGGAAAACGGCTTCATCCCCTCCTTTTTCATTGGCTTCAATCTTTGCCAGGATGTTGTTCAGGTAGTTCAGAGATTTGATATTCGGGGATAGAACGTCAGGTGCATTTCGCCTGACGCAGACACTGACTCCTGTAATTCCTGTTTCATAAAGATTGCCATACATAGCTCCCCAGCCCTGAGATATGACAATTATATTTGGCTTTTCACACTTGCGAGGGTCAAGCCCAAGGTCTCCGATTCCTCTTGAGATTATAAGACGGACATAGGCGTCTTTAAGGTTGTTTTTCCTCAGGGTTTCAAGAATTACCTCAGTCATCTCATCCTTTGTAAGATAAATATCCATTGCAATCGCTTTTGCTGAGTCGTAAAGCCTGTCAACATGTTCCTTTAACTTAAAGACACGTCCGTTATACGCTTTTATACTTTCAAACACTCCGTCGCCATAGAGAAAACCGTGGTCATAGACCGAAACCCTGGCTTCGGACCTGGGGACAAAGTCTCCATTAATATAAATTAGTAATTCTCTCATGTATAAATCTCCCTGTTTGAAGCTTTAATCCAATCTGAAATCTTACAGGCTTATTTCTCTCGATAAGCCTTATTTCTCCCGATAAGCCTCAATTTCCAGCCTTTTCATCTGGACATGGACATATCCTTTGTCATCAGGCGGATAATTCTTCACAAAAAGAGTTACAAGTTCGTTTATAAAATCCTCTTTTAGCTCTTGAGGTACCCGCTGTATGTAAGGGTGCCAGGTTGAAGCAATCCAGGCGAAAAGTCCACTTTCTCCGTGAAGAGCCATGTCTTTTGAGATCAATTCCAAACGCTTAATTGAAAAACCTGCATCTTTGAGCCATTTACCGTATTCTTCAGGTCCGTAAAAACCGTATGGGAATACAAAATCTCTGAAATAAGAACTCCATTTTTCGTTTTTAAGCATATAGTCAAGAGTTTTGAGAATCTCTGCAGCGTTTCCTTTCCCTCCAAGCTGGGCCAGAAATACTCCGCCGGGTTTGAGGCTTTTCCAAAAACTATTCAGAGCAGCTTCAGGAGCCGTAATCCAGTGAAGAACAGCATTAGAAAAGACAATATCGAACTCAGAGTCAAAAGTAAGTTCACTTGCGTTTGCTTGCATAAAAGCAAGGTTTGGAAACTTCTCTTGTGGATAATGATTCCTGGCAAAAGTAATCATCTCTTCAGAGAGATCGATTCCTATAACAGAGCCTTCAGGTAGGCTTTTTACAACTTCAGCACTAAGTTTTCCATCCCCGCAACCAACATCCAGAAACCTTTCATTTCCTTTCAAATTCAGCTTTGCAAGAAGTTCAAACCCCCAGTTTTTCTGAGCTGAGGAATTCGAAGAATAAAGTTTTGGATCCCAGGAATACATAAAAACTATTTGTATTTTCTCTAGATATTTAACAGTTCTGGCTTCATTAGATATCAGGTGGTTTTGTATTAAACGTTAGAAAGTTCCATATGAAAATTGATAGGACTTCATTTAAATTAAAAATTTGGACACGGACTTCCAGAAAGACGGAAAAAACAGAGCAGTCATTATTGTGTAGACTAAAATGTCCAGTATTGACGTTAATTCAAAAGCAGTTAAACGTTTACTCAACTGCGAGATTTATGAGAAACAGAATACCATATACCATACAGAACACTTACAACAAAAAAGACACCTGCAACGATTAGAAACCCACGAAAGCCAAAAACGGCATAGAATGCTCCAAAAATAATATAAAATATTCCAGAAAGAATGATAAGAACTAAACAGTATGAATAATACTTATTATCCATACTATTAATTAGACAAACAGTAATAAATAATTTAGTATGATTGCGAAGAAGAGCGTTCGCCAGAACTTTTAAATTAGGCCACTACTGCTTCGCCTTTTTGCAATCAAAGTTGCGCTGGCGTACCCCGCAGCAAGTAGCGGGATATTCGACTGAAATAAAAAGTATAAATCACAATATGGGAAATAAATAAAAATATACAATTGTACTCTTTTCTGCGAAAACGGAGCAATTTTATGCAGTACTATGTGAAGGATAGTGCCCTTATAATCAAAGGAGATTTCGAAGCCGTAAGCACGGGTTTAAACGGCGGCCGCGTACAGGTAAAGTACCTATTTAACAAACAGGTGCCAAGAACCTTTAATCCCCCTGACCCTCGGGAGTTCTTAAAAGAAGAAGCCCTGAAACTGGGCCTTGGAGAAGCTCACTTCGGCCTCCTTACGGCTGTAAAAATGAAATACCTTCAGGTAATAGAAAATGACTACCTGACAGCTTTCATAACCGCTGGCGTGAGCAATGGATCAGAATTCAGAGCAAAAGTCGGAACTATAAATATAATTCTGGTCTCAAAGGCAAGACTATCCGAGACAGCTCTCCTCGGAGCAATAATCACAGCCACAGAAGCAAAAGGGCTCGCACTGCTTGAGAAAGGTTACACTTTTCTGGGCACTAATACAGATGCAGTTATTGTTGCTTATGAAACGGACTCAAAAATGGACTCAAAACTTGGCCTGGAAAACGAGGGAAAAGATGAAATTCCTTATGCAGGTTCAAGCACGGATTTTGGAAAAAAGATTACTGAAGCGGTGATGAAGGGAGTTAAGGCAGGACTTGAGCTGAGAGGAGAATGAATCTGAAAGAAATACTTATTGAGATGAAGCAAAAAACCTCTTCTCAATTACTTTTTTAAGTTAGTTTTAAAGCAAGTAGATAAAACAATTTAAAAAAATACCCAGAGCAACATGCAACCATTACATAAAGTCAGTATTAGAAAAGCAATATAAAATCAGTATTAAAAAGCACTTCAAAAATAGATTACAAAAGGTAAAGTTTTCGAAAAGTAAAGTATTATAAGGTGAGCATGGCAGCGATCCAGAGTTCCCGAAGGCTCGCACACTTCAGTACAGTAAGGAACGCGGGCAGGCTTATCTACTGTGTTCGGGATGGGTACAGGAGTTACACTGCCGCTATGGCCGCCAGACTCTACCTATAAAGGGGATTATGAAATGAAGTCATGTACAGTGCTGCATACTGAATTTCGCCTGGACCGGATTAGGAAAGGAACGGATAGTTAGTAAACGCGGACTGAACACCTCGTTGCCTTGGTGCTTACATCCCGTTTCTATCAAACCGGTCTTCTACCGGAATCCTTAATGAGGTCTCTTTTTAGGTCAGAGTTCGAGCTTAGATGCATTCAGCTCTTATTCCTTGGCGCGTAGCTGCCCGGCGATGCCTTGTCAGACAACCGGTACACCAGTGGCGCCGCTGCTTGGTTCCTCTCGTACTAAAAGCAGCTTACCCGCAGACCTCGTGCACCTCTAGTAGATAGTAACCGACCTGTCTCACGACGGTCTAAACCCAGCTCACGATCTCCTTTAATAGGCGAACAACCTCACCCTTGGCCGCTGCTGCACGGCCAGGATGGAAAGAACCGACATCGAGGTAGCAAGCTGCCGGGTCGATATGTACTCTTGCCGGCAACGACTCAATTATCCCCGGGGTAACTTTTCTGTCATTTTTGGCCCCCACCAAGGAGGCTCAAAAGTTCGCTAGAGCCGACTTTCGTCTCGTCATCCACTGCTATGCTGAATAACGTCAGGCTGACTTATGCTCTTGCACTCTTCAGCGAGTTTCCGACCCGCTTGAGTCAACCATTGCGCGCCCTTGATATCTTTTCAAGGGCGTCCCGCCCCAGGCAAACTGCCCACCTATCGGGGTCCTCTTCTCAGAGTTAGGGTCGTAGTCCCAGAAGGGTAGTGTCCCAATTGCGGCTCCACGAATGCTGGCGCACCCGCTTCGATGCCTCCTACCTACTCTGTACATCCAGAACCACAACCCAGCGACAGGCTGCAGTAAAGCTCCACGGGGTCTTCACTTCCCCCTAGAGGTCTCTAGACTGTGCACTAGAATGTAAGCTTCACCGGATTCCAGTTAGGGACAGTAGGGCTCTCATTGATCCATTCATGCAAGTCGCCAATTAAGCGACAAGGTACTACGCTACCTTAAGAGGGTCATAGTTACCCCCGCTGTTTACAGGCCCTTCTTCCCGTTGAAACGGGGTTTCAGGTACCTGCACTGAGCAGGATTCAGAGATTGTACTAGCCCTTACGGGTTTGCAATCTCCTATGTTGGTATTAGACAGTTAGAGCCCCCTGGTCACTGCGACCTGCTGTCTTCACAGCAGGCACTCCTTATCCCGAAGTTACGGAGCTAATTTGCCGAATTCCCTTAACTGAAGTACTCCGACACGCCTTAGCCTTTTCAGCTAGGGGCACCAGTGTCAGATCTGGGTACGGACATTTAGCGGCCTTTTCACGGGTCCCTGGGTGCAGCCGACTTTAGCCATAACAGATTCGCCCGATTCTCGCCATTACGGCTCTCCACGGGGTTCGCTGCTTAGACGGCGCGACGACGCCGCTCGGCCTGCCCTGAGACGTCAGACTGATTGCTAAATGGTACAGGAATATTAACCTGTTTCCCTTTCGGCGTACTCGAATTACGGTACGTCTTAGGACCGACTAACCCTCGGCTGACGATCATTGCCGAGGAAACCTGGCCCCTTCGGCGGCAGGGATTCTCACCCTGCTTTGCTGCTACTATTACCAGGATTTTCGTTTGCGAACGGTCCACAGGACTTTACAACCCTGCTTCGGTCCGAACGCAACGCCTTCCTACGAGATTACCTTGCGGTACTCCGTGGTATCGGTGGTCGACTTGAGCCCCGTCAATTTTCGGGGCCCCAAACCTCGACTGGTGAGCTGTTACGCACTCTTTAAAGGGTAGCTGCTTCTAAGCTAACCTTCCAGCTGTCTGGGGCTTGGGACGCCCTTTAGTATTAACACTTAGTCGACACTTGGGGACCTTAACCACGGGCTGGGTTGTCTCCCTTACGGACTACAAGCTTACCCCAGCAGTCCGGACTCCGACTTTCTTCGATGACGGTGGGTTTGGAGTTTGACAGGCGGGCGAGGAGTTTCCCCCCCGGAACCGCTAATCAGTGCTCTACTCCACCGACGATCTCCAGTCAGGTCATGCTGCGACATGTTTTGGAAGGAACCAGCGGATGCCGGGTTAGATTAGCATTTCACTACGAGACGCAGGTCACACGAATGATTTGCAGATCAATACCGCTTGCGGTCCTCCACGTAGCTTTCGCCACGCTTCAACCTGCCCACGCCTAGATCACCCGGCTTCGGGTCTTACCCCAGTGACTCCACGCACTTGTATACGTCGTGCCTCGCTCGGAGAGCTGCGCACATGTTGCTTTCGCTTCGGCTGCCCAAGTAAAGGTTAGCCATTGCCACTGAGATAAACTCCCTGGCCCGTTCTTCAAAACGTAAGATACGACACTGGCAGTGACATTCGTACAACATTCTCGCGAATGTTTCCTTCATGTCAGAGTTCCTTTAATGCCGTATCGTTCCATCACTATCAGGTTTCAGGCACTTTGCACCTCCCTTCTCGGGGTACTTTTCAGCGTTCGGTCACCCTACTATTTCGCTATCGGTCTCAAGTAGTATTTAGTTTTGGAGGTTGGTGCCCCCCAGATTCCCGCACGATATCCAACGCACGGTACTCAGGGACATGTTCCGGTCTTTTGGTTTACACATACGTGACTGTCACACTCTACGGTCTGCCGTTTCAGGCAAGTTCTGTTTAGCCGCCAGACGTTTGAACAGCCCTACAACACCACATTTCCCTGTGAAGGGATTCGGTTTGAACTGTACCGTTTTCACTCGCCGTTACTAACGGTATCTCGGTTGATTTCTTTTCCTGCTCCTACTGAGATGTTTCAATTCGGAGCGTTCCCGATCATTACTGATCACTATGGAGAGGTCCCATTCGGAAATCCCGGGTTCATAGGCTCCTTGCACCTACCCCGGGCTTATCGCAGCTTGGCACGTCCTTCATCAGCTCTTGAGCCGAGCCATCCACCTGATAGCATAATTCCTGTGTATCCTAACCAGGTCCAGAAAGCGTCCAGTATACAGCACTTATACATGACTTCATGTACCTGCGTGTCAACACAGGCAATCCGTCCTTCCCCGAAAATTTACTTTCCGGGTGCATTTGATGAGTTTGAATTGATCATTAGATTATGATCGATGATTTTAATGGGGAGGATTTTGTTCGGTTTATCGGCATCTGGGTGGTGAGTTTTTTTGCTTAGGAGGTGATCCAGCCGCAGATTCCCCTACGGCTACCTTGTTACGACTTAACCCCCCTTGCAAAGCACAGGTTCGAACACGACACGATGTTCGTGCCCTCACCCATACCTCACTCGGGTGGTTTGACGGGCGGTGTGTGCAAGGAGCAGGGACGTATTCACCGCGCTATATTGAAACGCGATTACTACGGATTCCAGCTTCACGAGGGCGAGTTACAGCCCTCGATCCGAACTAAGGATGGGTTTGTGAGATTACCAGCCCTTTTCAGGGGAGGGGCCCATTGTCCCATTCATTGTAGCCCGCGTGTAGCCCGGGAAATTCGGGGCATACTGACCTACCGTAGCCCGCACCTTCCTCCGATTTAACACCGGCGGTCCCCACAGTGTACCCATCATCCCGGAGGATATGCTGGTAACAGTGGGCACGGGTCTCGCTCGTTGCCTGACTTAACAGGATGCTTCACAGTACGAACTGGCGACGGCCATGCACCTCCTCTCAGCGATTCAGGCAAGGTCTTCAGCCTGGCCTACATTTTGCTGTCGTCCCCGGTGAGTTGTCCGGCGTTGAGTCCAATTAAACCGCAGGCTCCACCCGTTGTTGTGCTCCCCCGCCAATTCCTTTAAGTTTCAGCCTTGCGGCCGTACTTCCCAGGTGGCTCGCTTCACGGCTTCCCTGCGGCACCAGACACGGTCGCGCCATGCCTGACACCTAGCGAGCATCGTTTACGGCTGGGACTACCCGGGTATCTAATCCGGTTCGTGCCCCCAGCTTTCGTCCCTCACCGTCGAACCCGTTCTGGTAAGACGCCTTCGCCACAGGTGGTCCCACAGGGATTACAAGATTTCACTCCTACCCCTGTAGTACCTCTTACCTCTCCCGGTTCCAAGCCTGGCAGTATCCCCCGAAAGCCTAATAGTTGAGCTATCAGATTTCCCGGAGGACTGACCAAACCGGCTACGGACCCTTTAGACCCAATAATCACGATCACCACTCGGGCCGCCGGTGTTACCGCGGCGGCTGGCACCGGTCTTGCCCGGCCCTTGCTAACAGGTGTATTTTACACACCTGGACAGCCAGCATATGATGCTAGCACTCGGTGTCCCCTTATCACGGTTTCCCGCATTGTAAAGTTTTCGCGCCTGCTGCGCCCCGTAGGGCCTGGATTCATGTCTCAGAATCCATCTCCGGGCTCTTGCTCTCACAACCCGTACCCGTTGTAGGCTAGTAGGTACATTACACCCACTACTACCTGATAGGCCGCAGACCCATCCTTGGGCAGACGAATCCATTTTACGCATAAAGCATTCCAGCATATGTGCGTTATCCGGAATTAGCCCCAGTTTCCCGGGGTTATGCCGAACCCAAGGGCAGGTTATCCACGTGTTACTGAGCAGTACGCCATGTTCACGAAGAACATATGACTCGCATGGCTTAGACGAACACCGATAGCAGTAACCTCTGGCAGGATCAACCAGAATTGTTAATGTATCGCACACTTTAAAGTAAAGGTCTTGGTCGCAGAAACTTGCACTAACAACTATCAATTCAGTTATTTTCGTTTCGCGATGATGTGTTATGAAAAACT
>JGI20225J20221_1001178_pt1 | contig 30388 bp, 33 predicted proteins | sample BioMet4_FD_20221 | JGI IMG/M metagenome (IMG submission 20221)
ATACTGGCCAGGTTGGAGACAAAATCATTGTAGCAGCTACCGATGATTTTAAAGTTATATGGGTAAAAGTCTCTATCTTTAACGAAGACGGCTCTTTAGTAGAAGAAGGAAACGCAGTGCAAAAAGGTAGTACCCAGGAATGGGAATATACCGTAACAAATGCTAATCCTTCACTGACAGGGGATAAAATTGTTATTCATGCCAGCGATATGCCCGGTAATGTTACCGAAGAAGAAGCCGTAATTTAAAAATTCATGTGAATAAGGCAGGGACTGTCGTTATGGCAGTTTCTGCCTCTTCTTTTTTACGTTGAAAGAGTATAGGAGAGCGAAGGAAGAGCGAAGCTACAGTGAAGAAAGATNCAGTGACAATTTGGCGAAACGAGGGAATGATTTAGCGACAGGGTGATTGGCGACTTTGCGACGGGGCGACTTTGCGAGAGGGAGAATGGGCGAAAGGGAGAATGGGCGATTTTAAAATTACGAATTACGAATTACGAATTACAATTTGAGCGATAGGGCGTCTTTGCGGCTTGGCGAGAAGGCGACTTGGCGAGAGGGAGAGTGGGCGAAAGGGAGAATGGGTGAATGAGTGATTTTGAAATTACGAATTACGATTTGAGCAAGGAGTTTGGAGCAGGAAGCCTGGAGGAACGACTTAGCGATTTTTCATCGGAATTGGTAGTAGGTAGTAAGGAGTTGGCAGAAAGCAGAAGGCAGAAAGCAGAAGGCAGAAAGCAGAAAGCAGAAAGCAGAAGGCGGCTTGATTTGAATTAATTTCTATGTGCCCTAATGTGACTATTGTGGTTCGGGAAAAGCAGAAAGCAGTTGGCAGAAAGCAGGAGGCAGAAAGCAGTTGGCGGTAAGGAGTAAGCAGTAGGTAGTAAGTAGTAAGTAGTAAGAAAAGTTGGCAGAAAACAGGAGGCAGTAAGCAGGAGGCGGTAAGCAGGAGGCAGAAGGCAGTAAGCAGGAGACAGGAAGCAGCTTGATTTGAATTAATTTCCATGTGTCCTAATGTGACTATTGTGGTTCAGAAAAAGCAGAAAGCAGTTAGCAAAAAGCAGTTGGCAGAAAGCAGAAGGCAGAAAGCAGAAAGCAGTAGGCAGAAGGCGGAAGGCGGCTTGATTTGAATTAATTTCTATGTGCCCTATAATGTGACTATTGTGGTTCAGAAAAAGCAGTAGGCAGTAGGCAGTAGGCAAAAGACGGTTTTTATATCACAAAAAAGATGGCAATTGTTAAGATCGGAATTTTGGGAAGGATATCGGGCAAAGTAAATGATGCCGTTTGGGTAAACCAGAGAGGTAAAAATTATGTACGCAAACTGCCAGAACATTACAATGATGCAAATACTGAACTTCAGGCAGCTCAACGATTGAAGTTTGCAGTGGTAATGGGTTTTCTAAAACCAATGAAAGATTTTATCCATATCAGTTACAGCGGGTATGCAGTGAAGATGAATGCATTTAATGCTGCATTTTCCCATACATTCCATCATGCCGTTACCGGAGAATATCCTGATTTTGTTATTGATTATCCCTCGGTATTAGTAAGCCGGGGAAGCCTTGCCGGGGCATTGAACCCAACCTGTGAATCCTCCCACCCGGGTGCGGTGTGTATACGTTGGGATAATAATTCGGGTATAGGTAATGCTTCGGAAAGTGACCTGGCAATGGTATTGATTTATAATCCTGATAAACGGAAAGCCATCTACTTAACAGATCGTGCTAAACGAGCAACTGGTAGCATTGATGTAGAAGTGCCTGCTGAATTTAAGGATAATATTGTGCATTGTTACCTGAGTTTTATGACATTGAATCCAATTTTTGGAAAAAGAAGGAATGGAATATCTGATTCGAAGTATCTGGGGAGTATTAGTATAATATAAATGTGCTAATGTAGAAACATCCACTGATTATATGAATTTTTTGGTCAACGAATGACTCGTTCTTTTTATTCGCAAATTACGCGAATGGACGAATTTAAATTTCAAGCGATGAGGGCAAAATGAATGTGTTAATATGCTAATTTGAAAATTAATCTTTTATCAAAAGATTTTTTCTATTACCACGAAGACTCGAAGAGCACAAAGTTAAAATGACGAATCGTAGCGACTTGGTTTTCAGTTATTTTTATTTTTCACCGCAAAGACGCAAGGATAAAATTTATTTTAAGATTTCTGGTATTTTAGGTAAATCTTTAAAAATTTTAAATGGTAATTTAGTTTTAGGTGAAAGAATAACCGCTATCGTTAGAAAAACGATCATGATATCTGTATAAAAAGAACAATGTTCCTGATACCAGATTTCAAGTTTCCCTTTATAGGGTGCGATATAGAGTTTGTCATATACATGAGGATCAATAGTGTGGTTATTGTGCAGGTTTTCCTCATCCCTAAAAACAATGGAGGCAATTCCTGTAAGTCCTGGTTTGCATTGATAAAATACTTCTTTGATATCATCGGTGAATTTGTTGAAATCAACTTCCATCAAAGGCCTTGGGCCAACAACTGTCATTTCTCCAGTAAGAATATTAATAAGTTGTGGTATTTCATTTATTTTTGATCCCCGAAGGTATTTGCCCATGGGTGTAAGGCGCCAATCATTTTTTACAGTAATGCTGCCAGTTCCCAGGGATGGACTGGCTTTGAGCATGGTGGCAAATTTCCAGATTTTGAATTTTTTGTTTTTATAACCAATCCGGTCTTGCCGATACCATACATAGTGCTCACCGGTTAACAATAACATGATGGCGAGTGGAATAAAAAAAGGGAGGAAAACAAGGGAACCTACCAGGGCAAACAAAATGTCAAATAATCGTTTTATCAGTCTATACATGGAGTTACATTTTTTGATCTAAGTTTTTCCCGGTCTCGATATGATGAAAGGTAGGCAGGAATTCGGTCATTACTTTTACTATTTTGGCTTTTGATAAAGATTCACTGTTCAATACCTGATTCAGTTTATTGATCATTCCATGGATTTCATCCAGCGAACGACGTGGCGCATTTTTGATTACACCAAGTGAATGATAAGATTCCAGATCAAGTATCTCTCCTTCGGTATAAAATTCCTCATACGCTTTTTCACCGGAAGTATCCGAACTGAAATAGTACACCGGCCAATATTTGGTATCGGCAGGCATTTTGGCGGCGTATTCTTTTGCACCCTCTTCGGTATCAAATGGAATCACTTTCATCCCCAACGTTTTCACAAATTCTTCCGTAATATCTTTAAAAGAAGTAAGCTGGTTTTCCTCAAGTTTCGGAAAAAATATTTCGCCGCTCTGACCCAACATACAGGCCATCATACAAATCTGTCCCGATTCATCAGGAGAAACAAAATATCGTTTTACATCCGTAGGAACGGAAAAAGGCTGACGTTGCATCAAACGGTAAATAAATCCGTCCAAAAGGCTTCCATTGCTAAAGGCTACATTGGCAAAACGTGCAGTGGTTATCGGGAAGTAATTGGCATAGGACATGATCATTTCTTCCATGATTTTTTTACTTGCTCCCATGATGTTCACCGGATTTGCTGCTTTATCCGTTGACACGCAGAAGAAATGCCGAGGTGGATTTTGCCGTAAAGTACTCAGGAACTTCTCTGCCCGGATGACATTGTTTTCCAATAATGCTGTAATGCTGTAATGATCTTTTTCGCTGCGGACGTGTTTGTGCGCGGCAAAGTTTGCAACGATATCAAAAGGCCCTTCGTTTTTTAGTATTCTGTAAAATACCTCATCATTGAAATTAACCGGGTAGGTCTTGTAATTTTCCGGGACACAGGTGCCCAGCGTACTTCTTAAATTACGGGTCAACTCAGCCAGATTATTTTCGCTGATATCCACTACATACAGTTTTGAGGGACCGTACTTCAAAACGGAACGGATATACGAAGATCCGATGGTACCTCCCCCACCGATTACAAGAACTGATTTTCCGGAAATGGCTTCGGTGAGCTGTTGGTTGTACTTTGAAAGATCGGTTTTAAAAAAACTTTCTTTACGATTGGTTATGTGGTTTTTGATGAAATTGTTGATGTCTATCATGGGATTGGATTTTTGGCTGTCAGATTTCAGCTATCAGATTTCAGCTATCAGCTTTCAGATTTCAACTATCAGCTTTCAGCTATCGGCTGTTAGCTGTTAACTATTTATAATTTAATGTTTTTAATAAGGTTGTAAGCATTTTTTTTACTTCTTCTGTTTCGAGAATTACGATTTCAGAATCATTTTTTGTAATATACCCCAGTTCATTGCTGAGTAGTAATAAATATTCGGTTTCACTTGCTGATCCTAGTGCAATTTGAATAAACCGACCAAAATCTTTATCACTTCCTCTTCCACATCCTTCTGCAATATTTGTAGGAATTGAAGAAGAAGCTCGCCTAAGTTGAGAGGTCAAACCAAATAATTCAGTATTTGGAAAGTTTTTTGTAATATTATATACATGAATGGTTAACGAGTGACTTTTTTGCCAAACAAGAAGATTGCGAAAATTTTGCATTTTTTCGAGCTTGTAATTTTTAGCTATCAGTTTTCAGCTTTCAGCTTTCAGTTATCAGCTTTCAGTTATCAGCTTTCAGTTATCAGCTTTCAGTTATCAGCTTTCAGCTTTCAGCTTTCAGCTATCAGCTTTCAGTTATCAGCTTTCAGCTTTCAGCTATCAGTTAGTCGGCTGAGAGCTGTTAGCTGATGGCTGTCGGCTATTGGCTAACGTTTCTTCCCATATCCCGGTATTATCGCACTGCTTGGCAGGTTTACTACTCTGTCGGCTAACCATTTGGAGTTTTCGAGGCTGTCAGTCTGGCAATTGGCAAACATGGGCAAACGGTTCATGAGTTCCCAGATGGGACGGGTCATTACGCCATGGCTATTGGTATATTCTAAAATTTCATCCCGTTGTGCCCGATCTTTGGTTATGATTGCATTCAGCCAGTAGTTGGATTTGCAGTTTTCCGGTTCGGTAAAAAATTTGAATTCTGTACCTTCGAAAAATTCTTTATATTTCTCTGCTAAATCCCGCTTTAATTGAAGAAGATAATCTAATTTTTCCATCTGGGCACATCCGAGGGCTGCTGCGATATTGGTAAGACGATAGTTGTAGCCAATCATGTCGTGACGGTATTCCCAGGGATGGGGAACTTTTGCCTGTGTGGTGATATGTTTTGCCAATTTGGCAAGGACTTCATCGTCGGTAAGTATCATTCCTCCTCCCCCGGTAGTGATAATTTTGTTACCATTGAAACTCAGTATTCCGAATTTGCCAAAGGTACCGGTATGTTTGCCTTTATAATAACTACCAATGCTTTCGGCTGCATCTTCTATCAAGGGAATGTTATAGTGGTTGAGTACTTCCAGCAGTTTATCTATTTTTACCGGATGTCCAAAGGTGTGCATGGGGACGCAAGCGGATATGCGGCGGTGGGTGTGTTTGTTGTAGGGATAGCTGTCAGCTGTCAGCTGTCGGCTGTCGACTACTGATTGCTGAGAGCTGGCTGAGAGCTGAGAGCTGTTAGCTGTTAGCTGAGAACTGAGAGCTGATATCTGTTGGCTGTTGGCTATTGGCACTTCTCTCATCTCTACATTTTCTGCCAGCCAGGCTTCGACGGCAGAAGGAGAAAGCCCCATGGTTTCTTTGTCCACATCAAGGAAAACCGGATGGGCTCCGGTATAGCTAATGGCATTAGCGGTGGCTATAAAGGTGAGCGCCTGAGTAATTACTTCGTCATCGCGTTGGACTCCGCTTAACTGTAAAGCAATATGAAGCGCCGATGTGCCATTCATGGCAGCTACGGCATATTGAGCGCCGGTATATTCCGCACACATTTTTTCAAAACGGCCCACAAATTCGCCTACACTGGAAACAAAATTGGACTCGATGCATTCCTGCATGTATTTTACTTCATTCCCGATGAAACGAGGGTCGTGAAGGGGGATAAAGTCTTTAGGTACCTGAAAGGTGGAACGGATAAAATTGATTAAATTTTTCATTTTTTATTACTATCTTGCTAATTAGAAAAATACGCGTCTTTAGGTAATGTTTTGAATACTTTAAATTCTATTCTACTACTTGGAAATACTATTTTTATAGCTGTTAAAATAATTAACATAATATCAACATAAAAAGATTTATTTTTATAATACCATAACTCTAATTTACTTTTATAAGGGAAGATGTAATCTTTATAAAATAATTCAGGAATTATACCTGAATAGGTAACATATTTTTCTTCGTCTCTGAATACTACAGAGGAAACGCCCGTAATCCCAGGTTTTGATTTATAAAGAACAGATTTAGCTTCAACCGTAAACTGCGAAAAACCTTCATTCATTAAAGGTCTGGGTCCTACAAAACTCATATTGCCGATAATTACATTTATTAGTTGAGGTAGCTCATTTAACTTGGTAATTCGCAGGAATTTTCCGATTTTTGTAACTCTGGGATCATTTCTTGTTGTGGTAGCCCCACCTGGTAAAGATAAAGAATCCTTCATCATAGATGAAAATTTAATAATCCTAAATATTTTATTATTTAATCCTAATCTGGTTTGAAAATAAAAAACATCTCCATTATTAAATACAAATAAAACAACTATTATAAAAATAAAAATTGGAAGAAAAAATATCAATAAAATTATTGAAAAAAACAAATCAAAAAATCTTTTCGATAATTTATACATTCTTTATATTATTGTAAATTAATTTACGTAGAATTACTGATGTATCTATTAAATTAAAATTAATTGTTTTAAGATAAAAATTAATTTCTTCAAAATTCAATCCAGAAATAACAACATCACAAAAATGGAATTCATGTTTAATAAGATAATCAAATACCAAATAATTCAAAATTTCAAAATAATTTGAGATTTTGAATTTATTTTTTTGGATTCCAGTCAATGAAAAAGCTACGTGATGTTTGTCAATAATAATAAATGATTTATATCCAAGAATATTATTATTTTGTTCATTTATTAATGCTAGCAAAACCTCATTTTTATTTTCAAAAGACATCCTTAATAATTTTTGATGCCGATCTAATTTGATAAGTTTAATTAATTCAGGATCATTATAAAAACGATCATCATAACTCTGATTAATTGAAATATTAATTATTGATTTTAACATTTCTTCAGAAGTAATTTGAACTAATGAATAAGGATAGAAATTCCCTGCACCTTCAAAATCAGCTAACCTAAATTGACATTTTAATCTGAATTCAGCAAAAGAATATCCCTTTTGTTCAAGAAAATGAATTTTATCAATCTCTTTTGCAGAAAGAAAAACTTGAATATAAAAAGGTTTTTCTTTCTGTAATAAATCATTCTCAAACTTATCAAAAGCAAATTCATTATTGGCAATATTTTCAATTAAGACAACCCTTAAATTTAATATAGCACTCTCGTTTTCAATTATTTTATAGGTAATCATAATTTAATTAATAAAATATATGGTTTGCTATATTGATTTTTTTTAAATTAGACGTATGTCATAAATTTATGATAAAGAGCAATAAACACAATTCAAATTAAAATGAAAAATTCACTAATTTTTGGTTTTACAAACTTTTTAATTTTAATTTTATTATTTCTTCAATTTTGCCCAAAGATTTCATCTCTGCAATTTCTTCTGGTTCAAATGAAATATTAAACTCATCTTCTAATTCGATAATCAAATTTAAATGTCGTAATGAATCCCAAGCCGCACAATTCTTTTGATCTGTATTTTCATTTACTTCAACTTCAAAGACTCTTGATACTATATTTATTATCTTTTCTCTCATATTCTAATTGTATTCATAGTTTTCTGATAAATTAATTTTTTTATTTTTTAATTCAATAATATATAACTTTTGTCCTTCTTGCTCTTTCTCTAATTGGAATCCAAGTTTTTCATAAAATTCTTTTACTTGAGTATTCTTTTGAGTTGGTATATATTTTGAGTGAATAATCTCAATATGCCTTTCTTTCAATTCTTTTAATACATAAAACACAAAAGCCTCTTCAATTCTCTTTCCTAATATCCTACAACTTAATAATAAGGAATCAATTTCAGCTTTATTACCTTCAATTTTACATATAATAACTCCTGTAAGTCCATTATTTCCAAATCTATCACTAACCGATAAAGTATAAATCTTATCATTATTATCAATAAAACTCCTAATATCCGATTCTGTATATCTATATGTAGTTAGATTAAATTGATTGGTTTTTTGAGTTAGTTGTGCAACACGTGGTAAGGTTATATTATTGACCTCCTCTATCTTTAATTCAATTTCCAAGCTTTTTATGTATTCATCCATATTTGTAAACATAGACTTACTACTCGCTCTTTGAGCATTTTGTTTGTATTGTTCTGTTTTGGAGACATCCTCTTTAGTAAGTGAATAAATTGAGAAATACTTTTCAGCAATTTCTTTAAAGAACAAAGGTAATTGATATGGTTGTTCTGGGAACTCAGGCACTTCAACCTCATGAATATTTTGTTTGACAATAACTCTTTCTGTTGGGTTATCATCAATAAATACCATACTATCTAAACCAATGTTCAATTCTTCAGCTAATTGTCTAATATTATCAGCTTTATTTAACCAGTTAATCTTATATGCAGAAAAGTATTTGTCCGTTAAAATAATCTCAGGATGCTTATCCCATAATTCTTTAACATCTTCAATATTATTTTTACTACAACCAGCAATTATTACACCTTGCTTGCTTAATTCTTTAATTTGTTTTTGAAAAAATAAAAATGCCTTGCCTGGATAATCACCACCTAAACCAATTCCTTCAATTCCATCCTCTCCCAAAATACCACTCCAAAGAGTATTATCAAAATCAAGAACTAAACATTTCTTTCTCTTTAATTCAATTGATTCTATTTGAGATTTAAACCAAATTTGAAAAGCATTTGCATAACGTGGATTTAATGCCATTTGTGAAATAAAATAATACTTCCAATCAATAAGGTCTTTATTTGAATAATTAGAAATAAAATCAGAGAAATCAATTACCTTAATATTCGAATATTCCTTTGATAAAGCATATAATGAATCATTATAATAATTACAAGCTTCTATTACATCTCTATTACTTTTTATAGTATTTATATTATATATAGGATGAATAGTAAAGGCAATTATTGTTTTGGTTTGAGGTATATTTAAAATAGTTAATCTAAATAAATCAATATAATTTCTAACCTCTTGTCCAATAACCAATGAATCATCCTTTAATGGACAAAGATAAAACCAAATATACCTATCATAATCACCACTAAAAAATGATATATCCTCATAACCAGAAAATTCAACATCAAGATTTTGAAAAAACCTCTCAATTGTCATATTCCTATAAACAAAATATTTCATAGTTTATTTAGTTTTTATTTACTATTTCTATTAAACCAACAGTTTGATTAAACAAATAACATATTTTTCTATTTTCTAATGCAATAGCTTCAACGGGTTTAAATAGAGGAATAAATCTTTTTCTTTTTAAATCACTTACAGCTAAATCAATATCATCAACCTCATAACAAATGTGGTAAGGAGTTACTCCCATTTTATCAAGTGTTTTTACAACTGGTGATTTATCATCAATTGGTTCAACTAATTCTATTAATGGAAAAAATTCTTTTGACAGAAATGCAATCCTTGTATTTTGTATTGTATCTGAATAAATTTCAGATAAAGTCCATCCTTCTTCAGTATAATATATAGAAGTTTTTTCAATGCTATTAACAGCATATCCAATATGATGAAAATTAAACTCTTCTAACATTATTAATATTCTATTACAGGTAAAATATTACAATTCTTTAATGATAGATAAGATGACCCCCAAGATAAACCAGCTCCAAAACCACAACAAACAATTTTATCTACATTCTTATTATATAATTCTGAAGAAATTGTTAATGGAATTGAAGCAGAACTTGTATTACCATATCTATCTAAACAATAAGGGACCTTCTCTAATGGAAGTTTTAAACGCTTTACAATAAAGTCAGTCATAAATTTATTAGCTTGATGTAATACTAAATAATCAATGTCCATTAAATTAATATTAGCAATATTACAAACTTCTTTCACACTTTTTGGAACAACTCCCAATGCAAAATTAAATACATCCATTCCATCCATGTAAATTTCATTATCAGAACGATAATTACCATCTTCAACTTCCTTAACAATCAAGTTTTCATTGTTTGTTGGAAATCTCGCCTCTCCTGCTTTAATTTTAACAGCATCCTCGCCACTTCCATCAGAATACAATGAAAAATATGAATAATCGGATTCACTTTTTTCAATTAATGTTGCAGTTCCTGCATCACCATAAAGAGGAACATTAACTTTATCTTTTTGATTTACAAATTTTGAAAACGTTTCACCAACAAGCAATAAAACTCTATTAATTCCTTCCATAGATGCATAAGCCATTGCTGTTGATAAAGCATATACGTACCCGGAACAGCCCAAAGATAAATCTAATGCTGCTGTTGATTTAGGAAGGCCTAACTTATGTTGTAAAATTGGTGCTGTTGCTGGAATTTTATAATCAGGCGATTGACTTAAAAATAAAATAATATCGATAGAATTCCTATCAATATTATTTTTTTCAATTAATTCCTCAGCAGCTTTAAAACATAAATCAGATGCTGTAACATCTTTATCTGCATATCTTTTTTCTTTTATACCTATAGAATTAATTATTTTTTCAACTTCTTCTTCTGATATAATATAACCCAAATCAGAATTATATTTAATATTTTTTGGTACACATGCCGAAATAGAGTTTATTTCTACATTCTTAAACTTAATTGTTGCCATAAATAATTATTCATTATAGAGTACTTCCACCATCCATTTTTATAGAACTTCCTGTAATCCATTTACTAGCATTACTTAATAAATATATTGCTGCATAAGCTACATCTAAAGGATCTCCATACCCTAATGGATAATTATCTTCGTCTTTTTTTAATTCTTCTTTTGATAAGGATGTAATATTATCTACCAATTCAGTTTTAACCATCATTGGCATAATAGTATTTGCTCTGATTCTTTTACTAACTAGTTCTTTTGCAATTGCATGTACCATAGCTAATAAACCCATTTTAGATGTTGCATAAATTCCTAATCCTGGAGTAACTTTTTCCGCACCATAAGAACTCATATATACTAATGAAGCATTTTTTTTAATTTTTTTCTTAACCAATAATGTCTTAGTTAATAATGTAGGTGAGATAAGATTAATATCAAGAATATTATTAATCTTATCTCTATTCATAAATTTAATCAAAGTTGTATCAGTGATTCCTGCACAAAAAAATACTCCATCCAACTCAGGTAGATAATTTACCAATGATTCAATTTCACTATCATTATTTAAGTCAGCAACAAAAAAGCCATTATCATTATTTGATAACAAATCAAAAGTTTGCTTTAGTCGTTCTTCATTTCTTCCTGTTATAATAACTTTTGCACATAATTTAGAACATTCAATTGCAGTTACCTTACCAATGCCTGATGAAGCACCAGTAACTAGAATTGTTTTATTCTCTAATGAAAAAGGGTTATATTTCATACTCAATATTCTATTAATTCGGGACAAATAATTTTATTTGTTTCAAAATAAGCTGTAGCCCATGATAAACCTACTCCAAAACCACAAATAACAATTTTTAATTTTGAATTTTCTAAATCATTTCTTTTCTCAGTTGTTAATGTTAAAGGAATTGAAGCACTAGAAGTATTTCCATAATTTTTTAAGGAATACGGAACCTTAGATTTTTCTATTTTAAGTTTCTTTACAATTGTCTCATTTAACATCAAATTTGCTTGATGAAGTATTAATAAATCAATAGAATCAACAGTTTGTTCTGAAAGTTCTAATATTTTTTTTATGCTTTTGGGAGCTTTTGTAATTGCAAAAGAGAATACATCCATTCCTTCTAAGATACAATGTGTATTATTTCGTTTTACTCCTTCTTCAATTTCTTGAAATTTTAAAGTATTTTTATTAATAAAATTTCTATAACCACCATCTGGAATGATAATAGCATTTGCACCACTCCCATCAGAAGCATTATGAAACATTATTCCTTTTTCTCCATTTTGATATTCGATAGCTGTTGCTGTTCCTGCATCTCCAAAAAGAGGCCAACTTGTTTTATCAAAAGGAGATGTTGTTTTGGAAGTAGTGTCTCCAACTAACAACAGCCCTTTTTTAATACTACCATGAGAAATTAATGAAGATATCATTGATAATCCATATACATATCCTGAACATCCTAAAGAAATATCAGCAGCATAACATTCATTAGACAAACCTAATTTATTTTGAAGTATACACGATGTAGCTGGTAAAATATAATCAGGAGTTTGTGATACAAAAATCAAACAATCAATTTCCTTTTTATCCCAACCAAGATTATCTATTAGTTTTTCAGCTGCTTTGAAACATAAATCAGAAGTACATGTTTGTTTATCAGCTATTCTTTTCCTTTCTACACCGATACCTTCAATTAAATTTTTAATTTCTTTTTCAGAAACTCCTGGATAGTTAATGTTCTCATCAATATTTTTGGGGACGCAAGATGCAATGCCTACGATTTTAACATTGGGTATTTGTAAAACAGACATAACTATTTACTTTTAATAATTTCAAATAGTTCATTAATTGTGTTTGCTCTTCTCATTTCTTCACCCTTAACAGCAATATCATACTCTTCATCAATCATTGCAATAATTGACAAAGCAATTATTGAAGACCATTCTTCAAGTTCTCTAAACTTTGTTTCTGCTTTAAATTCACTTGCATCTGTATCATCAAACTGAGCTGCGAAATTTTCAATAAATTCTTTAAGTTCCATTGTTTATAATTTTTAAATTGTGTAATACTTATTTTATTTATTATCAATAATCTATTTTTTTTGCAGGCAAACCAAAAACATGTGTATCTTTGGGCACTTTTCTAATAACAAAACTACATGCTCCGACAGTGGAATTATCACCAACTGTTACTTTATGATTTATTACACATGCAGTATGTAGATTTACATTACTTCCTATCTTCACTCCACCTACACACATAACTCTACAATCTATCCTTGAATAATCACCTACTTCAACATCATGTCCTAAAATTGTTTGTGACTGTATCAAACAATGATTTCCAATTTTCACTCCAGCATCTACTCCTACGTAAGATTGGATAATTGTACCTTCACCAATCTTAGAACTTGGAGAAATAGAAGCAGTTTTATGTATTAATGTATAAAATTTTGCACTTCTTTTTAGCATTTTTTCAGTTACCTTTTTCTTCAAATTCACATCACCAAAAGCACAAATAAAAACATCATCAGGCATTATTTCATAATTATCTTCAGATGAAATAACATTTGGGTAAAAAGAATATTCATCTAATGCATCTATGTTTAAATCCAAAAAACCTTTAATAATAAAATCTGTTCCAAAACCAATAGAATCATGACACATATCATAAGTTCCTCTCCCAAAACCGGAAGCCCCAATGATTAACAAATTTTTCATATATTCTTCTATTTATTCATTGATTCCACCCAAAATTGTTCCATATTTGTTCACATTTCCGATTCTTTTACCGTCATCGAAAAAAACCACTATATTCCATTGAGCATCTTGTTTATTAATGATATTCAATAAACAAACTATTTCCCCATCTAAACAGCCTGCACCAAATATGGTAATATCTTTCACATCAATTGATTCCGTTAAATATTTCCATCATAGCACTTATATTAGAAGTAATACCTTCACGTACTAATACTTCCTTTCTTTATTATGATAAAAATAATCTTAATGTCTAGCCATAGAGAACAGCGATCTATACACCATACCAAGCTTAAACTTCTCTGTCCAATTTAAAGCATTACGATCATAGCATTGTGTCCAGCCGGAAATTCTTGGTCGAACCTCATGACGTTTAGATTGTTCAGCCAAATATAACGGCAGGTAGTAAACCAACAAAGGTCTTGGCCCAATTAATGATATATCCCCCTTTCAAAACATTAATTAACTGCGGCAATTCATCAATAGATAAATTGAATACAAAAATACCAACTTTTGTCAAACAAGCCTCATCTGGAAGCAAAATACCCACAACGTCTCGCTCATCTGTCATGGTCTTGAATTTTATTACTTTAAATAGAGAGGAGTTTTCCCCAGGTCTTTTTTGAAAGAAGAATGCACCAGCTCCTTTTTTTACGAAATGTAGCCAGATAATTATAGCAATTAGCAAGGGACTAATACAAATAAAAACAATGAGTGAAATTACAAAATCCAATAAACACTTAAAAGAGTACTTATACATCTACAATATTAGTATTCCAGTCAATTATTTGGTCTGCTTGCACAACACTCATAAAAGGAAAATCTGAAACCATCATAGTGAATTTATTAAAACATCCTTTTATTCCATAATACTCTTTAAAGAATCGTGAAAAAGCCGACTCGTCATTAAATTTCCGCCACAGTTTAGGCCGTTTTACATCAAAATCCTTAATGTGGAAATATGTCATTACATAATCACTATTCCCAATGATGGACTTCAGTTTATTGTAAGGGAACAACCTGAAATAGCCACCACCCGAATACGCTGTTTTTTTACCCAAGACAGTAGTAACAGAAATCGGAAACTCCTTTATTTCAATACCGCCTATTCTGATAATAGCAGGCATATCCGATTTGTAATTAGGGAAGCCGCCGAAGCTACGACTCGCTGGAAAAATGGAGCAATCATACTTGATGCCATTTGCAGCAAGAATCTCCAGAATCCATTTAGTTTGCTCAGTTATGGAGAATGCTGGCGCACGATATACATCTATCTTCTTTCCGGTAATATCCTCCAAAATCACAAGGCCTTTCTTAGTATCTTCTTCGACTTCTTTCGGTGTAGCATCGCTCCAAAATCCATGTCTGAATGAATGACAACCAATATGATGACCCTTATTTGCTATTTTCTTTATGACTTCTGGATTACTTTCGGCAACTTTTCCCAAGCAAAAAAAAGTAGCCTTTACATTTCTTTCATCTAATAAGTCAAGAATCGTATTTAAATAATAGTCTAAACGTGGCAGCCAATCTGTTTTTTTACCTATGGAGTAGTAATCATAAACCCACCAATCCTCTATGTCAAAAGTAAGAATATTCATTTTATTTCTTTTGAATCAATAGCTTCTCTAACAGGAATATGTTTAACCACCTTAGCAGGACAGCCAGTAGCTATTGTCCAAGCTGGAATATCCTTAGTCACAAGAGAACCCGCACCTATAATTGTACCTTCGCCAACTGTAACACCTGGCATAATCATAGATTTTTGACCAATTAAGCAACCCTTTTTCAAATGTATTTTTTCAATAATATATCCTAATTTTGCATAATCATCACCAATATAATAATTGGATAAATTTCTTTGATGACATAATAAAGTACATTCACCAGCAATATGTACATGATCTTCCAAGACGATCATATCAGCATGTCCAGAATCTATCCAAACATGAGAACCAATAAATACATCTTTTCCCACATGACAACCTATTCTACGAAGAATAGCTGGCCTTAATTTTCTAGGTAAAATAGGAGACAATAACCATGAATCCATACCAAATTTCAGAATAAAACCATTCCCATACGTTTTGCATACCCTTTTGATAGTTTCCCATATTGTAACTTGGCCATATTCCTCTTCCGAGTAATTGAGACCTATTATTCGCAAAATGCGGAAAATAAAGCTAAACTTTTTCTTTTCCATCGATCTGTTCAATTATAGTTGTATAAGCCTTTTCTGATGTAAGATTTGTTTTATAAAAAGCATATCCCTTTTCACCCATGTTCTGCCTTAATTCAGCGTTTGAATATATTGAATCGAATTTTCTGTAAACATTCTTCTTGTCACTGCCAACCGACCAGTAACCAGCACCAGCTTTTTCAATTATTTCACCATAATCATTATTAGAATTTATCATTGCGAATACAGGTATTTTCAATGACATATATGAAACAGATTTTGAAGGGCAAGTAGGTACCTTGTAATTCTCATTTATTGAAATCAGTCCCAAATTCACTGATTTTACAAAATCCAGATACTCGGAACGAGGCATAAAGTCGACAAACCTAATGTTATCAAGGTTCTGCTTTACAGCTATCTTTTGAAGACGTTCCTTTGCAACGCCTTTTCCTATTAACACAAAAACAATATCTTTATTCCCGAGATAGTGCTTAGCAAGATCAGCTATATTCTCTATTTTTTGACCCAGTCCGATATTACCGCCAAACAAAGCCACAAATTTATGCTGAAGATTAAATTTTAACCTTATATTGGCAACACTGTTCTTATAAGGGACATCCTTCTGCCAGTTCATCAGCAATACCAGTTTATTTTTATCTAATTCAGGATAATTATTGGCAATATAATCAATATTACCTTGAGACATGCAGCCAATAAAATCTGCTATTTTATATCCTTTTTCTGCTCTAGTTGCCAGATAATTGAACATCATCCGATTTTTTATCAGGCCTATACTTGCAGAACTTTGCGGATGGATATCCCTTAGAATTAGATAGAATTTTACATTTATTCTTGTTTTCACATACACAACAAAATCAATAAGAGTAATTGGTGGTGTTGGCATAAAGATCCAATCGAATTTTTCGCCTTTAAGAAATCTTTTATATGCTCTTTTAAAGAAGTAGGGTAATAAAGCCAATCCGACACCTTTTTTTATCATGCTACGTACACCTAAAGTTTGCAGAACTTTTACCCTAAGAACGTTTACACTTCTTTCAATTGTTATTCCTGTTTTATTATGATTAGATGGTGCTATTACGGTAACAATATGCCCATTATCTCTAAATTCGTTTATTAAATCAGTGTACATGTCTGACGATGATTCATCATCAGGCATATTTAACAATAAAAATAATAGTTTCATTAATTACAAATATTTTATTACTGTTTTACCATCAATTTTACTTAAAGCCCTTCCTGAATAAACGATAAAAGGGTGATTTTCTTTTAATTCATATCTTGGGAACTGAATGCTTCCAAATTGAAAAGCTGATTTATGCCAATTGTCTTTTTTATACTTATCAATTTCTCTCCATTGTTTACCATTACTAGATACATACAAATGCGAATATTTATCTAAATTAACTTTTGAAGGTTCTACTGTAGATGATACAAAAGCAAAGTCATTAGATTGTCCTGCATATATCCCACTCCCTTGAATTTTAAACAATTCTGTTATTTCTAAGGTGGCTCTATTAATACATTTTATTGTATTTTGTATATATTGCGAATCCGTTGCATATACAATATAATCTTTATAAAAAAACAAATTACAACTTCTGAACTCTTGCCCACCTCTAAGAAGTATGATGAATGTTTTAAATTCATCCGAAGTGTATCCTATAATACATTCATTTTCCCTATCACCTGTAACAACCCAAATATTATTAGTAAATTTATCATAAAATAAGCCATGTATATGATTAATCTCTCCTTCTTTAAAGGTATATACAACATTCCAAGTTTCGCCATTGTCTTTTGAAACGTATATATGTACTACTGCTTTTTTAAAATTAGAAAAATATTCTCCAAAATAAATATTACCATTTGGTAAAACACATAGATTCAACGGACGAGATCCGCGAGGTACTGAAAAACACTTTATAAATTTATTACTATTCTTTTCACGCCGAAAAATACCTTTTTTGACAATACATAACTCTGATCCATCTCTTAATGAATACATATTAGTAATTTCTGCTCTAAAAAATCTACGAGTCAAAAAAAAATGGGACAATAAACTGTATTTTTTATCGCATACCCTTGACTGATGAGTAATTTCTTTAGAATCAAAATCATACTTGCAAACCTCATAACCCCTTGCTCCAACGATATAATTATCATGAATGACCAATGCTTTAAAATTCTTGATGATCTCAGTTTTTTCCATATTATTCATTCCAAGCAACCTTTAATATAATCCGTATAAGATAAAATAATTCATATTACTTTATCCGATACATTGGGTATAGCATACCATCCAAACTACGTTTATTGCGGGTATCGCCAATGTAATATTTTATTTTATCGTTATGATAAAACTGACGCATATCGTCCTGTTTTTTTTCGTCACGGAAAAAGATACGGATTCCTTTAATAATATCGGTATCAAGGAAACGATTAAGGACAGCATTACCAAAAGAACCGGTTCCTCCGGTAATTAGAAGGGTTTTATTTTTAAATACAGAGATAATTATTTTTTATTTCAAAGTAGATTCCCAAATATTGACCATCCTATCCCATACCTTTGGCATGGAATATATTTCATTAACTCTTTTTTGTGCATTTATTCCACATTGGATTGCAAATTTTCTATCATCTAACATCCTTTGAATAGCAATTTTTAATTGTTCTACGTTTTTTGGTTCTACACAAATTCCATATTGATCTCCGTTGTCAATATCCAACATTTCTGGTATAGCTCCAACTTTTGTAGTAACAATTGGACAAGCACAAGCCATACTTTCTATTATAACATTAGGAAATCCTTCTGTATAAGTTGGTAGTACGAATACTCCTGCTGAAAGCATTTCTTTTATTGTTGTTTCAAAATCTTTCTGCCCTAATATTTCTAACCACTGTAAATAATCTATACCTGCTCTTGCTTCTAATTTTTGTTTCATTTCAGTTGAGACAAAGCCAAGCATCTTTAATTTTATATTTTGTACTTTTTTACAAGCATCTATCAATTCAAAAACTCCCTTTGTTGGCACAACATGCCCGGCAAAAACCAATGTTCTATCTTGTCGTTTAATGTTTTTATTTTTTATTATTATTTCAGATACCTTTAGAGTTAAAGGATTAGGCAATAGTAAAATATTTTTATATCCTTCTAATATTAAAGTATCATATGACATCTTATCTAAAACAATAGTTTTATCAGCCTTAATTATAACTTTATGTAAAAGTTTTTGTTCCCAATTATGCCTTTTATACACATCAGGTATTCTTCCAAAACGAAAGTGTATAATAGTTTTAAGACCTCTTCTATGAGCCGCATTAAGGAAGACAATATCCTTAATAAGACTAATAGATGCGCTAGAACAAAAATGGACTACATTAAAATTATTATGCTTTATTATATTGATAAATTTTTTGTATAAAGGAATATAATTTTTTATTGCCTTTATTAATCTTATTATTATGTTATCTGTAGCTAATCCGCCAATAGCTTTAGAATAAGAAAGATGTTGTAGTATTATTTTATTACCATCACACTCATTATAATAATTAAGTATATGCCCAGTCCAACGAGCAATGCCGCCTGTTTCTGCCATTGCTCCGGGTGATACCAATAATACCTTTATTTTTTTATTTTCTTCCATTATATTTTTCAAATATCTCTTTTAATTCATTCTTATTTAAACGTTCTTTTTCTAAATATAAAGTTTGTTCGTGCTTTATTATTTCATTTATTGTCCAACGAAACTTAATTACTTTTGCTGGTACTCCACCGACAATACTATAAGGAGAAACATCTTTGGAAACAACTGCACCTGCAGCGATTATACTTCCTCTCCCAACTACTACACCAGATAATATTGTTACATTGCAACCAATCCAGACATCTTGTTCAACTATTACATCCTTATCAAAGCCATCGGGTTTGTTTGTTTCATTTATTTCTGAAACAAATTTTCCTATAACATTAGCATGATTGCCTGTATGAACCGTAAACCTTTCTGCGATAGCACAATTTCCTTTAATAATTAATTTTGCATTAGTTGCAGAAATAAAACTATTGGGACCGATTCTGATACTAAGTAATAGAAACTATAAATTGTCGTATAATTAAATTTGAAAACCTTAAAAATAGAAAACGGATTTTAATTCCGACAAGTCGGAATGATTTTCAGACATATCCGTTCTAATTATTCATGCTTGCATGAATAAATTCAGCGTTAAATCTGTTTGTATTATAATCAGTGTTTATCTGTTTTTTTCCGTGGAATGCGCGTCCTATTCTTTTTTGATATACGACATTCTTCTTGTCCAATTACTTATCAAATAAATATTGGATAAATTTCCAAAATTAAATGGGGGGGGGGGGTAATAATAACATTTTTACCATAATACCCAAACTTACTTTTTTTGCATCCAAAATAGTTGGTAAACAAAAAGTATAAACCCCTAATAATCTTATTGTCTTTAATTTTTCGATTCATTAGAAATGAGGTTTATCCACTTTTCAACTATTACGTTGGAAGAAAACATAGATATTGCTTTTTCGTTTGAGATTCGCCCCATTTCAATTAGTCTGATTTCATTCAAAGTAATGGCATCAATTAATACATTCTTTATTGATTCAATATTATTCCAATCACATAAAAAACCATTTGAATTATCTACCAAAACCTTGTAATCAGAAACCTGAGTCATAATTATTGGTTTACCTAACGTCATCCCTTCACAAATTGTATTTGGGAGTCCTTCAACACTACTAAATAACGCTACAAAATCCGCTTCATTCATTTTATTTGCAACATCTTTAGTTCCTTCATTTAAAGAAATTACATTATTTAGGTTGAATTGATTAATTAGATTTTTTGCTTCATCATACGCTTTAGTATTTCTTTTCGTAACCTCTTTTCTTCCATACCAATCAACTCTAATTTTTTCTCTTTCTTCATTATTTAATAATGCTAAAGCTTTAATTAGTCCAATTGGATTTTTGAGATATTGGTATGAAGCGGCAATAATAATATGAATTTTACCATTTCTTTTCGGAATATATTCTGATGTTATTTTTGGTAGTGTAACTGTATTATAGATTGTTGTCAGTTTGTTTTTATATTGTGGATAATATTTCATCCACATTTCTTTTGCATTATTCGAATTACATACAATAGCATCTGAATATCTTTGAAACCATGCAAATATTTTCCCTCTTCTTGAATTAAAAGTAGATTCTTTTGCACTTCTTTCACCTGTAATAACCTTCCATGATTTACCTCCAATTGCAGAAAAATTATTTAAGAAATTTGGAGTTTCAAGAAAAGAAATCACAACATCATAGTTTCCATTGCGAATAAATTGTCTGACCCAAAACATTCGTTTTAAATAATTATTAGCAACTTTCCAGTGAGTAGGAATATTCCTTTCAATTAAAACTGGGGCATAAAAATTACCTTCACAATAACACAAGAATTCTACGATATAACCCTTTTCATGCATAAGTAATGCAACGGTAACAATTTGCCTTTCTGCGCCTCCACCACCAGAGCCAAGATTAGGTGTTAGAAATAGTATTTTTCTTAAAATCATAAGAATCTTTTTTAATTTGATATGATGTAGAAAAAGCAAAAATAACCCATGCTATCTTTGTCCCTAATACTTGACCTGAAAATAATAATCCTAAAACAGTTATCAACATTAATAATGAAGCCATCTGATTTTGTTTTTTATATTGCAAATATCCATCCCTAAAGGAGTAATATAAAAAATATAGAAAAATGATCAACCCTACTATTCCAGAATATAATGCTACTTCAATAAATACATTATGCGGACTCCATCTACCACTAAAATATGAAATCGAAGAATCTAAACTATTTATTCCAGAACCAAATATTGGGTTTTCCCATATTTTTGGAATATAATACGACCATATAACATCACGCCCTGCTAAATCTCCAGATTCTACGGACCTTTGTAATCTGATTGATAAAACATCATTCTGCATTGCATAATTATATACAAAAAACAATACAAGGAAACCCAACATAAAACTAAGGGCTTTAATACTCTTCCTTTTTGTTGGAAATAAAATGAAATAAAATATTAAGCCTAAAATTAATGAAATAAAGGCGACTCTTGAAGCTGTTGAAAAAATAAACGGTATGATTATTATTAACATTAATAAATAAACGGAAGTCCTCATTTTTTTTTGCTTTAAATCAATACAATAATTAATTAAAAAAAAAGAGGCCATAGTTAGCTTTATTCCGATAGCATTTGCATTATCTCCAAATATAGAAACTCTACCTTCAACATCTGTTTCAACACCAATATTTAAATAATAAAATAAACTTAATAAAAACGCACTAAATACAAACCAAATTAAGCCTTCTGAAAAGATTTTGTTATCTCTTCTAAAATGATTCAATAATAACCAAAATAAAATAATATTTTGAAAAAATGTGAAGCTAAAAATCATTTTATAATTGTATCTATCGATATTAACAAGGCTGACAATAGTAATAAGTGCGAATAAAGTTAAAAGTAATATAACATTTTTTTTAATTTTATCCATTTTAAAAATGGATTTATACGTTAACAATGAAGCTAATAAATATAAATATCCAGTTATTTTAGAAATTGATAATTCTTTTATAAAGGGGGCAAACGTTTCAAAGTTCAAGGAAAAAAAGAATAGACAAACAAAAAAATATTGTATTTTTTGTATTTTATTTCTTTTCTGCATATATTTATTTTACTAATTCAACCATCCAACCACAAAAATCAAAATTTTCTCCAGCATGCCAATTCATTTCTCTATCCCAATAACCTTCACATTTATCATAAACTTTTGCAATAAAACCATAAGAAATTTCTACAATTAGTGGAATATTACTTTCATCAAATACGAAATCATAGGCTATACTTTGAGAATTAATTTTATTATTAATATCAAAAGCTATTTTTACACAGCGTTCATCAATTTGATTCTTATCATAAATAAAATTTCCAGAACCAGAAGCTCTAAAATCATTTTTTCTTACCATTCTTTTAAAAGCAAAAGCCTTATCTCCAATAACTATTACTCTTATATCAAAACTATTATTAGGAATAAAATCTTGGAAATAAGCATAACCTTTTTCTCTATGATGCATTTTAGCAAACTCTGTTGGGATAAATAATCTTGCAAATCCTTTGCAAACTCCAATCAATGTATCCTTACCTTGTCTCCATTTTGAATATCTTTCTTTAAAATAACCGAGTCTATCAAACTGAGAAAAACCACTACTAAAAGCTTTTCGTATAAATTTCTTCGCTTGTAATTTTGTTTTTGCAAGTTTGACATTGGCACTACCTGCCCCTCCACGAAGTTTAAAAACTTTTGGAAATGTTGTTTTATTAATCCATTCTATTGCATCTTTCTTTGTATAGAAAACATAAGAAGGAACTAATGGAGCACCTATGGCTTCTAAGAGATATTTTTGTCCAACCTTATCATCAAAATGCCAAGTAGTATCAAAATCGGGAAAAACCTTTAATCCTTTTATCTGTAATGAATATAATAGTTGTTTTGCAAATAAACAATCTCTATAATCAGCATGATGATGATGCCACATAAAAGCAGTACAATCACTTATTTGCTCTACAATATCACTATCATAAACATTAACTATCTTGTAAGGAATATTATTTTTCTCACAATAAGATATCCACCTATCACTAAAACTTCCTTTATTACTATGTATCGCTATTTTCATAAACTATTTATTATAATTTACCCAACCAGGAGGCATTATAACATCTGTTGAATATTTTTTAATATCTTCAAGTGTAGTTTTTTCTCCTCTTAAAAATAGATCTATATCTTTGCCTTTATTTATTTTTCTTGCTTCTTTTAAAAGTGGGATTTTATCAATATTCATTCTAAATAAATATCCAATAATTTCATCCATTAAATAAGAATCGTTTGAAAAACTAATAATTCCTAATGGTAAAGGATCTGGAGATAATGGACCATTTCCTTCTCCTCCAATAATTCCATCACAAAGAGTATATAATGTCCTTTGTGGCTCATCTGCAATTGTTCCATCTTTTTTCCCAAAAATTGCAATTAAATTTAAGTCCATAACCATTCTCCAAACAGTATCATTTCCATACCAACCAGCAGCAAGATTTTGTTCAGGTTTTGGAAAAGATAGCTTCCAAAGTGCAGCAGACAAATAAGAATAAAATTTATATATTCTTTTTCCTCTATTTCTATTAGCCTCATCTAAAATTAATTCGGATAATCTTCTAAGTGGATGATAGCCTTTATAACAATCACCTCCATGACCTAAGGCTCCTATCCTATGATGAGGCAAATAATCTTTATCCCCATTTATCCCAACTAAGATTTTCAACGAATTAGTTAATCCTGATTTTTGATGAGTTTTAATTTTAGGTAATGTTATTACCGTATCACATTCAAAAACATCTTTCCTTATACAATACTTATGAGTACCAAAATTATGCGATTCCGATAAACGATCAGGATCATAGCATGTAACCCTAAACTGCTTTTTATCACTTGTAATATCTTCTAAATAACTTTTCTTTCCTATATCAAAAATAATATATTCATCGAGTGAATTTCTTTCATTTTCTAAAATATTTAATTTAGTATCGAATGTAACCCTTCTAAAATCTTTAATACTTACCCTTATATTAAATTTATTCGATAATGATTCAACTTTCTTGTAAAAATAATCAGACAATAATAAATCCCATTTACATCCTTGAATTGGAGCATCTCCAATTAAAACAGATCTAGGATTTAATTCTAAAATAATTTCTAATGTAACTAAAATAAAATTTTCATGAGTGCATAAACATATTTTATCAAATTCGTTCTTATTATGATTTACCAAATTTGGTTTTAGTAATACATTTTTATTTTTAATATCCCTAATATCAATATGTTTTGTAATTAATGATTTTATACTTTGATAAAGTAAATCATAATTATCATATACTGAACTTAATTTTTCAATTGTTCTATCCTCTTCTTTTTCCCAATAGGGAATTATATCAACAAATAATTTCATAATTAGATTTAATTTTTTGAATAGAATATTGAAAAAAGAATCGAAATTGATAATGCAACAATTAATTGAATTAATAATGAAGTTGAAATAATCTCCATTTCTAAAATTCCAAATATCACAAATAAATATTTCAATCCATAATAAATTAATTTACTAATAACGATTGAAGATAGTATTGAAATAAATGTATTATTAATTTTACTCCTTAAGCTAAAAAACACAAATATATTTGTTATTAATTCAATTGATATTAATATATTTTTTGTGAATATAGGATGACCTGAAAACATAAATGAAAACAAAGGAATAGTAAGGGCTAATATATAAGCATTCTTCTTATTCCCTAATATTAGAAGACTTCCTAATATCACAATCCTCATTGGATCTATTAAATATAATGGAAAACTAATTATATGAGAAATACTTGGTAATAAATAAATAAAAGCTAATAGAACTAAATCTATTATTATTATTTCCACATTTTTTTTTGATACTACTTTTTCCATATAAATATAATTTAAAAAGTGACTTAGATTTATTTCTGATAAAATGAAATAAAGATGTTTAAACAATAGTTAAATTCAGAATAAAAATAACATTTGAGTTTATGATAATTGTTTTTTGATTTTCAATGTATAAAACATAAATAAGGAACCCATAATACAAGTAGTAATTAAATACACCAACGCAGCTCCTATATAATCGAAATAATATATTAAAGGAAAAGATATTATAAATCCAAAAATTGATACTTTTATATTAATATTTCTCATCAATTTCTCTTTTCCTATTACCACCAAATAATTAAAACCATAAATATAATACATTGCAGTAAAAATAATAGATATTGAATAAATTCTTAATACAATTATTGAATTTAGAAATTCTTGCGTAAAGAATATTTTAATAATAATTGGGGCTAAAAAGAATAAAGATACTGAGATAAAAAAAGCAATTCCTAATGCAATATGTGAAAAAAATGAATGTTTTTCTGATTTTCTTGATAAGAAAGGGAAAAAAGTCCTATATAATATTGTCATAAAATTATCAGAAATATTCACAAACTTCTTGCCTGCATCTAAAATTCCATTTGAAACTACCCCACCGAAAAAACCTAATAATAACATTGAAAAGCTATTATATAAATTAGGCATTAAATTATTAATAAATACATCTGTGCTACTTTTTATTGTTTGTTTGATTTCTTTGAAACAAGGCGTTTGTAATTTAATTTTCCACCTTACTACAATATAATACATGGCTATTATACCTGAAACGACAAAGCCCACGGAAACAAACAAAGGTTGAAGTATAAAATCTGATTTTCCTTTTATAAAAACAAAAACCGCTATTGTAAATAAAAATTTTGAAATAAGATTAAGTATTGTTACATATTTCATCCTTTCTATAGCTTGAAAAAACCAATCTGGGAAAAGAATACGGCCAGGTATCATTAGAAAGGTAATGATTAGAAGTAATGATATTTCTCTAAATTTTGGTACAATTATTATTAATAGTATTAATAAAATAAAACTGCATAGTGTAAGAAAACATCTTGCCCAAAGTACATTTGAAAAAATTTGTGATATTTTTTCTTTATCATCTCTATTTTTTGCAACATCTCTTGTGGCTGTATAATTAAATCCCCAGTCTGCAACAGTATTAAACCACCCAATTATAGCAGCGGCAAAAGCAATTTTTCCAAAACTATCAACTCCTATAACACGTGCAAGATATGGCAAAGTAAGTAGAGGGAATATATAACCTGCTACTTGCAATAACGATAAATAAGCAAAATTCTCTACTAATACCTTACCATCTTTACTTTTTCTTACTCTATTTATCTTTTGTTTTAATCCCATATTATCCTATTAAAAATCTTCCAAGTTTAGTTTTTAGTGTTAGATTAGATAGCAATATAGATAATATTAATGTTAAAATAAATCCAACTATTGGTAACCAATAACTACCTAATAAGATTGGCATAGATGTTTTATAATAAAAAAATTGTAAAATAAATTGTTGGAATAAATATATCCCCAAACATAAACCATTAAACTTTATTAACCAATTTGGTATAGTAATACGCTTCTTCTCTATTAAGTAATTAACTGATAAATACAAAAGAAACAATCCTATTGAAGCATAAATAATTTTTAACAAATTCAAGATAGTAAATTTTAATATTTCTCATATATCGCCACACTCCCTATTACTTGTATTTTTTCTCTAAATAAAGTCAATGAAATAAACAATATAAGAAAAACAATCCAACCTATTATCAAATACTTTGCACTAGCAAATTTATCTATTATTTTATTCTTATTATTCCATATATAAGAACCTAAATAAAAAAACAATAAATAATAGCACATGCTTCCTAATTGAAAAGGCAACGGTAATGAAGAAAAAACAGATAAGGCAAATAGTAATAATAATTTCACCTCTTCTCTTATTTTTATTTTCATTAATATAAAAGTCGCAATGAAACACCAAAACAGCATGGGCAAAAACCACATATAACCAAGCCCACCAATAATATCATAAATATATCTTACGATATTGAATGGTTTAGAATAGAATAGAATAGACTAAAAACAATACTTGGAATAATTAATCTCTTAAATTTACTGCTTAATATTTTTTTAAAAGTATATTTCATTTTTAATTCATAAATCTGATAAGCAAATAAATAGCCTGAAATAAAAACGAATATTTCAAGCATACAGCTAAATGACATTTTAGCTATCCAAAAATATGCTCTAACATCATGAATTCCTTCTGGCATACTCCAACCGCCAGCATATATAGTAAAAGAGTGCATCAAAACCAATAATACAATTACTATTGGTCTAATAATATTAACTTCATCAAGTTGTTTTTTATTCTCTATCATTAGTTACGTTTATAATCTTCCATCAACTATTTCTTCTGGCAAGAAACTTTTTACATCAAATATTATGTGATTATCCTTCAACAATCCATTAATATCAATATTATAAAACTCCTTATGAGCAACAGCAAGGATAGCTGCATCATATCTGTCTTCTGGCAATTGATTGGTTATTTCTATACCATATTCATGCTTAGCTATTTCAGGGTTTGCCCACGGATCATATATTATTATCTTTAAATCATATTCATTTAATATCCTAACAATATCTATAACTTTAGTATTACGAACATCCGGACAATTTTCTTTAAATGTGAATCCAAGTATTAATATATGGCTTCCCAATACCTGTAGACCTTTTTTAAGCATCAGTTTTATTACCTGATTGGCTACGTATTCTCCCATACCATCATTCATACGACGGCCAGCTAAAATAATTTCAGGATTATAGCCGTAACGCTGGGCACATTGTGCCAAATAATATGGATCTACTCCTATGCAGTGTCCTCCAACAAGTCCTGGTTGAAACTTTAAGAAGTTCCATTTTGTTGAAGCCGCTTCAAGGACATCCTGAGTATCTATTCCCATCCGAGTGAATATCTTAGAAAGCTCATTAACAAAAGCTATATTTATATCTCTTTGTGAGTTCTCTATAACCTTAGCTGCTTCTGCTACTTTTATTGTTGGAGCAAGATGTGTACCTGCTATTATAACAGAAGAATAAATCTCATTAACTTTTTTACCTATTTCTGGTGTTGAGCCAGATGTAACTTTTTTTATCTTTTCCACCGTATGCTCTTTATCTCCAGGATTTATTCTTTCAGGGCTATAGCCTGCAAAAAAATCATAGTTATACTTTAGTCCAGAAACTTCTTCAACAACGGGGATACATTCATCTTCCGTGACTCCAGGATATACTGTTGATTCATAAACGACTATATCGCCTTTTGATATCACTTTACCTACTGTTTCACTTGCCCTATACAAAGGAGAAAGGTCTGGTTTATTATCTGAATCAACAGGTGTTGGAACGGCAACAACATAAAAGTTACAATCTTTTATATCATCAAGTTTTGATGTGCAAACAAAACCATTTTTAATTGCTGATTGTAAAAGTTCATCGCTTACTTCAAGAGTACTATCGTGTCCTGCCATAAGAGCGTCAACACGTTTTGGATTCATATCAAATCCTACTGTCTTATATTTTGTTGAAAACAATCTTGCAAGGGGTAATCCTACATATCCCAAGCCAATTACTGCAATTTTTATCATATTGTTTATATTATTTCAAATTTTCCCAATACCACTTAACTGCTTCCTTTAATCCTTGTCGCATTGAGAATTTTGGATCGTAGCCCAATAAGGTTTTTGCTTTATCTACGCTTGCAAGAGAATGAGGTATATCGCCAACTCTGTTGGGTCCATGAACAACCACTACATTTGCTATTTCTTTATCAAAATCTGATAGGTATTCTTTTAAGTATTGCACTAACTGGTTTAGTGTTGTTCTTTCTCCGTAGGCTGTATTATAGACTTGATTCAGGGCTTCTGTATTTTCACTTGCCAATGCTCTTAGGTTCATCTGAATAACATTATCAACATAGGTAAAATCTCTGGAGTATTCTCCGTCTCCGTTTATTACTGGGCTTTCGTGAGAAATGAATTTCTTTACAAATAGTGGTATCACTGCTGCATAAGCTCCATTGGGGTCTTGTCTTCTGCCAAATACATTAAAATAACGAAGTCCTATACATTCCATTCCATAAGTTTTAGCAAAAACATCTGCGTATAGTTCATTTACGTATTTTGTAATTGCATAAGGAGATAATGGTTTTCCAATAACATCTTCAACCTTTGGAAGGGTTTTGGAGTCGCCATAGGTGGAACTTGATGCTGCATAAACAAAACGTTTTACTTTGCCGTCGCGTGCGGCTATAAGCACATTCAAAAAACCGCCAATGTTTACTTCATTGGTAGTAACCGGATCGTTGATAGAACGGGGCACTGAACCTAAGGCGGCTTCCTGCAATACATAATCCACTCCATCTACCGCTTTTCTGCAATCGGAAAGGTTCCGAATATCCCCTACGATTAGTTTGAAATTTTTATGGTCAATAAAATCTTTGATATTCCGGAAATGACCGGTGGAGAAGTTATCAAGACAGATCACTTCATTATCGTATTTCAACAAATCTTCACAAAGATTGGATCCGATAAATCCGGCTCCGCCGGTAATGAGGACGCGGGAGTTTTTTATTCGGGAATAAGTCATTGTTTTAATGATTTTAATAAATAGAGGTAATGTAATATTTGGTTGTTCGTATGAATCAGAAAGTCAATTTTTTAGATTATAAGGAAAAAGATAAAAGACAAAAGACAAAAGACAAAAGTCAAAGGACAAAGGTCAAAGGTCAAAGGACAAAAGTCGAAGGACAAAAGTCGAAGGTCTAAGAGTCTAAAGTCAAAGGTCAAAAGTCAGCTTTAGACATTAGACGTTAGACCTTAGGCTCTCAGTCAAAAGTCAAAAGTCAGTCCTTAGACAGTTGGTTGTTGGTTTATAAATTTTCCCCTTTTAGTCTATCCTCTATTTCGGCTATTGAAGGTAAGGATGATTTTAGA
>JGI20225J20221_1001181_pt1 | contig 30247 bp, 26 predicted proteins | sample BioMet4_FD_20221 | JGI IMG/M metagenome (IMG submission 20221)
CCACCAAAATTCTCCATCGGTGATTACCAGAGTCATCCGATGAAGTCCTAAGAGCCCGCACGGCGCAAGCCCTGCGGGCTTTTTTGTGCCTGCAATTTGTCCCGCGTAGTCCGAAGAGAACTAATTAAATCCGAACCTTTTAGGCCCATTGATAGGCCCAACGAAAAGCTCTATTGTTTTCGTTGGGCCTAAACGCAGGGAGACTCCCCATGGCAAGAAAAACCAAGCCGTTAACCGATACGGAAATCAAAGCTGCCAAACCTAAAGATGCCGATTATCAGCTGTATGACGGTGACGGGCTTACTCTGCTAATCAAGTCCAGCGGTAGTAAGCTCTGGCAGTTCCGTTACTATCGGCCTCTGACCAAGCAGCGAACCAAACAAAGCTTCGGAGCCTACCCTGCCGTCTCGCTTTCTGATGCACGTAAACTCAGAGCCGAATCTAAAGTTTTATTGGCGAAAGACGTTGATCCCCAAGAATATCAGAAAGAACAGGCGAGAAATTCTCAAGAGGCCAAAACCAATACTTTCCTGTTAGTTGCCGAGCGTTGGTGGAATGTGAAGAAAGCCAGCGTAACAGAGGACTATGCCGACGATATCTGGCGCTCGCTTGAGAGAGATGTTTTCCCAGCTATCGGTGATATCAGTGTCACTGAGATTAAGGCTCATACTCTGGTTAAAGCAGTGCAGCCGGTTCAGGCCAGAGGTGCATTAGAGACAGTCCGACGCCTTTGTCAGCGTATTAATGAAGTCATGATTTACGCGCAGAACACAGGCTTGATTGATGCAGTTCCCAGTGTAAATATCGGAAAAGCGTTCGAGAAACCGCAAAAGAAAAACATGCCAAGCATCCGCCCGGAGCAACTACCACAGCTAATGCAAACTATGCGTACGGCTAGCATTAGTATGTCAACGCGGTGCTTGTTCATGTGGCAGCTTCTCACCATTACCCGACCAGCCGAGGCCTCTGAAGCGAGATGGGATGAGATCGATTTTGATGCCAACGAATGGAAAATTCCTGCTGCTCGAATGAAGATGAACCGGGAGCATACGATTCCATTGTCTGATGGAGCCCTCGCTATTCTTGCAACGATGAAGTCTCTCAGTGGTGGCCGAGAATTTATCTTTCCCAGTCGCATCAAACCAACCCAGCCGATGAACAGCCAAACAGTGAATGCCGCACTTAAGCGTGCTGGATTGGGAGGCGTTCTCGTTTCTCATGGCTTACGCTCTATCGCCAGCACTGCTCTCAATGAGCAGGGATTTCCACCTGATGTTATTGAAGCAGCATTGGCTCATGTTGACAAAAATGAGGTTCGGCGAGCTTATAATCGTAGCGATTACCTAGAGCAACGTCGTCCAATGATGCAATGGTGGGCTGACTTTGTGAAAAAGGCAGATAGTGGTAGCCTCACTGAAGTTGAATTTACAACATTAAAGCTCACTGGATAGGAGAAATTCTTAATCCACAAAAGCAAAAAACAGGAGTGTGTGGTAATGACGCAATCCTGTTTTAAAATATCTTATTTCTTGGGCTACATGCATGATTTGACCGGAAGAGCATTGGCTCGTACTATCAGAAATAAATGTGAAGCAGCCTGCAATCGTACAGACTTGTTGAATGACGCCAAATGATGCAGACATGGGAGATTATGTTCTGGCTGCGACCTCTAATACCTGATAAACCAGCCTTCCATTGGTACGGGCACTTCCAGACACTATTATAATAAATCAGGGGAAAAATTTTATTTACCCTTCGGGCTGCACATGAAGAGGCGAGTAGATTTAGAGAGCTACTCGAAAAATGTGATCCATCAACAACCTACCTCATACCTCACGACTTTCCTGTCATGAGTTGCAGGCTTTGCTCAATGCTGCTTTCCTTCCACTTTCTGCAATTATGGCCCGAGCTGGAATTGAAGGGTGTCACAGGAGCCACCGGTAAAAATGGCGTGATAACTCACTACTGGCTGGAAGTGGGGGATTACGCTATTGATATCACTGGGGACCAATACAACATCATCAACGCCAGTAAACTAAACGAAGATATCGTAAGAAGCAGGCCATTTGTGCCTGTTCACGTCGCTCACCGAAAGGACAGCTATCTCTATAATTTATTTAGAATTCAAGGGAAGGAACGTTTAATCTTTGGATTTCCGACAATCGGTGACGATTTCGTCGATGAGATGGAATGTGATTATCGCCAGCTTGTTGGCTGATGGTAAACATAGAACGAGGATAATAGTGCAGATCTGCGCTTATATCGGCAAATCTGCAACTGAGGTTCTACTGGCCTTACAGTGGCTATGACGTTATCTGACTTGTGCCTAAGTTCCGGTAACCGTCACTTAAATGTTTGGTGTTGTTCTTTGCCAGGTAAGCGACCCGTAGCAGGAAGTCATAATAATCAGGGCTTAACGTTAATGCGTGGTGTCGTGTGAACCAGGCTGTGTGGTTCTTCGGGAAATGAACCCGACTGGCGTAATCGGGATAATCAAGTCCAATAGCGCTGCACCAAGCTTTCTGAATACGAGTCGCCATATTATCAGCATCAGGTTCGGTATAATTCCCGAGATAAGCATAAACCTCTCTGTCAAACAACAGAACTAGGTGGTAGTGGGGATGTTCGCTGGTATTACGTTCTCGGGCCCAGATATAAGCGGGTAATGCAGGTTCACCAGCCCTGCCTGAACGCAGGTGCTCAGCCCGTAGCTGGCTTTTCAGGGAGTCTAAGGCTCGGGTGATAGCCTTCTCATCATCTCTTTGAAAACACAATGGTAAATCAGGTTCATCGGCAGCATGGGACTGAGCAAATCTCAAGACAGCAAACACGGCGAATATGCGGTTATTCTTCTCAAGAAAATCATATACCACCGCAAGCGAGCGACGAAGCATATATCGCGACATCCGGGATCTATATTTATTTTCTGCATCCAGCAGAAGGGATTCAAATCCTTTTTCAGATAACTCATTAGGTGATCTCATAATAAATTACTCAAGTAATTTTTGTTAGTGGGTAGCAGTAGGCTACCCATGTAATTAGGCGTACAGGTCCCTTTGCAGGGATGTATTATCTCTGCTGGTATCTGTCATATAGGGCTGGTTAGTTAACTGGTATACACGTATATGTTAACAAGATATACGAGGTATATTACATATACCGACTAGCTAAGCTAAGAAAAAATATTATCCGCGATAGTCGAACCCGCAACCAGCCAGGGGTTGCCAACAAGGTAACCCCTTGATAAATAATAAATATTACTCTGAAGTTATTCAGGCTTAACAAGCTTGCTCATTGCCAGTGATCCAGACAGGTATACGGGTGTGTTAGTTTTCTCTGCCAGTTCGACAGGATGCATTTTTGAACCGGTAAATTTGACATAATTTATACCTGCTTCTTCGTATAATTGTACCTTTCCTTTAGATTCAAGCTTAGCCAATGCTGGCATCAAGCGCGCAGAGCATCTGGTTGATAACGGTCCATTTTTGATCATGACATTTCTACTGAAATTATAAGAACCATTTTGAACAAGGCGCGACTCCATCCAGAATAATATTTTTTCTTCATCACTCAACTCTCTTGTAGAATCAATTTTTGTGATGGCGTGATTGACAAACCAGTCCATCAGATTCAAAGCTGATAACAAATTTTCCTTTGTTATTATTGTCGAATCAGGGTCACCAGAAACTTGAAAAATGCCTGCCATTCTGAGCCCCTGCTCTATAATCCGAGCACCTATATCATCGTAGTGATACAAGGAGCCTCCAGGTTTCATCTTTTGCTGCAAACTTAACGAAGTTGCACCCAATAGCTCCTGAGCATCCGGGGTCAACGTCAGTGTTATTAACTCATCATCATTTTCTCTTCGCCTCACACCCGCTTTTAAATGCCGCGTTATCACTGAGTACAATTCAGAAAGCACTGACTCACTATGAGTATAATGGTCACTGATGATGCACGGTGTAGTAATCTGCTCCATGTCTATCATCAGTGTACGCGCCTGCAATCCAGTCTCTCTGATGTTTACTCTTTTCTGTCTGCTGGTATTGTTATAAGGTTGAGGTTGCATCATTAAAAAACATGAAAATACATAATTTTCAATAACAAAACTTTCACTGGATGCCCTGTCTATCGTGATTTTGTCTCCGCACCAGTATGTATTGAGAAGCGCGGGGTTGTTGAACACACTCCCCTTGTATACTGCTGTTGCCTCGTCATTAAAAAGCGCCTTATTTTGATACTCTAGCCCGATTGCTTTTGCGAGAGCTTCGCTTGTCGGATTCGTTGTGATAATGATCTTTCTTACTGGTTTATCCGGCTTTCGACCAATGTACTCTTCAAGCGCCTTACCCGTTTCGGTAGTATCTTCACCCTTGCTCAGAGTCTTTTTATAAAGCCTGTTTAATACTTCAAACTCTGCCTCCCAAAGAATATTTTTTCGCTCATATGCTTTAAGCTCAGCACGATAAGTATCTTCAAACTCCCGTTCCTGTTGTGCAAAAGGGTCCTTCAACAATCTGAATATTGTTGATTTTCCACTGCCAGATCTTGAAAGCAGCAGCAGATATAAGGCCAGAGGAAATCGCTGTTTATTCTTTAACTGAACACAGTACAAATCCTGACAGGCCAGCCCTAAAAAGGCTAATAACGTAACAAGGATTATTTCGATAGCCACTCCAGTTATGTAGTGCAAATGCGAAGCCCAATACCTGATGTGGCGTGGTAGTATGTCAAACTTCAGGTTAAGTTCATGATTAATTTTGCTTTTAAATTTATTGCTCATTGCATCATCCTTTTTTTGGTAAAAAAATTAAACTGTTCGGGAAGCGAGCCACTCGTCTACAGAGGTAGAGCGCCAGCCGACAGATGCAGCCCCAAGCCGGATCGGTTTAGGAAAATCAGCATCGTAGTAACGGGATTTTGGGTTCAATTTCTCGTAGATGCTGGATCGGGATATTCCCAGGAGTGCCGTCAATTCAGCCATACGCAGAATGCGCAGAGGCTGGTTAGAATGGTTCGTTTGTTCGCATGGCTTTAACATTGTTAGTTCCCCTTATTGGACGTCTTAGTCAGCGCTCGAACTCTCTCATACCATCTGAGATACTGTCCCCGTCATAAAACGGAAACCAACCGGAGGGAACGTGGGGACTCATGCTTTTGCTGATATGATGTATCGTCTTTACCAGTGCTTTGGCCTGTTTGAAAAGGATGACGAACGGCGTGAAGTGCGTGGAAACAGCAGTTTTTCCTTTCATCAGAATTTTTTTGATCAAGGCTATAACGATGTAATAAGAATAATTGACAGCAATGAAGTCTTCAGCCTCGAAGAAAGACGCGAAGTTTTTTACAAATACGAGCAACTATATAACGCGCTAATGCATATTCCGGTCTTTTCTCATCTAGATAATCGACAAATCACAAAGCGCTACCTTCAGGTCGCATTGCCTCCCATAGTAGCATTAGACGTCTATAATTCTCTTCCCCCCGATGATGAAATGCATTTCTATTACCATATTCATCGTTTTTTGATCAGCACACACTGCCCACACGAAAGAGCTGATAAAAGAAAGATTTATGCAGGAGTGAAAGAATATCTACGGGAATATATTCGCACACTTGATTTTCACTACACGGATCATCTGACATCACTTATTAATTTCATTAATAATATTAAAGCAAGTAGTGGACAGAAGGAAGCGACTATAAAGAGAGTAATAGAAGATTGCCGTTCAGAGTATAATGAAAGCTACATTCCTGAAAAGAACATAAAAGTCAACTCACTAAATTTAAATAAAATTGAAAGGGCTTATCTGTCGCTTAACGTGCTGCTTGCATTCGAACGCAAGACCTCAGCAGTCACCGCGGTATCCATGCATTACCGACACACAGTGAACAATGGCATTAATTATAACAATAGTTATGGTATTTTGTGTCGATATATCTACTCTAAGGGGTATGACGAAAAACTGTTACATTACATTACTCTTCCATTTTATAATATGGCTATCCGGCCCGTTTCGGTAACTATAGAGGAAAAACCGTATCGTTATGTACACGAATTAAAATGGCTTATTTTTAACACTAGGAATAACACCAAATATTCTAAATGGGATTTAGCCGAAATAGCATCTTGTTTCAAATCCGCATCTAACTCAGATGTACTAATACCCTACTTCCAACTTTTGCAAGTCATCATTTTTCTCAGTCAGGATAAAACAGATGAAGCATTCCGACTTATAAACAAAATCCCATTAACTACCTTACCGATTGGTTACCTGCCCTCAGCCTTTTCAGTTATCAAACTGGCATTAAAAGTGAAACTGGAAAGAAAAAAAATAAGAAACAAAACATTACTGTCCGTGATAAACAGCACCTTGAGCAATCAAGGTGCTGTTACCGAACTTATTGCTGTAACTCAGGGAGAAACTGATAGTAATCTTGTATTATGCGCAGATAACATGACGATCATGCGTGCAATAAAAATGTACAACCACCTGATAAGAAAGGTAAGTTATTCATCTGAAGATTCACTATCTGATGAGTGTCCACAAGCTATATTCGGGATTCTTGATGAAATAGAATGTGCGCTGGGTAAATTAAATATCCTTATTCGCGAAACAGGTGATAGCATTGACAGTAATGAACTAGCCGGGCTTATAGTGAAAAATAAAACACTAACAACTCGTGAATTGAATGAAAACCTGGTTGGCGTACTTGATAAATGCACACTTTATAATTTCCTGAGTAGCATCAATGTTTTTATTAGTTATTTGAGATGCCCTGGAGAAGAACTAGGACACATCAGGATATTTTCCGGAGTAACAGAAAAGCCAAGACGTCTTCGGGGAAAGATATGTGAGGCTTTGAGGATTGCATCAGAAATACGTAGAGAGGGGGAATTTAAGAAGAAGGGAAAAACGACCAGACGTCAACAGAAAAGCGCTGGCGCAGTCCGAAAAAGCAAATGATGCTTTATGACTCCCCTGCTACAGCTGCTACACGTAGCAGCTGTAGCAGTTGCTAGGAAGCAATATACACACTTTTGGCCTAAGCTAATACACATTAGATTACTCATTCAGGAGAAGACGAGTTGCTCCCACTATCGGCAATTCAAAACACTTCATCGGTTTAACGTTCTGTATTTCTAACAGTACCTGGGTAAGCTGGCATATCCAGCAAGATATGCTGGAAATACCCAAACGTCTGATGAGTCTCTTCAATTGCTTTTCTTTGTTTCAATAGAATTATATCCGTCCACTTCCGACGTAGTATGATGCTTTTGTTCAGGTCAAGAAGCCACACTCAGTGTAATGCTAAAAAATTAGAGCCCTAAACGTTTCATTAGAAGTAAGCCATTCGATCTCAGCAAAAACGATGTTTCATCTTGCGATATATTCCATATCTCAGCTAATTTAATTGTTACAGTATTAGCCTCCCATGGCATTACATGCGCACCACGCATTTTCGCAAATGGTCCATCGCTCTCTGGGACCACTCGATCACGTGGCATCAGTGCTGCCAGCTTACGTCCATTAGCAGACTCCATCATTGTTGGTCCAACACTGAACCAACAGCCGGCATCGGCTGCTCTTCGAAGGACGGAAGGTGAATCGGTAAACCAGTGAAGAACCGCTGTGCCAAACCCAGGATTCACATCAAGAATATCTAAAACTTCCTTGGCTGCAGCCCGAGAATGAATGCTGAGAACTCGCCCACCTAGTCCTACACACTTTTCAACAATGGCTTTAAATATATTCTTTTGAAGTTCAAAGTACGGCCTGCACCGTGATGAACCATCCAGACCAATTTCGCCAATACCAGTGCAATCCTCCATTTGTGATAGCAACATTTCCAATTCGCTATGTTTTTTATCTGCTATCTCAGGGTGTAGGCCTGGGGAAATGAAACATTTCTGAGTGGTAGCCAGAACTTTCGAAGTTGCAGCGTATGCTCTTGGGCTAGTTGTAACCAGCCATACAAATTCGGTTCGCTGCAATGCTTCGATGTAGACTTTCTTGGCATTCGGATAAAGATCTAAGTGGCAGTGGAAATCCATCAAATTATACCGTCCCTTCGAAGCAAGGCAGCTAACTCAGCTAAACCCTGTTCAGCAACGTGACGATAATGAGGGCGATCCGCAGCTGACGCAAAGGCTAGTGTGGCCCCTAGGAAGGCATCAATCCCTTTTTTTTCGGCGGCGAGTACAGCACAAGCCACTGCCATTGGATCGTCAGCATTTGCTTTTCCTGCCAACGACAGATTGGTGAATTTATATCTTGTCGTATCAGAAATACCCCAACGCTGAATCGCAGCTTTACGAACCATACATGGCACGCATCGACCGCAGTGTGTTCGGTTGTAGGTACGGAAACGACCACAACTTGTCGAATCACATGCAAATCTTGCTAGCAGTGTTTGATCTGCACACTGTGCCAACATCTCTCCCTTCGTCATGAACCGATAGGGCATACACAATTGAGCATTGACGCCAACGGCATCAAGTAATTTTTGAAGGAAAGTCATGAACTGTGGATGTGTTGTTCTTGTGCTGAGGCTAGCCATCCTTCCCGGAAGCAATGGAGGATTGATACTTATGAATCCATTTTCTGGTACCAATATTTCGGCTCTTTTGACCGCTAACAATGATGTAGCGAGCACAGCAAGACCATAGAACGCCATTGAGCGAGCTCTGGTCGATGTTTCTTTTTTACCACTAAAAACGACTTTATGACTCCACTGTTGATGCCAGTCGCCTCCACCTAGTGCATCAGCATAGGCAACTTGCCGAGCAGAATCTTCAAAAGCAAGTTGTGACACAAAAATTGGTTTACGCCCTGCTGCTGTTGCATCTATACCACCTATCAGGCTATCAAGGCCTCCAGAAAGTAGTGACACACAATCTCGGTCGCACTCTCTGTGATTGCCTTTTGGTGGTGTTGGGCCGCCAGTCAGGAAGTGCAGCGTCCAAAAGTCACCAGAAAGAACTCGAAGCATTTCCTCTGCAATAGCTTTATTTGCTTCCCAAGGAACTGGATCATTAAGTGTAATATCGAGCTCAATTTGGCGAGTCCAACCATCAGCACTATTTTTGCGAAGAACAGCAACATCTGAGGCATAAACAGCAAAACAAAAAAGCATGAAATCCCACACTGGGATCGATGGGGCATAGCCAGCACTTTCTAGCTTACGCAGCCAACCAGAGGCAATACGTCCAATGCCGGGTCGTGATGATGCCTCTAGGAAGGTGAATGCACGAGTGCCTACTGGCACATTTTGGGGTAGCGAATTGATACTTGAGCAAAGAATTTTCATGATTCAGAGAACACCGTAAGGGCGTCTTGTAACGCCGAAGTCGCAATTTCTCGCATGGAATGTGAAGTACTGCCAGAACGTACCTTTTCCATCGATTTGTTAACAACAACCATAATGTAGTCAAGCACTTGTGCTAATCGCTGTTGTATGACGCTGGGTACATATTTTAGCTTTTCAAAAACCCTTCCGAGTTCAAGTTGAACCCGGTTGTAAACATCGTACGCCACTGTGAATGCCATTACATTGGCAATCTGGTCATCCGCAAGATTGAAGATATCAGCAGTGGGATCTACTTCATAAAGATGAGAGATGGCCTGATTCATTGCATGCTTGGCTGACTCTTCGTCAATACTTCCACCCGTGGGCAGCAGCTTTTGTACAACTTCTAGTGCAGTATCATGGGCAGATAGATTTCTCTGTTTTACCGAAGCAACCCACGCATCGATATCAGGGTCGGTCCCATCTCGGGCTGTTGCCAGAAAGCCCCCTAATGAAGCAGAAGCTATAGCGCCGGTGCGCATACGACTCGCCGCTTTTACTGAGCCGCCCATACCTTTTTTAATGAAACTCGAAATACCTCGCCGTAAATCAGATCCACTACCAGATTGCACGAAACCCGTGAGAGCCCTTCGTGCTTCCTGATAACGACCCGCTGGCGCTGCCGCCGGACTTTCTACATGCTGCGGTGTAGTGTTGTCATTCTCCGAGTCACTGTCATTTGCACCATCAGAGCCATCTTCGGGAGCTGGATTTGGTGATATAGGTTTGTCTGCCTGGCTAGAGTCAATGCCAGTTTCAGCATCATCTAGCCATGGTGGATCAAATGATGCGCCAGAACCGGCTCCTGCGCTTGAGGTCGAGGTACCCATTTATTTATTTCTTCCTTGCGTTTTCAATTGCACGTTTAACAGGTTTCGGAATCTGTTCGTCCCGTTCCCACTTAGATAAAACATCTTTCGCCCAGCTACACTCTGTCAAAGCTGAAACCAAGCCTGGGGCGAGCTGAGAAATAGGTGCCTGACTAATGAGTGCAGCGGCTCGAGCCCCGGTACTTGGGTGAATATGAGACACCTCGATAAGCATCAAGACCTCTTCGGCCTTTTGCCATAAACGGTTTGGTCGCCGAATTTCCCAGGCGCGAGCCATGGCAAGACCAGACTGCAGTTCACCAGCATCCATTATTTGCTGTTTTAATGCTTCGTTCGAATTTCGGGCTGCCACCAACGCATCACGTAATGCTTTACCTGCTACGTTCAGATCATCGGCACCAAAATCCCTAACGGTGCTATCTCTACTGAGGTGCAATATTGGTCGCATATCCATATCACCAAGCAGAGGTTTAAGCTGCAGCCACTCACGAACAAACTCTTTATCTCCAAATAGGGTGGGGAGCGTATTATCCGGGTCTTTAGCTGCCATCTCTGCGTCATGAAGAATGCTGACTCTGCCTTCGTTTTCGGCCGAAACCTTTTCTGCCAATGCATTCGCCGTAGCTTCGTCACACCGCTCGAGCAAATGCCACTTAGCCAGAATTTGTACATCCACATCAATGCCTTGTGGTTTAGCTAATGTCTTACGCAAAAACACGGTATTAAGAAATCGCTTAATCAGTCGTGGGTTGGCCTGGACTGTACTTGCACTAAAAAGTAATGGAGCCAACCTCTCAGCTAGCCCCATTAGGTCGAGCAACTCAGCATCCTCCTTTTCCACCAGCGTTTCGAGGAATGCAAGATCAACGGTTTTTCCAGTCCAAGTTTCTCGTAGTCGAGCTTCTACGCTGAGTTTAGCTTTCTCAAAACTCTCGGTTTTCAGCTGTCCGCTGCGGTGAGCACGTTCCAAAAATAGCAACGCGGTATATGCTTTAGTCTCGTTAGCGCCCAGTCTTGGTACTCGCAATGGAACTTGAATTAACTTGTCGAAATAATTAGTTGCGATATCGTCATCCAAACCAGTACCAGCAAAGTGGACACGGACGGCTCCACGAATAAACACATCGTCCGCGGCAATGACGAATGCACTTCGACGCAGAAACAGTAGCAACCGAATAGCCTCGAGCGTTGAAATAGCAGTCTTAGGTAGGCATCGATCAAGGTCATCGACAAAGACTACCAACGTGATATTCAGCTCGACGAGTAGCTCTTCCAAGGCTTCCCGAAAGGATTGTATTTCTTTTGGCAGCGAAACGGGTTTAGCTTCGTTCAAGAGTCCTTTGGTAGCATCTGATGCATCTTTGGCGACTGCGATGCCTTCATTAAGTGATTCATTCTGCAATGCACCTTTTCCAGCCTCGACAACTTTTCCAATAAGACCGACCGGAACCCCTGTGATCAAAGTGGCTGCAACTTCTCCACCAAGTTGAGCCAACCGTAGAAAATTAATGCGCTTGACGAGGGATTTTGCCTTACCTAAAAGTCCACTATTCTGAGCGACTACAGCCTCAAGTACTGCATCTCCAACCGTCTGTAGCAGCGCGGTACGTGCATCCTCAAAGCCTTGGTAAAGCCATGGATTGAAAGTTATCACTACATGTTTTGGTCGTTCCTCAGAGGCAATTCCCACTCCGACAGTCTGTTCCAGCGATAACTCAGATGCGATCATCCGTACAAGTGACGATTTTCCTGCGCCCCAGCCTCCCGAGATCCCAATCGAGATTGGCTCCCCACCGGTATCTTGAATGAGCTCCGCACATGCTTTTGCTACTAGGCGAAAATTAACGTAATCAACGGTTGTCTCATTGTCATGCCACATAACGTCCCCAATTATTTTTCTTCAAAACAACTGTTTACTAATCTCAGAAAGTTCTTCGACCCGACACCTGCTACCGAATTTATAGTATATGGGCAAGTTCCCTTTCTATTTGCAAGGTTTTTATTAGGATAAGGTAGATAATTGCTGTCGAACTCAAATTCATTACAAACATAAATTTTAGAGTGACTTCCATGGCCTTCTACGGGGGGATTACCTCACTCTGGTTAAGCGCTTCTGGCGTAGCCAGTGGTGCCGGGCTACGGCTTGGCAGACGTTGCTTTCCTTTTCGACGAAAACTCAGTTTCTGCAGACAGTAAATCCAGTGAACACGCTTATGGTTCCAAGCGTTACCCTGCCTGCATATCATCAGGAACCCGGAAATCTCAAAAAGTGCGTGGAACTAAAACAGGTATGCTTACACCGGGGGCAGGTCAAACTGAAAGCTCAATTTATTTAAAAAAAAGCATAATTAACTCCGACCATTCAAAATGGTCGGAGGGGTATAAATTCCTATCAATTTAGCATTATCTCATTTGACATGAATAACGCCGCTCACCTATTTTTTGTCCTTTAGCTAGTTCATAGCAACCTAGAAAAATTTATTCGCTGCAATATAAATGCTACTTGCGCAGCGATAAAATTGCCCGTGCGGTTTCAGCACGGTTAGCAATTTGCATTTTTTGTATTGCAGCATCCACATCTTCACCACTTTTCTTATTCAGTTTAATCAGAAACTCAACAGGTAATAGCGAAGTTAAATTTTCAAGTTTTGATTCAGACCAATTGATGGTTGCAACAACCCCTTCAATTCGCTTAATCATTAGGTTTTTAAGTAATTCTAAACGCTCTGGCTCAACGGTTATATAACCAATCGGCAGGGTTAATGCACTATCAGAATTAGGTTGACCGTGGTATTGCACCAAAGCAATCACATCAGGAATTAAGAGGATCTCCAAACGATCAAACTTAGCCTCTGAAGTAAGGCCAATACCGGTAGGAAAACGACCTAAGTGTCGCTTACGTTCTTGACGTTTCTCACCTTCATCAGCGCTTGGGTGTAAAAGCGAAATGCGGGCAATCTTATCATCGGCATAATTACCAAGTATATCGCCTAGATCGCGATTAAAACGCGAAAGTTGACTGCCATTAGCTCCCCACAGTGGTACTTTACTGCTATACCACAGCGCTTTTGGAGCTGTTTTACCCACATAATCACGTAATGCATTATGCAACATACTAATGAACAGCTTAGAGTTGTGCGGCAAATAAACAGCCCCTAACATGCCGGTAGTCAATGAAGTACCGTAGCCAGTTTTCCGTTGTTCGCGAGCCTCTATCCAGCCGGAATAGTCGAACTTATAACCATTAGCAAATTGTAACAACACTTTATCATTTGCTAGTTTACAGAAATCTTCACAGTCGATACCAAATTCATCTAGTTTATGTTCTCCCAAAAAATCTGCGATATGAGCCTCCAGCTCGTTTGAAAGCGGCAGTCGGGTGTTACCTAAATATTCATAGGAGCGAGTAAATTTCTGCGGCTCAATGCTACCAGCAGAAGCATCGTAGCTAACCTCTATCTCTATTGGGAGCTGCACCATTTCATGCGAACTACAGCCCATTATCTTATATAATCTAGTCCTTTGACGCTCATACTCGCTGTTGCGGCTGAGCAAAAGATGGTGGCGAAACTGGGAGCTAAAAGCCTCTGTTACCGCAGCAGCATCTCCCCCGATCTGATGCCGAGGCAATAGCTCTGGCAGTCCAGAAGTAAAACGACGATTCGGTTGCGGTTTACATATCGAAAGAGTTAATAGATCGAATGCCACTTCCTCCGTACGTTCTTGATACTTAACTAAACTTGGCTTCCCACCATTACTAGCTGCATGCTTACGTAGGAATGAGCTAGCCTCAATATGCCCATCAGGGTTAATGTTGATCAGTCTGTTAGCCAGCAAGCCATCAAGCAATACCTCTCGCTCACGATCGGTTAGACCAAAGTAATTCTGTAACTCGCTGGGATAGAGCTGATCAAAAATCAGCAGCAAGCGACATGCAAACTGTTCAATTCCAGGCATCAGTTTTTCAGTGGTCAAAGCGCAGTTGATCTTGTAACTACGCGCAGGTAGTAAAACGGTAATCAGATTACCCAGACGTGGTTCTGACATTAGTTGTTATCTCCAAGCAGACTTTGACCACACAGGATTTGGTAGTTGGGTTCATCTACGGCAACCTGTTTACTAATAAATTCATGAACGTTTCCAAGTGCTGAATCATTATTGGTCTTTGACCACATACGCCTAGCTCCCAGAATCAATAACCTTTCTTGAGCTCGCGAAATAGCAACGTTTATTCGCGGCGCATCGCGCAGGAAACCTTGTAGTTTGTTGGGGTTATCGCGAACCAGACTGAGGATAATTATCTTGTTCTCCTGGCCCTGATATGAATCAACGGTATCGATCTTAATCAAACCACGTAACGATGCAGCCCATTCAGCCCGACTGATAGCATTGTCAATTTCCTCTTTTTGCTGACGATACATTGTGATTATACCAATAGGATATGGCTGCTCTGTGGTAATAGTTTGCTCAAGCTGTGCAATGCAGTCATCGCTCGACAATGACTGCAAAGCCTCTAACAGTAGCCGGACTTCTCGTTGATTATAGTAACGGCCATTACCCTTATGCTCTTCTGCACCTGCTTCATTAGGGCTCGAACTATCGATCCAAGTAACAGTTTTGTTCCAAGGACTTGGTAACTGGGAATACCAATCTGGCGAGACTTTCCTCGATGAATGCAGTTTACCGATATCTTGAGCGTAAAAGCACTCCGATACTAACTCGCCAATTGGTTCTACCATTCGATATTGAGTATCGAGTGTTACGCCGTCTGTTGCTTTAAAAGCGCGTTCAAAATCAGACTCGTAAAAGATCCCTTTCCCGAGTTCTAACTTCTTAGAGGCTAACTTAAGATGCTGTTGATGATAGAATGGTGGCAATTGTTTATGATCCCCTACCAGCAACACTCGCTTGCCTGATTGCAGCGCTACCATCAATTCAGCAGCTTGTGCTCGGCCAGCCTCATCAACTATTACCCAATCAAAACTAGACTCAGCTAGCTCTAGTCGACGATTCCCAACACCAACAAGAGTTCCGCAAACCAATCGCTTACTTTTGAACATAAATCGATCAAACCCAGCCTCGCCGCCGCGTAATACATCCATCCACTCTTGGCTCATTTCCAATAGCTGCAGAAAACGTTCAAGGTTCTCTGGATTGTTATAACTGCATTGTATGGCAATTTGCTCAGCCAACTGTCTTATCAAGGTCTCATCATAGACGAGAGTTTTCAGCAAGCTGTCATCGAATATTGAGTTAATAATTTCTTGTGTTCGCAGTTTAAGCTGATTGCTTTGTTCTAATAATTCAGTCAGTCGCTCTTGATGACTAATACTACTGCTCTTTGTCTGTTCTACTTTATCCAGCTCACGGCTATATTGGCCATATGTCACCATCAAGGGATTCAGCGTACGATGTAACTGACATAACTGTTTGACTAATAATGGAGCCATCCCTAGACGCTTTCCTAGGGAGCTAACTCGCAGGTCATATTCACGGTGAAATTTATGCTGAATCTGTCGCTGAAGAGCTTTAGTTGCAACACTTAGCATACCCTCATCAATCATAAGTTCATTACCAATACGTACTGTATCCAGTTCCATTCCTTTTGTATGGCAGAGCTCTCTAGCCTTGATGGCAACATTATCAACAGACGCATGGGATTGGCCGACCAGAAGAATATTATTCACACCGCAATGTTGATACAGATAGTGAATAAATTTTGAAATAAAGGTTGTTTTACCTGTTCCTGGCGGTCCCTGCAGAACTCCAACAGGTCCCAACTCGACCAACTGTTGAAACGCCATGAGCTGCTGTTCATTAAAACGTTGTCCAGGCTGATCATAAAGCTCGCGTAATGTCTCCGCGGATGGCCGCGGTTGCATTTGCTGCATGCAGGGTTTCTGGTGGTAATCAAAATACTGTGGCAGATGCTGGATCTCTGCTTTGTTTTCAATTACTCGTTGAAGGGCTCTTTGACGCAACTCTCTTGATGATTTGTCACGGATCGACTCCAATTGTAGCTGGCTGCCGCTACTAATTCGCTTACGAGCAGCATCGAAATCAAAGCGAATAGCCAATAGATTCGGCGTAGTCTCACTTAGTCGCAACTCCCCTAACTGCACTGATTCACGCTTATCTTTAATATAAACAATGATCTTATCATCAAGTTCAAAGCTGAGGTCAGCACCGGATTCCGTAGTATATGGGTAGAGTAAGCAACCACTTGGTGATTCCTGAAAGTCAGTTGAATCGATGTTGACTATATCTCGTAGGTCTACTTCTGTGTCAGACAATGCCTGCCACAACTCAACTGGACTTGACTCACTACTATCGAAGTCATCTTCATCCATCTCTTGATTAGGATTAGCCCGCTCAATGATGGCGTCAATTACTGGCTCGAGATTAAACAGTAGTTCAATAAAAGTATTGCGCTGATTAAGTGAGCCACGCTGTAATGAAAGTTGAGTATTAATTTTAGCTTGGGAATATTTACCAGCCTTTATACTTTCTTCGATCGATAATCCTTTTTTATACACTATTCTATTAATAGTGCGATTATCAGGATCCAGGTCTACCAATAGCCGCTCACCTAGGCCAGTGATGTTACAACGCAATTCATGCGCAAAGCGTGGGTTAGCTGACCAGTTACAGTGAAAATGATAGATCCCATCATTTTGTTCTAGAAGCTTCACTTCTTGCGGCCAATCATCTGCGCCCCAGCAAACAGGAATTACATTATCCTGTGACTCAGACTCCACAACTTGCTTAATCTCAGCTTGTTCCGGTGCTCGAAGTGACTGCAGCAAAGGATCGAGCGCGATAGGTATACCGTCAACGGTTTGCTTTGCACGTTCTAACTCAGCTTGCACCGGTACTGGCATATCTTCACTAAATAGCTCCTCCACCATACGATATACTGCAAAGCAATCTCGCCCAAAAGCATCAGTACTTTCAGGATTATCTGGCTGGTAGCGATTATCTGCAGTTAATTCATCACTGAATTCAAGCAATCCAATCAGAGTAATTGCTGTCTGCTCCCCGACTTGTACCAGCAGTTTCTCTGGGCAAAGATCTCCATGAGGTAACTGTTTTTCATGAAAAGCATGAATGGTGTTGATCAACGTCTCCGCAATTGTGAAACGTTGGGATTGTTCTAAAACGTTCTCAGCAATAAACTGTGACCACGGTAGACCATCCACATACTCGCTCACTACATACAAGCCGCCTTGTCCTAATAGTCCACAGGAACGCACCTTAGGAGTTGGCAGATTTATATGCGTAAGCTTATCGATTCGCTGCTTAAAAGCGTGGATACGGCGGTTAACACCAGGTTGCTGAGGATTCAAAATCACGCCATCCCACAATTTTACCTGCAGGGCTTTCCCACCTTGTTCACAGTGATAACTGATGCTGCCAGTCGTAGCAATGGCAGCAAGCGCAGGGTAAACCATAGACAACTGTTCAGGAAGCGGAGGAAACTCAATTAACACACCAACGCTGTTCATCCCTTCGCGAAAGAATTTGTTTTGCTTTAACTCTTGATAAATCTGGTTAGCTTCATCAAATTCTTGGCTATGTTCCTTAGTAGCCGCATTAAACTCATTGAGCATTATGTCCGCACGTGGAAAGCGTTTACTTGGCTCAAGGTTAAGAGCTTGTTCAAACCAGCTATTTAAAATGCCGCTAAAAGGATCAGTTAATGGAGCTCGCCATTCAGGCATCTGTCCAGGAGTCAGTAACGATTCGCCTGCAAAACAAATACGATAAGCAATTACAGCCAACATGAATACATCTAGGCGATAGGGCTCAACTGCTTCTTCAAAAGCATCTTCGGGCAGAGTATATGGAGCACTTTGCAATGTCGGACGTAATGCCTCTAGGCTATTATGTCCCTCCAGCGAGGCTGCGCCAAAACCAGTAACGACAATGCTCTTTTGATCCCCTGCGTACCATAGATTGTGCGGGTCAATATCACAATGGCCGATACCTAGGCTATGTAATTCAGAGAATGGAGCCAATAATGCACGAACGCGATCAATACGATCAGACTTACTCCATCCGTCAGCTTCGCTATCTAGTATCTCATCCAATCGGCTAAAACTACGGCGTAATTCATACAGCTCACGGGCATCATCAGTTATATCCTCCTCGGATAATTCCCTTACCGCACGCAACATATAATCCTGCATAGTTGCACTGCCATGACGAACCAAGCGACCGACTCGAGTCTCACGCAGCGCTATCTCAGACCATAATGTTTGCATTGCATTTGCCACACCCAGGGCATCAAAGTTCCACTGACGCAGCAGACCTCTGTGTTGACTATTGTCTTTGTGGGTAGCCCTGAATTCGTTGTAGACCATGTGAGGGTGACTAAAGAATGGCTTATCGTTCGCAAGATAACCGCTTTCTTTAAGTGGTAAAGGCCTGACTTTTGGGCCTTCAAAGAAGGACTTAATGATCGGTAATGCCTCATCTGAATTTGGCCGAGGCTTTCCCCCCTCAAAAAGATGAGAAAAGTTAGTGTCCTGCACCAGCTTTTCGTAATTTTTGGGGTTGCCTATAGTCAAGAATTCATCACGGGTATGAACATAGCGACTCTCACTTGATGGCAAGTTCTCAGGACCTGCAGTGCCACACAGCACTACATGAGCCTCAACATGCAAAAAGTAACCCAACTTACGAGATAGCTCTTCCTGCAACAAATCTTTTAGTCGCAGTGCATGCTCACGCTTGATCTGATAGGGACTTTTGCCTCGTGGCTTACCATTTTGCAGCCACTTACCCCCTTCGTATGTGATGTTACCATTCCACTCTTTAAGCTCGACTAATAGCAGCCGGTCAGCAGTAATAATTAGCGTATCGATTTCCATCGATCCTTGGCTATCAGTAACAACCAAGCCAGCATAGCCAAACCAACTATCTGGTAACTGCTTAACCATCATATCAACTGTTTTGGTTTCGCTGCGGTGCAGGCCTGCACCACCTACTATCTGATACTTCACGTTTTCTCCTGCACCACTATATTTTTGTTGGTGGTAGTCAAGTAAAAATGGATGTAGTTATCTCAGACATTGCATAGATTGTGCCTGCCTGATCCTAAAAAATGTAATTATGAAAGGGAACGCCAGAAATTTTATACCGTTCGCAATGAGAACGCATTCCAAAACTTTTCAAATATATATCATCATCTTGAACATATCACTATAACGGCGAATCCATAAGGATTCGCCGTTTTTGTTTTCTTTGTTTCAGGAGATATCATGAATAATCTGGGAGGGTTGCAGTCCTTGCAGGGCTCACTTAAGGGCTTACCAGAATGGGCCTCAGAACGGGTCATGCAGCAAATTCGTCAGCTCACAAACTACGAGCCAGTTATCGGCATTATGGGGAAAACAGGGGCGGGAAAATCGTCGCTGTGCAATGCCCTGTTTGCCGGTGAAGTGTCGCCGGTCAGCGATGTAGCGGCCTGTACACGTGAACCTCTGCGCTTTCGTCTGCAAGTCGGTGAGCGCTATATGACGCTGGTGGACCTTCCCGGCGTGGGGGAAAGTGGTGCACGCGATACTGAGTATGCTGCGCTGTACCGCGAACAGCTACCCCGGCTCGACCTAGTACTGTGGCTGATTAAGGCTGATGATCGGGCTCTGGCGGTGGATGAGCATTTTTACCGGCAAGTGATTGGTGAGGCATACCGGCATAAGGTGCTGTTTGTTATCAGCCAGTCAGACAAAGCTGAACCCACCAGCGGAGGAGAACGATTATCCACAGAGCAGAAGCAAAACATCAGCCGCAAAATCTGCCTGTTGCATGAGCTGTTCCAGCCCGTGCATCCGGTGTGTGCTGTGTCGGTCCGTCTACAGTGGGGACTACGGGTGATGGCAGAGCGCATGATCCGTTGCCTGCCGCGTGAGGCCAGCAGCCCGGTGGTGTCGCAACTGCAGCATCCCTTTCGCACAACGGTAGTCCGGGAGCAGGCCCGTGACGATTTCGGTGAAACCGTAGGTGCAGTACTTGATACCATCAGTGCTTTGCCCCTTATTCCCGCCCCGATGCGGGCCGTCATTCAGGCCGTGCGCGGCACAGTGGTGTCGGTTGCCCGTGCCGTCTGGAATTTCTTCTTCTGAATATTGCTTCTTAATCCGTCGTTTCCTGAGCCCTGTCGCCATTTGAGCGGCAGGGCTTTTTTGTCTTTATTTTCCATCATGAGGAGTCTGCTTATGACCCGTCTGGCTTCGCGCTTTGGCGCAGCAAACCTTATTCGTCGTGATCGTCCGTTAACCCGTGAAGAGCTGTTTCGTGTGGTGCCCAGCGTGTTCAGCGAGGATAAACACGAATCCCGCAGTGAACGTTATACCTATATTCCGACCATCTCCCTGCTGGACAGCCTGCAGCGCGAAGGCTTTCAGCCATTCTTTGCCTGTCAGACCCGGGTACGTGACCCTGGTCGTCGGGAGCATACAAAGCATATGTTGCGTTTGCGTCGGGAGGGACAGATTACCGGTAAACAGGTCCCGGAAATCATTCTGCTCAACTCGCATGACGGCACAAGTTCGTATCAGATGCTGCCGGGATTATTCCGTGCAGTGTGCCAGAACGGGCTCGTCTGCGGTGAGTCTTTTGGTGAGGTGCGGGTGCCGCACAAAGGAGATGTGGTGAGTCAGGTGATTGAAGGGGCGTATGAAGTGCTGGGGATTTTTGACCGTGTGGAAGAAAAGCGAGATGCCATGCAGTCGCTGATGCTGCCGCCACCTGCTCAGCAGGCTCTGGCACAGGCCGCGCTGACGTACCGCTTTGGTGAGGACCACCAGCCGGTTGCCCCGTCACAAATACTTTCCCCACGCCGCTGGCAGGATGAGAGTAATGACCTGTGGACCACCTACCAGCGTATTCAGGAGAACCTGATAAAAGGCGGGCTTAGCGGACGTAGTGTAAAAGGCGTGCGAACGCATACCCGTGCCGTGCGCGGCATTGACGGAGATGTGAAGCTTAACCGGGCACTGTGGGTGATGGCGGAAGCCATGCTCAGTGGTTTCCGGCCTGCGTGAGTTCACATTTTACCTCTGGCATGGTTATTAAAATGTGAATAAATGACACACCCTGTCATTTCGGGTGCACAGAACTTGCCGGTTAAATCATCAGAAATCCGCGCAGGTCTGATAATCACGGGCTTCATGCGCTTCCCAAATTAATTCCCGTCGTGGACATATCCTGTCAACCCTCTCCTTTAGAATCTTATTTCTTTCAGTCAGTTAACCATGCGGAGGAGCCTCCATGCCACTGACAGAGCGCCGCTACGACAGGCTGGCGGTCAGGCTGTCGCTGATTATCAGCCGTCTTGTGGCGGGTGAAACGTTAGAGATGCAAAAACTGGCGACCGAGTTTGATGTGTCGGTCCGTACCCTGTACCGGGATTTTCGCGAACGACTGATGTACCTGGACCTCGAATGTCATCAGGGATGCTATCGCCTGCGGACCGGTGCAGGTCCGCAGGGTGAACTGGATGTGCTGACTTTTGCATACCGGGCCGGGCTGGCCGATATCTTTCCGGGGCTGGACCGGCGTCTGGCGGGCGCACTGCTGGCATCGGATGGAACCCCTTGCCTGGTGTGGCAGTCACCACAGCCGATAACGACCACCAGCCCGCTGGTATTTTATCGACTGGTCAGCGCCATCACCGGCAGCCAGCGTGTATTGCTGCTCGCGGACGGTGAACGTTGTGACGGACTGGCCCCGTACCGTCTGATATTTCTCGACGGCTGCTGGTACCTCACCGGTGAACTTAACGGGCATATAACCGTGCATCCTCTGGCGACCATCCATGCAGTGACAATCCTGAACACCACTTTTACCCCTCGAAAACGACTCAGCCTGTTAACCACTCAGGCAGGCTTTATCCGGGCACTTCCTCACTTCAGCTGTATCCGTGAAGTTTTGTCACAGGCTGCCGATAACGGGGGATCGGGATGAGCTTTGGTTTAATGACCTCTGTTAACAAGGAAAAACAATGACATGGCATTACGAGATAAATGGCGTACGTCACGACAATGTGACCGAAGACGACATCACCGGCCTGATTGTTCACGGTGAACTGACTGCCGCCACTCTGGTTTGGCGACAGGGAATGACGGAGTGGCAACCGGTCTCCGCCACCCCACTAGCTTCGGTGCTACTTCAGAGCGCCATACGCGAGCATACGCCCACAGCCCCTGACGCATCAGGGGCTTTATAAGGAGTCTTATAATGAAAAGAAAATCTTTCTCTGCAAATGTGAAATGGAGTTGGTTGGCATTGTCTGTGGCACTGATGGCCCCGACTGTAGTCCAGGCAACCGCCAAAACGGCGGTAGAAGCCAAGAACTGTCAGTCAGAAAACAATACCTGCCCATATCCTTTCGACCTGTACAAAACCGACCCAGCGTACAAAAAGTCGTTTGATGAGACCATGAATCAGAATGGTTTACCGGCGATGCTCGACGAGATGAATGGTCCAGCGGGTCCGATGGAACCAGTAAAAATTGACGGTAAAGTCTACCTGAAAGGTTTTATGTGTGAAGACGGTAACTGTGGTAACCACAATCTGACATTCTTGTACCAGCCTGACCTCCATAACTTCGTGGGCTTCTACAGCAACGGTAAAGATGGGCAATGGGTTAACACCCCAAGTGATGGTGAGCTGAAAGTATTACGTGCATTAGTCAATGGGACTGCGGAACCAACACACACGCCAACCGCCACTACCACGTCCAATGATGCACCACCAGCGAATACCATCTGGGAATTTACCGGGGGTAACGGTGACACTCTGTGGAACATGTGCGGCGGTAAACATAACAGTTGTGTGATTGTTGGTAATACCAAACACGTGGCCGCCGTGTTAAATCACAAATCTGCAAGTGGGTGTTCATTAGGTGATTTTTACATCATTGACAGGGATGACCGTTCCTGGCAACAGCGAGATACTGGAACCTGTAGTCCAAATGCTTGGGTGCGCAAAGGCTCCATTAAAGGTGGTCAATATCTGTCTGTTGACATCGGCGTCGGTGATGAAACTGTTATCCAGTACCCTATCGGTTACTGGTCAGACATGAAAGAGTTTTCCGGCCCGAACCGACCATCCTGGGAAAAAGCAAAACAAGCTGCTAAGCAGTAGTGTTATCGTTACGACACGAAACATACCCTATTTTTCCTTCCTCTCTTTCAGTCCCCTGTCGCTTTTGCGACAGGGGATTTTGCTTTTAAGGTACACCGAATGTCTGAACCTAAATGGTTACCACCGGGACCTTTCATCCGACAGCAGGCCGAAGCGATTACCCGCCGATATCACAACATCGCCATTGAAGACGACCAGGACAGTCACTTCCGTCTGGTGGTTCGCGACCCCGAAGGCCGGATGGTCTGGCGGGCGTGGAACTTTGAACCGGATGCCGGTACGGCCCTCAACCGGTATATCGGGCAGGATGGCATTTGCAGAGCATTATCCACCGACTGACTGCAGTCATTTTTCAGACCCTGATTACCCCACCTCATACGCCAGCCATCGCCGCTGGCGTTTTTTATTGACGGAGAAACCCTATGACAACACAGACACAGCACGAGTTTGTTCCCGCTAACGAACCGCAGTTCACCCTCAGTGCCACGCTGGTACCCGACGAACAGCGTATCAACTTCTGGCCACAGCACTTCAGCTCCATTCCGCAGTGGATAACGCTGGAGCCACGAATTTTTGTCTGGATGGACCGCTTCTGTGACAAGTACAGCGGCGGTATCTGGTCGTTTTACACACTCAGCAATGGCGGGGCGTTTATGGCACCCGATGCTGAGGATGACGATAAATGGCATCTGTTCAACAGCATGAATGGCAATGGTGCTGAAATGAGCGCGGAAGCCGCAGGCATTGCTGTCTGCCTGATCGAATACAGCCATCACGCCTGTCGCACCGAATGCGATGCCATGACGGAGCACTATTATCGCCTGCGGGACTATGCCCTCCAACATCCTGAAGCCCACGCCATTCTGCGTATCATCGACTGACCGGAGGAACAACAAATGAAACAGCTTTCCTTTTTACCCGGCGAGATAACGCCACAGGACCGGCGTCTCATCCAGCGTGCTCTCAGGGTTCTAGACAGGCATTTGCATGAGCCCGGGGTAGCCTTCACCTCCACACATGCTGTCCGTGAATGGCTGCGACTGCATATGGCCGCACTTGAGCGGGAAGAGTTCCGGGTGTTGTATCTGGACAACCAGAATCAGCTTATTGCCCATGAGACGCTCTTTAGCGGCACGATTAACCGCACCGAGGTGCATCCCCGGGAGGTGGTCAAGCGCGCCCTGTATTTCAACGCGGCGGCGGTAATACTGGCGCATAACCATCCTTCCGGCGAGACGACGCCCAGCCAGGCTGACAAAGCCCTCACGCAGCGGCTGATTCAGGTACTTCAGATGGTGGATATCCGTGTCCCCGACCATCTGATTGTCGGTGGCAGGCAAATCTATTCGTTCGCAGAACACGGTCTGCTGTGAGGTATTAAATGAAAATTATCAGTAAACGCCGGGCAATGACGATATACCGCCAGCATCCTGAGTCCCGAATCTTTCGCTACTGCACCGGCAAATACCAGTGGCATGGCAGCGTCTGCCATTACACCGGCAGGGAAATTCCGGATATTCCCGGTGTGCTGGCGGTATACGCCGAACGCCGCCAGGACCGCAACGGACCGTATGCCTGCCTGATGAGTATCACCCTGAACTGACAATAAAGAGGTTATCAATGAGCAAAATCACATGGGGTCTGCAGCGAAATATCACGCCACACCTGGGAGCCCGTCTGGTGCAGGAGGGGAACCGGCTGCATTATCTGGCTGATCGGGCCAGTATCACCGGTAAGATCAGTGACGCCGAATGTCTTAAGCTGGATGTGGCATTTCCGCATTTTATCAGTCAGATGGAATTGATGCTGACCACCGGTGAAATGAACCCTTGCCATGCCCACTGCGTCATCCTGTATCACAACGGTTTCACCTGCGAAGCCGATACCCTTGGCAGTTGCGGCTACGTATACGTCGCCGTTTATCCCACTCAGCGCTAACAAATTTCACGAGAGCAAACATGAAAACTTTACCTGCAACAACTCCGCAGGCGGCGAAGCTATGTCTGCCGCCCGTGGCCGTCTGGCAAATGTTACTGACACGCCTGCTGGAAACGCACTATGGCCTGACACTGAACGACACGCCATTCAGTGATGAAACTGTTATTAAGGAACATATTGATGCCGGGATCACCCTGGCCGATGCAGTCAACTTTCTGGTGGAAAAATACGAACTGGTTCGTATCGACAGGAATGGATTTTCGTGGCAAGAACAAACCCCGTATATTTCCGTAGTGGATATTCTGCGAGCAAGGCGCTCTACCGGCTTGCTAAAAANTAANGTGAAATAAACGCTTAAATACAGAGCAGACTAAAGGAAAGCAAAATGCTAATCTCACCAACGAAGAGGCTCCTGCTATAACCTCCCCTCCCCTGCCAAAAAAACCTGACATTTTCTTTTAGGACCAACAATGGGACCAAATTGAAAATTGAATTGAAAGTTAAGTATTATAAAACAACTGGTTACACAACCAATTCAGACTCCGCCAGCCCACCAAAATTCTCCATCGGTGATTACCAGAGTCATCCGATGAAGTCCTAAGAGCCCGCATGGCGCAAGCCCTGCGGGCTTTTTTGTGCCTGTCGTTGTCCGAGAACATCCGGCTAAATCCAGAGAGAATTGGTACACGTTTAGGTATACGGTAGGATGTATGCCTAAAAGCGTATACCAATTCCTGAAGGAGCGACCATCGTGGCACGGACAATACGCCCCCTGACAACACCGCAGTTCTGCACGCTAAAGTGTTAGAGAAGGATCTAACGCTGCATGATGGCGATGGCCTTTTCCTGATAGTGAAAACCAGCGGGAAAATCTCTGGCGTTTCCGTTATCAACGTCCGGTAACAAAGCAGCGGACATTGATGGGGCTCGGTGCATTCCCCGCCCTTTCGCTTGCTGATGCCCGAGGGTTAAGAGCTGATTACCTTGCCTTATTAGCCAACGGAATCGACCCACAAATTCAAGCTGAAGTTGCAGAGGAACAGCAGCAAATCGCTCTGGACAGCATTTTTTCGACGGTGACCGCTAACTGGTTTCAGCTAAAAAGCAAAAGCGTTACACCTGATTACGCAAAAGATATATGGCGCTCACTGGAGAAAGATGTATTCCCTGCCATCGGTGAGATCCCTGTTCAGCAAATCAAAGCCCGTGCATTGGTTGAAACGCTTGAACCAATCAAAGCACATGGAGCACTTGAGACAGTACGCCGGTTGGTGCAGCGCATTAATGAAATAATGATTTATGCCGTCAACACTGGTCTGATTGATGCGAATCCAGCATCCGGTGTTGGAATGGCCTTTGAGAAACCCAAAAAGCAAAACATGCCAACACTTCGGCCAGAAGAATTGCCTAAGCTGATGCGTTCTCTCATCATGTCAAATCTATCTGTTCCAACTCGCTGTCTCATTGAATGGCAGCTCCTGACGCTTGTGCGCCCTTCTGAGGCCTCCGGTGCTCGGTGGGCAGAGATCGATCTCGATGCAAAGCTTTGGACAATTCCGGCAGAACGGATGAAAGCGAAGCGTGAGCACATTGTACCTCTATCTCCTCAGGCATTAGAGATTCTGGAAGTAATGAAGCCTATTAGTGCTAATCGAGAGCACGTCTTTCCTAGCAGGAATGACCCAAAGCAGCCAATGAATAGCCAAACTGCAAATGCTGCTTTAAAAAGAATAGGCTACGGTGGTAAGTTAGTTGCTCATGGCCTAAGGTCAATTGCGAGTACAGCACTTAACGAAGAAGGTTTTAACCCCGATGTTATTGAGGCAGCTCTCGCGCATTCAGACAAAAATGAGGTTAGAAAAGCATATAACCGCTCCATATACCTTGAACAGCTTAAAGAGTTAATGACATGGTGGGGTTGTATTGTTGATAAATATTAGATTACATGAAGACTGATGATTAAGGACATAAAATGAAAAAAATGATTGATTGTGAAACGGCCTTAAAAGAATTAGTTGAGACATACACCGACAGCGAGAAAATAAGAAACGAAGCTCAAACTAGGCATCATATTATCAATAAAATAATTTATAATGTGCTTGGTTGGCCTGAGGATCAAGTTGAAGTTGAAGACTATGAGCAAAAAACATTCACAGATTATGAACTAGGAAAACCACGACAGGTTATTATTGAAGCAAAAAGAGAAGGCCGTACATTTGAAATACCTGCAGGTATATCTAAAAAAAACATAATTGATATACCTGCTTTATTAAAATCCAACGAAGATTTATCTGATGCTATTAAGCAGGTTCAATTTTATTGTTCTTCAAGAGGTACGCCAATTGCGATAGCGACAAATGGGCATCAGTACATATCATTTATTGCAAGCAATCAAAACGGTTCATCTCCCCTAGATGGCAAAGCATTAGTTTTTGAAAGCTTGGAAAATATGCTTACAAACTTCACCTTAGCATGGAATATGCTTTCTTACTATGGAGTGAAAGAGCAACTTCTCCTGAAGTATCTTAGCTCAGAAGCTAGTGGAATCCCCAATAAATTATCATCTTACTTGACCATGTATCCAAAAATAAGATATGCCAGTGATATTCAAACATCATTACGTCAAATATCTGAACTCATTATTCAAGATGCATTAGAAAGTAAGGAGGTAGAGGAGGTTTTTTATCAAAAATGTTATTGCGAAAGCGGCGCATTATCTAAATATGCTCTATTGAGCAAAGAAATGTTGCAAGCACGTTATGCTGCATTGTTCAGTGATAGTGAATCATCACCACAAATTACATCTGTCAAACCTGACAGGAAGGAACAAAGTTTAGATCCAAGTATCATGGCTGAAGCTTTATCAAAGCGCCCAATTGTCTTGATCGGTGATGTAGGTGTTGGAAAAACATCTTTTGTTAAAAATCTTATATACTCTAGCGCCTTTAAAGAATTTAATGAAGCCATTTACATATATATTGATTTGGGTGCGAGCGCTACACTTTCAGATAATCTACAAGGTTTCATCCTTAATCAAATAGAGGAACAACTATATGATAAGTATGACACTGATATTACCGAATTTAAATTCATCAAAGGAGTTTACTCGCGGGACATTCAGCGTTTCTCATCCGGAATATGGGGCTCATTGAGAGAAACCAATAGAGAGAAATACGAAGAAAAACAATTAGAAATGCTTTCCGAAAAAATATCTGTTAAAGATGAACATCTCAAAAACTCGATCAACCACATTTCCAAACAAACCAAAAGACAAGTTATTATTTGCTTAGATAATGCTGATCAACGTGATTTTGAAACACAACAGCGTGCATTTGTCATATCACAAGAATTAGCTAAAGAATGGAATTCTTTGGTTTTCATTTCCGTACGCCCACAAACATTTTTTAAATCAAAATCATCAGGAGCACTTACCGCATATCCACACAAAGTATTCACCATTGCTCCACCTAGAATTGATCAAGTTCTTGATAAACGTCTCATGTTTGCTCTTGAAATGTCCGAAGGTAAAATCCCTTTAGAACAGGCTGAGTTTGTTAGAATCAATATCAATAACCTTTCAGTTTTTATTAAAGTCCTGCTTGAATCCCTCAGAAAAAATAAAGCTCTTGGCGAGTTTATTGAAAACATTACGGGTGGGAATGTTAGACAAGCATTAAGTTTTATCACTGGTTTTATTGGTAGCCCTAACGTTGAGGCAGAAAAGATAATTCGCACCTTTGAACAAGAGGGACGATACCAAATACCGGTACATGAGTTTTCAAAACAAGCCCTGCTAGGCGAATTTTCACACTTCGACCCCAATACGTCTTTAGCAATGAATCTATTCGATGTATCAATAGCTGATGAATCAGAGCATTTTCTAGTCCCTATGATAGTCGCGCTGCTATCAGAAAAAAATGAAATTCAAGATAGAGATGGTTTTTGTGAAACTTCAAAAATAGTTGAAGAAATGCAAATACTTGGTTACATCCCTGAACAAACTGAGAATGCATTAAGACGCTCGACAAACAAAAAACTTATCGAAACATCTCAACGTTTTACATTTGAAGAAGATGAAACAGGATTAATTGGTGAAATGCCAAACAAATTTAGAACAACCTCAATCGGGCAATACCATTTAAAACGCTGGATTAGCGACTTCGCGTATCTTGACGCAATGTTATTTGACACTCCTATATTCAACCCAGAAATAGTTAATGGCATGCGTACTTCTTGCGAGTCTTTTAATATCGAAGATAGATTTAATCGGACCGTCGCATTCAAAACCTACCTGACTTCCGCCTGGAATAAACTCATAAACAAACCTAGTTATTTCGATATGATCGAATCTTTAAAAACGGGCGATGCTTCATTTGAGAGTGTCAAACGGGTTGTTGATGCTAATCATAAATAGAGAACCAGGGTTGCGCGCAATGCTCTCCCCGCCCCGCCTGCCCGCTTAATGGGGCGCTTTTAATGCAGGTGCATGGGTGGCCTCAGGCTGCGCCAGAGCTGGCGCTGGCAGGGTGGGCGGGAGCGTGAAAACGTATGCAAAACCATGCACCTTACACATGCATGGCTTAATTCAGGGAAAATGGCGGGATTTACGGGGATTTTTTGACGGGATACTGCGCGGCCAGTTCAGCGCGTTTTCGGACGTAATACTGGTTTTGTGCAGGCGTGAATTTTTCACGATTATCATCCCGTGAAACCGCGTCAGGCCTGAACCCAATGGCCGTTAAAATGTCATTATCCTGTGCGGAATAATTTATTTTTCCACCGGCGGCCAGCCACACCGACAGCGCTTCACGCAGGTAATCCACCGAATGCTGCATTACGCAGTGTCTGACGGCGGGATGCTGGTTGTTATAGCCCATTAGCTCAGGGGCAAGTGCGGCGGTCAGCTCCGCGCCGTGCACCTGCATAAAATCATTCAGCCGGTTGCGGATGCTGATGCGCTGCACGTCCTCATGCGA
>JGI20225J20221_1001656_pt3 | contig 30215 bp, 28 predicted proteins | sample BioMet4_FD_20221 | JGI IMG/M metagenome (IMG submission 20221)
CCGAAGTTGCCGTGGCCGTCGACCAGGGGATAGCGCATGGAGAAGTCCTGCGCCAGACGCACCATCGCGTCGTAGACGGAGGCGTCGCCGTGCGGATGATAGCGGCCCAGCACGTCGCCCACGCAGGTGGCGGACTTTTTGTAGGGCCGGTCGGAGGTCAGGTTGTCCTCGTACATGGCGTAGAGGATGCGCCGGTGCACGGGCTTGAGGCCGTCGCGCACGTCGGGCAGCGCCCGGCCCACGATGACGGACATCGCGTAGTCGATATACGAGGATTTCATCTCGTGGACGAGCTCGGATTCCACGATGGTCTGTTCCGGGAACAGGATATCCTCGGGTTTGTAGTCTTTTTTATGTGCCAAAGTAAGGTCTCCTTTTTATGAGATAGGAGCGTGTCAGATATCCAGGTTCACGACGTATTTCGCGTTTTCCTCGATGAACTCCTTGCGCGGCTCGACGTCCTCGCCCATCAGGACGGTGAAGATCTGGTCGGCCGCCGCCGCGTCCTCGAGGGTGATGCGCCGCAGCGTGCGGGTCTCGGGGTCCATGGTGGTCTCCCACAGCTCGTGCGGGTTCATTTCGCCGAGGCCCTTGTAGCGCGAGATGTCGATCTTGACGTTGTCGTTTCCGCCGCGCAGCTCATAGGAGATGCGGTCGCGCTCGTCGTCGGAGAAGGCCACGCGCGAGGTCTTGCCGCGCGTCAGCTTGTAGAGGGGCGGCACGGCCGAATAGACGTAGCCGCGCTCGATGAGCGGCCGCATAAAGCGGAAGAAAAAGGTCAGCAGCAGCGTGCGGATGTGCGAGCCGTCGACATCGGCATCGGCCATGATGATGACCTTGTGATAGCGCAGCTTGTCGAGATTGAACTCGTCGCCGATGCCGGCGCCCAGCGCCGTGATGACGGGGCTCAGCTTGTCGTTGCCGTAGACCTTGTCGGCCCGGGCCTTCTCGACGTTCAGCATTTTGCCCCAGAGCGGCAGGATGGCCTGGAAACGCGAGTCGCGGCCCTGCGTGGCGGAGCCGCCTGCGGAGTCGCCCTCGACGATGTAGATTTCGGTGAGGGCGGGGTCGCGGTCGTTGCAGTCGCGCAGCTTGTCGGGCATCTGCCCGGACTCGAGCCCCGTCTTGCGGCGGATGGCCTCGCGCGCCTTGCGCGCGGCCTCGCGCGCGCGGTTGGCCGTCATGGCCTTGTCGAGGATGATCTTGCCGACGGCGGGATTCTCCTCGAGATACTCCGTCAGCTGCTCGGTCACGATGCTGCTCACAAGCGCACGCATGGAGGCGTTGCCGAGCTTGGCCTTCGTCTGGCCCTCGAACTGCGCGTCCGTCAGCTTGACGGAGACGATCGCGGTCAGGCCTTCGCGCACGTCCTCGCCCGAGACCTTGTCGTCGCCCTTGATGTAGCCCTTCTTGAGCCCGTAGTTGTTGAGCACGGTCGTGAGGGCCCGCTTGAAGCCCTCCTCGTGCATGCCGCCCTCCGGCGTGTGGATGTCGTTGGCAAACGAGACGATCGTCTCGTTGTAGCTGTCGTTGTACTGCAGCGCCACCTCGGCTGTGGAGTCGTCCTTTCGGCCGGACATGTAGACGACGTTCTCGTGGATCGGCGTCTTGTGGCGGTTGTACCAGCGGACGAACTCGCGGATGCCGCCCTCGTAGCACATGGAGTCGCGGCGGTCCTTCTCGGGCCGCTCGAGCGCCTCGGCGCGCGCGTCGGTGATCGTGATCTTGAGCCCGGCGTTCAGAAACGCCTGCTCGCGCATGCGCGTGTGCAGCGTCTCGTAGTCGTACTCGAGCGTGTCGAACATCTCGGGGTCGGGCTTGAAGGTGACCTTCGTGCCGTGGCCGTCGGTCGTGCCGATGACGCGCATCTCCTGGGTGATGTCGCCGCGGGAGAACTTCATCTGGTAGATGTGGCCGTCCCGGCTGACCTCGACCTCGAGCCACTCGGACAGGGCGTTGACGACGGACGCGCCGACGCCGTGCAGGCCGCCGGAGACCTTGTAGCCCCCGCCGCCGAACTTGCCGCCTGCGTGCAGCACCGTGTAGACGACCTCCAGGGCCGGCTTGCCGGTCTGCGACTGGATGTCCACGGGGATGCCGCGGCCGTCGTCCGTGACGGTGATGGTGTTGCCCTCGTTGATGGTGACGGTGACGTGCTTGCAGTAGCCTGCGAGCGCCTCGTCGATCGCGTTGTCGACAATCTCATAGACGAGGTGGTGCAGGCCCGACACGCTCGTCGAGCCGATATACATGCCCGGCCGCTTGCGCACGGCCTCCAGACCCTCGAGCACCTGAATCTGACTGGCGTCATATTCGGTCTCGACGATCGCTTGCTTCAGTTCTTCACTCATAATAACTCCTTGCTTTTGTCGGCGCGCCGTCTTCCAGACGCTTTTCGAGGATCGCCGCGTTGTATTTTGAGAGATAGACGCGCTGCATCCCGTACTCGCTCGTCAGAAGGAAAGACTTCGGCAGACCGTCGGCGGCCTCGGTGATGCGGCCGTCGCGCTCCGCCTGCGCGAGAAAATGGCGCGTGTGTTTGGACCAGGTGGTGTTGTCCAGGTCGAAGATGCCGATGACGGACTCCTCCCGCACNGCGAAATCAAAGCCGATGTCCAGATACATAGATCGTCCTCACTGGCAGACGCAGCCGCCGTTTTCGATGCGGAACGTCCGGCCGAGATCGGTCAGCCGGTCGAGCTCGCAGCAGGTGATGAACACCTGCCCCGTTTTGATCTGGTTGAGGACGAAATCCTGCCGCCGCGCGTCGAGCTCGGAGAGCACGTCGTCCAAAAGCAGCACGGGCTCCTCGCCCGAGTCGCGGCGCAGCAGCTCGCGCTCGGCCAGCTTCAGGCTGATCGAGGCCGTGCGCGTCTGGCCCTGCGAGCCGTAGCTCTTGATGGAGACGCCGTCCAGGCAGGCGTCGAAATCGTCCTTGTGCGGCCCGGTCAGGCACTGGCCGGACTCGAGCTCCGCCGTATAGTGCCGCTCCTGGTGGAGCAGGATTTCTTCAAACAGCCGCTTTTTATCGGCGAAGGGATCCTCAATCGTGGAGACGGTCTGGTAGGCGAGCGTGAGCGTCTCTTTTCCGCCGGAAAATTCGCGGTGATAGTCGGACGCGAGCTGGGAGAGCTTCTCGAGATACCGCGTCCGGTAATAAATGAGCACCGCGCCGACCTGCGCCATGCGGCAGTTGAACTCGGGCAGCGGCTCCAGAAGAGACGGATTGTCGCGGCAGTCGCGCAGAATGCGCGATTTGTTTTCGTAGAGCCGGCCGTATTCCGCGAGGGCCTCGGCGTAGTTGGGCCGCAGCTGGCAGATGGCGTTGTCCAGGAGCTTTCTTCTGCCGGCGGAGCCGTTTTTTAAAACCAAAAGCTCGTCGGGGCAGAACAGCACCGTCGTGAGCACGCCCGGAAGCGCCGCGGCGCTGCGCTGCTTGACGCCGCCGAGAAACAGCTGGCGCGGCCGACGCGAGGAAAAGAGCACCGCGCGGATGGTCTGCTCGCGCTCCTGCGAATAGACCGCGGCGTTCAGCTCGGCAAACTCGGCGCCGAAGCGGATGAGCTCCTGCTGGCGCGCGGTGCGAAAGCTCCGGCCCGTCGAGAGATAGGCGACGGCCTCCAAAAGATTCGTCTTGCCCTGCGCGTTGTCGCCCACGATCAGATTGACGCCCGGCACAAATTCGGCCTTCAGCTCCTCGTAGTTGCGGAAGCCGTACAGCTCCAGCCGGTCAAGCCTCATAGCGCCTCCGCGGTCACGGTCCAGCTGTTCTCGAGAAACGCGACCGTGTCGCCCGGGCGCAGCTTTTTGCCGCGCATGGTGCAGACCTCGCCGTTGACCTTCACTTCGCCGTTCTGCACGAAATTCTTGGCCATGCCGCCGGACTCGACGGCGTTCGCCAGCTTGAGAAAATCCTGCAGCCGGATGAACTCGGTGCGGATGGGGACGGCGATGGGCCCGTCCGCGAGCTTTTTGGTGACTCTGACCTTCATATCATTCCCCCGCCTTCAGGCGCACCGGGAGCACCATGTAGCTGTAGCTGCCGCTGCCGTCGCAGGGGCTCAGCACGATGGGGCTCAGGCCGTTTGTGAGCTCGAGCGTGACCTCCTCGGTCGGCACGGCGCGCAGCGCCTCGAGCAGATACCGGCAGTTGAAGCCGATCTCCAGATCCTTGCCGTCGCCCGCGATGTCGCACATGTCGTGCGCCTCGCCGATCGTCGACTGCGTGCGGAAGTCGGCCGTGTTCGTCCCGAACGTGCAGCGCACGGGGCTCTTGAGCTTTTCGGAGATGATGAGGCTCACGCGCTCGATGGAGTCCGTGATGGCCTGGACGTTGGCCGCGAGCTTCACGGGGCTGTTCTCGGGCAGCACGCGCCGCCAGTCGAGGAACTCGCCCTCGAGGATGCGGCAGACGAGCGTGGCGTCGCCGATCTGGAAGAGGATGTGCTTGCTGCCGAGGATGAAGGTCGCGGGATCGTCGGTGTCGCCGAGGATCTTTTCGACCTCCTTGAGCGCCGCGGCCGGGGCCACGAAGCGCAGAGAGCGGTCGAGCGGCTTTTCGGGCGTACAGCGGCGCAGCGCCAGCCGGTAGCCGTCGACGGCCACGATTGTGACGGAGTTGTTGTCGACCTCAAACAGGCAGCCCGTGTGGATGGGGCGGGCCTGGTTTTCGCTCACGGAAAAAATGGTGCCGGAGATCATGTCGCGCAGCGTGCGCTGCGGCAGCTGGATGCCCTTTTCCGAGTCGACGTCGGGCAGCTCGGGGTAGTCGTCGGCGGACATGGCCGTGATCGTGAACGAGGAGATACCGCCGCGGATGGAGACGCGGAACTTCTCGTCGACCGAAATGCTGACCGTGTCGTCGGGCAGCTTGCGGATGATGTCGAAGAAAAGCCGGGCCGGCATGACGCAGGTGCCGGGCTCCTGCACGTCGGCGGGAACGCCGACCGTGATGCCCGTCTCGAGATTATAACCGGAAAGCAGGACCTTGACACCCGCCTTGACGCAGATACCCTCGAGCGAGGGGATGGCGCTCTTGAGCGCGACCGTGCGGGACGCGACGGAGACCGCGGAGACGAGCAGCGCTTTTTCACAGGTAAATTTCATGGAATCTCCTCTTTTCTTCTTTCGTAGAGAAAGAACGGATAATTTTTAGTATTAGAAGCAGTAGAGGAATTTTATGTGGAAAACAGGGCTGCGGCCAGAAATTTCAGACGCTTTTTTTCAACAGGCCGCTGTGGCCGCTTTTCGCGGTTTTCCACAGTCCGGCATGTGAAACGGCCGTTTCACGGCTGTCCACACTTTTTGTCTCCACAGTGCACAGGGTGCTGTTGAAAAACAGGGCACGCGGTCACAGCTTGCTGTTGATGTTGGCCGTGATGTCGCGGATGTTGTCCTGCAGGCCCGTCGTGGGGTCGGCCAGCGCCTGTTCCACCTTGCGCAGCGAGTGGATGACGGTCGAGTGGTCGCGGCCGAATTCCCGGCCGATATCCGGCAGGCTCAGGTTTGTGAGCTTGCGGATGAGGTACATGGCGACCTGCCGCGCCTCGGCGGTGTTCTTGTTCTTGAGCGTGCCGCGCAGGACCTCCTCCTCGATGGAGTAGAAGCGGCAGACCTCGGAGACGATGAGGCTGGGCGTCGGCAGACTGTCGGGCTTGCCGCGGTACATGTCCTTGATCGCGCGGGAGACGTTCGGCACGTCGAGCGGCATCCGGCCGAGGTCTCGGTAGGCGAGGATCTTTTTGACGGTGCCCTCGATCTGCCGCACGTTCGTCGTGATGTTCTCCGCGATGTAGTCGCAGACGTCGTCCGGCAGGTCGAGCCCGAGGCTCATGGCCTTGTTCTTGATGATGGCCATGCGCGTCTCGTAGTCGGGCGGCTGGATGTCCGCGATGAGGCCCCACTCGAAGCGCGTCTTGAGACGGTCCTCCAGGCGCAGCATCTCGTTGGGCGGCCGGTCGGCCGTCAGCACGATCTGCTTGTGGCCCTCGTAGAGGTTGTTGAAGGTGTGGAAAAATTCCTCCTGCGTGGAGTCCTTGCCCGCGATGAACTGGATGTCGTCGACGAGGAAAAGGTCGGCGCCGCGGTATTTGCTGCGGAACTCGATGTTGCGGCCCTCCTGCAGGGCGGCGATCAGCTCGTTTGTAAACTGGTCGCCCTTGATATAGACGATATTGTAGTCGGGGTGCACCCGGTGCAGCTCGTTCGCGATCGCGTAGAGCAGGTGCGTCTTGCCGAGGCCGGACGGGCCGTAGATGAAGAGGGGATTATACGTCTCGGCCGGATTGTTCGCCACGGACAGAGCCGCCGCGTGCGCAAACCGGTTGGAGGAGCCGACGACGAAGTTGTCGAAGGTGAACTGCGGGTTGAACTCCATGAACGTCGGCTTTTTCTGCTGGTTCTGGTAGGCCTTCATCTCCTCCTCGCCGAGCACGACGAGCTCGATCTCCGAGTTGAAGAGCTCGCGCATCGCGTCCTTGATATAGTCGGTGCAGCGGCGGAGAATGATGTCCTTCCGAAATTCAGAGGGGGAGTAGAGCACAAGGCGGCCCTCGGAGAGCTCCACGACCTCGACGTCGTCAAACCAGGTGGAAATGACGGGCGCCGTCAGGCGGGCTTCCATGTGGCCGAGCACCTTGGCCCAGACATAAGCGGAGGAGTACATATCCGGCTCCTTTCAGGGTAAATTTGCAAAAAAAAATGCACAACAATACACGATAATTTTACCACGTCCGGGGGCTTATTGCAAGCGCTATACAATATTATATAGGAATTCAAAAATCAGACGGGCCGGAAACGCCGCTTTTTGTCGAATTTTACGGGAAATTTTCGCCTTCTCTTGCCGTATGCGGCGGAACATTGTATAATATCGGCAAGATCGCCCCACGGGACTGAAATTTTGCCGGGAAAGGAACACCGATATGAAACGCAGCGAGATCAACCGGGCTCTGCGGGAGCTCGAGGAAATGTGCCGGAAATACAGCTGTTACCTGCCGCCGTTCTGCCAGTTTACGCCGGAAGAGTGGAAGACGAAGGGCCATGAGTACGACGAGGTGCGCGACTNTATGCTGGGCTGGGACATCACCGACTACGGCCAGGGCGACTTCGACCATTTCGGCTTCTCCCTCATCACCATCCGCAACGGCTGCCGCGCGAAGGCCGCGCAGTATCCCAAGGTCTACGCCGAAAAGCTGCTCTATCTCAAAGAGGGCCAGTACGCGCCCAACCACTTCCACTGGTTTAAGACCGAGGATATCATCAACCGCGGCGGCGGCAANGTGCTCATCCGCGTCTACAACTCCCTGCCGAACGAGCAGCTCGACGAAAAGACGCCGGTCGCCGTCCATACCGACGGGCGGAGCTACACCGTGCCGGCCGGCACGCAGATCCGCCTGACGCCGGGCGAGAGCATCTTCATCTATCAGGGCCTCTATCACGACTTCTCCGTCGAGCCCGGCTCCGGCCCCGTCCTGCTGGGCGAGGTCAGCCAGTGCAACGACGACAACACCGACAACCGCTTCAATCCTCCGGTGGGCCGCTTCCCCGCCGTCGAGGAGGACGAGCCGCCCTATCGGCTGCTCTGCAACGAATATCCGCGCGCAGAATAAGCTTTCGCAGAAATACCGCCGCAGCCGACTGTCTGCGGCGGATTTTTCGCATAAAGTTTTAAAAATGGACTTTTTCTATTGAAAAATTCGACAAAATTCGCTACAATACGACAGGCGAATACTAAAATTTACCATATTGAACGCAGTCCGGCGGGACATCCTACTGTCAGGGAGGAATCGGCTTGCAAGAAAAAAACGAAGACCTGAAAACAGCGCTGGAAGTGATCGGACAGCCGGTTTTTCTCATGGAGCGGGACAGGGTCGTCTACCGCAACGCCCGCGCCGCGGCATACGGCGTGGAGCCCGGACAGACGACGGAGGCGCTCTTCGGCGCCCGGCCGGCGCTTCCCGCGCCCGGCGCGCGCGCCGCCTGCCTCGAGCTGCCGCTCGCGGGAAAGCGCTGCCAGACGGTCGTGTGCCCCCTGGAGGAGCGGCTGCTCTTCGCCGTGCAGGAGCTTCCGGCGCAGTCCGCGCAGTCGCTGCAGCTGGCGGCGCAGTCGCTCCGGCTGCCCCTCAGCAATCTCTTCGCCTGCGCCTCGTCGCTTTTTCCCATGCTGGAGGAGCTCGAGGATCCGAGTCTGCAGCGTCGGCTCTCGGAGCTCAACCGCGCCTATTATCAGCTGCTCCGGCTGAGCGGCAACCTCTCCGACATGGGCCGGCTGCTCTCGGGCGAGGCGGTCTTCGCGCGCGTGCGGACGGATCTGTCGGAATATCTGCCGGCGCTTCTCGGGCGCGTGGAGCCGCTCTGCCGCGCGGCGGGGCTCCGGCTGAAGTGGAAGCTGCCCCAGGGGTCGTTCTTCGCCTGGATCGACAGCGGCTGGCTGGAGCGGGCCCTGCTTAACCTGTTTTCCAACGCGATGAAGTTCACCCCGAAGGGCGGCTGCATCCGCTTCACGGCGGAGCGCGGCGGGTCGTTCGTGACCTTCCGCATTTCCGACAGCGGCGAGGGGATGGACGGCGCGGCGCTCGCCTCCGCCTTCGCGAGAGCGGAGCGGGACGGCGGGACCGGCGATCCCCGCTGGGGCGTGGGCTTCGGCCTGCCGATCGCGCAGGAGGTCGCGCGGCGCCACGGCGGCGCGGCGCTTCTGCAGGCGCGGCCGGACGGCACGGACGCGATCCTCTCCATCTCGGACAGACAGCCAGAGGAGGAGCCGCTCGCGGTGAAAAGCCCCCTGGCGTCGTTCGACTACGCGGGCGGCTTCCGCCACGAGCTGGTTGAGCTGGCGGATGTCCTCCCGCCGGAGGTCTACGATACCCGGAACGTCAATTAAATAGAAAAGGCCCTCGCATGCCGCGGCATGCGAGGGCCTTTTCCTGCGGATTTATTATTTGAGATTCGTCTGGAAATAGGTGCCGGTGGCCTGGATCGCGTTCATGAGGCTGTGGAGATCGGTCTCGGAGAACACGTTGAAGGTGTGNCCTCGCACCACTGCAGGCTGACCTTCAGATCGGTGCGCCAGTCAAACTTCATGACGAAGTAGCCGTCCTTCTTGGCGGCGGCGTAGTCGGCGTCGGAGAGCATGTCGCTCAGATCGGGAGCGCCGGCCCAGGTGACCACGCACTTGAAGATCTCGGGATGTTCGCCCGCGGCGAGCAGAGCGTCCGTGCCGCCCTGGCTCCAGCCCATGACGCCGATCTTGTTCTCATCGACGTTGGAGAGCGCGCCCAGGTACTTGGCGGCTGCGACCGCGTCCTCGACGGCGGTCTTGAAGGTGTAGGACATGTAATCGGCCTTGGAGTCGCCGTTGCCGCGGAAGTCGATGCGGATGGTGGCGACGCCGTACTGGGCGGCGAGAATCGGAGCCGCGGTCTTGTAGCCGTTGCCGGCCTCATCGCGGGCGGAGCCCGTGCCGTGGAGCATCACGACGCCGGGAGCGTTTGTCGCGGAGGCGGGTACGCAGAGCGTGGCGGGAACAGCCGTGCCGTCGGCGGAGGTGACGGTGACGACGGTTTCGGTGTACTTGGTGGCGTTGCCGGTCAGGTAGCGATAGAGGATCGTCGCGGCCTCGGCGCGGGTGATGTTGGCGAGCGGGTTGAGATTCGTGCCGGAGCCGGTCACGATGCCGCTGCCCACGGCCCACTGCATCGCGGCGTCAGCCCAGGTGTCGACCTTGGCGGCGTCCTTGAAGGCGCTGTAGCTCTCGCTGCGGCCCATGCCGAGCTTCTGCAGCTGCGTGTAGCGGTACAGCTGGGTGATGAACTGCTCGCGGGTGATGGCGCNNGTGAGATTCGTGCCGTCGGAGACNCTGTTGTCCTTGGCCCACTTGGCGGCGGCGCCGTACCAGGCGGTGTCCGCGTCCTTGACGGCGGGGCTGCCGGCCTGACGGTAGAGGACCGTCACGAACATGGCGCGGGTCATGGTGTCGTTCGGCAGGAACGCGGTGCCCGTGCCCTTGAACAGGCCGTTCTGATAGGTATAGGAGACGGCGTCATAGTACCAGCTGCCCTTGACCACGTCGGTGAAGGGGAGCGCGGCGGTCGTCGCCGGAGCGGCCGTGGTAACGGCTGTGTCGGTGTCGGCCGCGAACGCGGTGGCAGCCAGAGACAGAACCATGCAGAGGGTCAGAAGCAGCGCGAGGAATTTTTTCTTCATATTTTACCTCCTGATGATGCGGGCCTTCAGCCCGAAAATTTGAGAGGCGAACCGGCCGAATCCAAGCCTGCCGGCGGTCTCCGCTCGCCTTATTGTAGCTTCATTTGCGGGGAATGTAAAGCTCGAAGGGAGAATTCCCCGCGGATTTCAGCAATTCTTAAGAAAACAGGCCGCCGGACGAACCGTCCGGCGGCCTGGCAGAAAAATGGCAGATTGTTATAAAACGGGCGCCGGTTCCCGGCTGCCCTCCGCGGCGCGGAAGCCCGCGCGGTGGAGCAGCACGACGCCCCACAGAAGCGCGCCGTTCCCCGCGAGGTTGACGCTCTGCGCCAGCCAGTGCATGGGGGCGGAGTTGTCGAAGCGGGCGGAGAGATACCCCATCGCCATCATGAACACGAACGAGACGGCGAACAAGACCGCCGCGAGGCGCTGACGGCGGCGCAGCGCGAGCGCGAACAGGCACCACTGGAAGCCCGCGCAGCCCACGATCTGTCCGGCGAGAAAGGGAAGATTGCTCTCAAAGACCGGCACGGCCGCGACCGCATAGGCGCGTTCCGCGGGCTTTTTCCGCGTGAGATAGGCCAGCATGGCGAGGAACACGAGCAGAAAGCCCGGCGCCTGGATGGGGAAAAACGAGGCCGCGAGCACCGGATAGTCGCAGACGCCGCAGGCGTAGAGAATTTTCCACAGCGCCTTGTAGACGCCCCCGAGCAGCACCAGAATGGAGCCCGCCGCGAGCAGCGAGAACGCGCCCTTGACCATCCGGCCGTAGAGATCGCGCTGCAGCAGCACGGCCGCGAGAAAGAACAGCGCCACCGGGACAAAATCATAGATCGCCATCGGCACCGTGATCCCGTTCATCTCACTTCTCCTTCGTGAGATGGTAGAGGGGAATGAGCGGGAGCAGGATCGGCGTGCGGTCCGCGTAGGATCTGTATTCGGGCAGCTTGCCGTAGCGGGCCAGCTGCCGCGTCTCGAGGCGCTTGGCGCCGTTGAACATGATGCCGATGATGCACACATAGCCGATCACGGCCATGCTCCACTGGCCGGCGCCGCGCAGCGCGGTCAGCCCGCCGGCAAAGACGCCCGTCCAGAAGAGGATCTCCGCGCAGTAGTTGGGGCAGCGCACGATTTTGTAGAGCCCCTTCGTAGCGACCATGTTGGGATTCTGCTTTTTCTGCTCGCTCTTCTGCCGGTCGGCCAGAGCCTCGAGCAGGATCGCGCAGGCGCTCACGGCCGCGCCGATCCAGGGCAGCACGGCGTCGGACGCGGCGTTGTACTGCCGGAAGAACACGGGGCTGGTCTGCGCCACATAGAGCGCCGAGACGAAGATCCAGATCGCGGCCTTGACGAAGACGGACATGCCCTTTTCGGCCTTCGTGGCCTCCTTCATCGTCTTGCGGTAGGCGGCGCTCTTCATCTCGCGCGCGACCAAAAAGCCCGACAGCCGCGCGCCGTAGAGGAGGAACAGGATACACTGGACAAAGTGGACGGCCTGCATCTGTTTGCCGAAGAGGATCATGAGCGCCGCGCCGATGCCCGCCACGGCGAAGCCGTAGCCGATCGAGAGAAAGTAGACGTACTTGTAAAACCCGACCGCGCAGAGCACCAGGGCGACCGCGAACAGGATGAGAAGCTGGTTCCAGCCCATGTTCAGCCCTCCTTAAAGCTGTTTTTGATGTATTCGGCGAAGCTGTGCTCGCCGGCCTTGGTCTCGCCGACCATGGGCTGGCTGAGCGTCCACTTGCTGAAACGGATGATGGCCTCCTTGCCGTTCTTCTTGCGGCGGTTCACGGCCGCGAGAATGTCGAACAGGAAGGGCGGCGCGTGCTTGATGACGGGCTTTTTGCCCGCCGCCGCGAAGCACATGCGGGCGATCTGCTCGTAGGTGTAGGTCTCCTTGCCGCCGATCGAGACGATGCAGTTCTTGTCGTCCAGGTGCGCGACGATGTAGTCGGCGAAGTCGGGCGTGTCGATCACGTTGGCGCTCACGGGCTTGCGGCCCAGCAGCGTCACGGAGCCCTTTTCGATCATGGGCCGGAAGACCTTCACAATGTCGTAGAAATAGCCCGTCGGGCGGTAGATGATGTAGTCGAGCCCGCTCTTTTCGAGCTCCTGCTCCATGAGATACTTGGCGTGCAGCATCGGCACCTTGGGGGCCTGGTCGGCCTTGAGCACCGAGATGTAGACGAACTTGCCGACGCCCGCGGCCTTGGCCTCGTTCAGCAGGTTCAGGTTGCCGTGGTAGTCGATCTGATAGTTGTCCACGGTGGCCGAGGCCTTCGTGAGGCCCACGGTGCTGATGACGATGTCGGCCCCGTCGCAGAGCCCCTTGAGCGCCTCCGGCTGGGTCACGTCGAGCTTGCGGAAGGTGAAGTTCCCCGTGAGCCCGAGATCGCGCTCGATGACGTCGGCCGCCACGACCTCGTGGCCCGCCGCCAGAAGAGAACGGAAGATGTTGCTGCCCAGATTGCCGTAGGCGCCTGCCAGTACGATTTTCATGCTGTTTCCTCCTTTATCCGTTTGCCGGCTGATAGACGGCCGGCATCACTGCGGTGCGGAAGAAGACCTCCGCGCCGGATTTTCCCAAAACGCGCGCAAGGGTGNNGGACGAGGGATTGCCCTCCCGCACCATGCGGTCGACGAACGTCTCGAGCCCCGCGAGATTGCCCGCGCCGCCGGGGGCCGCCTGCGCGCATTCCTCCGCGTAGGCCCGCAGGGAGGCTTCGAGCATCCGGACAAGCGCGCCCTCGTCGCTGCCGCCCTTGATGAGGGAGTACGGCGCGCGCTCGGAGCAGTACCAGGCGGGCTTCTCCGGGTAGTCGGGCAGGCTCCGGAACGCCGCCGCCGCGCGGCGCAGCTCCATGGCCGGGACGCCGCCCGCGGTGCAGTCGTAATACTCCACGAAGGCCGCGCGCTTTTTGCCCATCGCCATCACGTCCGCCAGCAGCAGCGGCACGTCGCCGCCGAGATTCGGCGTCAGCACGAGCGTCGCGAGGCGCATCCTTCCGCCCATGGCGTTTGTCGCCATGGAAAACACGTTGCCCCAGCCCGGCGCGGCGTACTGTCTGGTGGTAAAGCTCATGAGCGGCAGCAGCTTCGGCCAGCGCAGCTGCGCATACCGGTCCTCCGGACGCGGCGTGAGCGGCACGCGCGCGCCGAAGAGCCCCGTCAGCTCGTCCAGCATGCCGGGCAGATCCGAAAACGTCATAGAAACGGCCTCTTTCCCGGGTTATTTGCCCTTTTCCTTGCTGCGCTTGTCGTTGATGATGTCCATGTGCTCGGCCGTGACGAGCGTCACGCCGTGCTCCTTCGCCCAGGCGACGCAGCCCTTGAGCGCGGTCGGCAGGAAGATGCGCGGCACCTTGAGCAGCTTCATGCAGGCCTCGTCCGTGAATTTGACGGTGTCGTCGGCCCGGTCGGCCGCGTAGCGCACGGATTCGAGCGTCGCCTCGCGCACGGGCAGCAGCTCCGGGCGCGGGCGGCGGAACGGCGTGTACCAGAAGTTTTTGCTGTCGCGGTAGCCGTAGTCCACGGGCACGCGCGGGAAGTCGCGCGCCTTGACGCCGTTCAGGATCGCGTCGTACTGGCGCTTTTTCATGAGGATCTTGTCCACGCGCAGAATGAAGTGCGCGCCGAAGGGCGAGGTGATGCCGTTGAAGTTGTGGAAGGGGCCGGGATAGCCGTTCAGCTCGCCCGGTTTGTCGTCCTGCGCGCCGTCGAGCTCGCGCATCCAGGTGCACTCCATGACCTGGAACGCCTCGGAGACGACCTTCGGAAAGAGCTCTCCGGGGTGCTCGGCGGCCATCTGGCCGTCCTCGAGCGTGTAGAGGCAGTCCTTCATCTTCTCCGACGGCTTGTCGCCGGGGAAGCCCAGACGCACGGCCTCCTTAAAGAACTTCTTGTCGTCCGGCAGGAAGTTGAGCGCGCACTTGCCGTAGCGGAGCAGGTGCTGCGCGGTGTTCGACGAATTGCGCGCGCACAGGAGCATCGCGTAGTAATCCCTGCCCGCGATGTAGTAGGGCGAGACGAGCGAATAGGGCCCGATCGAGGTGCTCCCGTCCTCGGCTACCGTGCTGATGAGCACGGTCGGCATCGGGAAAAAGGCCGAGGTCTGATAAAAATTGTCGACGATCCGCAGGTTTTCAAAGCTGGACATGCGAATTCCTCCCTTATAGAATTTCCATTTCAATTCGTGCCGAGAAAGCTGGCGGCTAGCGCCGCGAAGGTCGAAAACGGCACCTCGGAGCTGCCGGCGCAGGTCAGGATGTTCTCGGCCAGGAACAGATCCGTCGCGGGCGGCAGGCCCGGCACGGCGGCGAGCTTCGGGGCGAGGATCGCCGCGAGCTGCCGGATGAGCAGGCGGTGGCGGCGGGCGTACTCCGGCTGCTGGCTGCCGCCGAAGGAGTAGCTGGCCCAGACGCTCCGGTAGCGCCTGTAGTAGCGCGCGACGCCGTCGTAGAGCAGCGCCAGCGCCGCCATGGGCCCCGCGGCCCCGGCGCAGCCCGCCTTCATGGCGTCCAGATCCTCGTGCCAGTCCTCCAGCATCACGGCCGCGGCAAGCGCGTCCTTCGAGGGGAANTAGTTGTAGAGCGTGCCGACCGCGACGCCGCAGCGCCGCGCGGCCTCGCGCATGGCAAAATCCTGATAGCCGGTCTCGAGCAGCTGGGCTCTCGCGGTCGTCAGGATGGTGTCGCGCAGGTTTTCAATCCGCTTCGGCATGTCGTTTTCTCCTTTATGAACAAGTTCATTATAATTTTAGACCCATCGGACGGGCCTGTCAAGCGGGGTGGAAAAAATACCCGGGAGGGCCGTCCGGGGCGTGAAAAACGGCTTCCTGAAAATTTAAGAAGAATAAGATTGACATCGGGTGGTTTTGTGCTATTTTATATTCGATTTCAGCTGCTGCCGCCTTGTATCCGGCGGGGCGAAACCGAGAATTCCGGGACGGCCGGCAGGCCGGGGAGCTTGTCATGGACAAGGCAGAAAAGGTTCTTAAAATCGGCATCGCCTGCAATCTCAAGCAGGTGCGCAGCTCCGACGACGAGGCGGAGTTCGACGAGCCGGAGACCGTGGAGGCCATCGCCTCCGCGCTGCGCGCCGGCGGGTACGAGCCGCTCGTGCTCGAGGCCACGGAGAATTTTCCGCAGAAGCTGCTGGACGCGCGGCCCGACTTCGTGTTCAACATCGCCGAGGGGCGCGGCGGCCGCAGCCGCGAGGCGCAGATCCCCGCGATCTGCGACTATTTCGGCGTCCCCTACACGGGCTCCGACGCCGCGGCGCTGGGCCTGGCGCTCGACAAGTCGCTCACGAAGCGGCTTGCGGAGAGCTTCGGCGTGCGCACGCCCGCATCGTTCGTGCTGGAGGCCAGGAGCCCCGTTTTTCCGGGAGATTTGAAATTTCCGATCCTGCTCAAGCCGAACGCGGAGGGCTCGAGCAAGGGCGTGTCCGACGCCTGCGTGGCGCGGGACGAAAAGGATCTGCGCGAGCTGGCGGACCGCGAGTTTGCGCGCTACGGCGAGGATCTGCTCGCCGAGCAGTACATCGACGGCCGCGAGTTCACGGTCGGTCTGCTCGGCAACGGCGACGCGGTGCGCGTGTTCGAGCCCATGGAGATCGAATACAGGAAGCTGCGCGGCGAATTCAAGATCTACAGCTACGAGGTCAAGCGCAGCTACCGCGACTACATCGCCTACGAATGCCCCGCGAAGCTGGCGGACGACCGGCGCGCGCGCCTCATGGCGGACGCGAAGACCGTCTTCCGCGCGCTCGGCTGCTGCGACTTTGCCCGCGTCGACTTCCGTCTTTCGCCGGACGGAACGGTGTATTTTATCGAGGCGAATCCGCTTCCGGGCCTGGCGCCGGGATACAGCGATTATCCCATGCTGGCCGGATTCAACGGCGTCGGTTATGAGGAATTGATCCTCGGCGTGCTCCGGTGCGCCCTGGAACGCTGTCATAAAGAAAGCTGTGGATAAAGAAATGGATGATCCCAGTCCGCGAATCGCCGAGCTGTTCGGCGTCGCCCAGGATTCGCCCGAATGGAACGACTGGCACTGGCAGTATCAGCACCGCGTCCGGGACGCGGAGGGCCTCTCCCGCGTGCTGGAGCTGAGCGAGGCGGAGCGCGGGGAGATCGGAGAATGTCTCAAACGCTTCCGCATGGCCGCCACGCCCTATTATCTGTCTCTGATTCATCCGCACGACCTGCGCGATCCCGTCCGGATGCAGGCGGTGCCCTCAATCCATGAGACCGAGGTCTGGCCGTGGGAGATGGCCGATCCTCTCGACGAGGAGGGCGAGAGCCCCGTGCCGAACATCGTCCACCGCTATCCCGACCGCGTGCTCTTTCTCGTGACGCGCTGCTGCGCCATGTACTGCCGCCACTGCACGCGCCGCCGCCTCGTGGGCGAGGAGGACTACTGCATCTCCAAAGAGCAGATCGAAACGGCGCTCGACTACATCCGCCGCACGACGGCCGTCCGCGACGTGCTCATCTCCGGCGGCGATCCCCTGACGCTTTCGGACGAGCGGCTCGAGTACATCCTCTCCCGCCTGCGCGCGATCGAGCATGTCGAGATCATCCGCATCGGCACGCGCGTGCCGGTCACGATGCCCATGCGCATCACGCCGGCGCTCATGGCGATGTTCAAAAAATACCAGCCCATCTGGATCAACACGCACTTCAACCATCCGAACGAGCTGACGTCCGATTCCATCGCGGCCTGCGGCCGCATCGCGGATGCCGGCATTCCGCTCGGCAACCAGAGCGTGCTGCTGAAGGGCGTCAACGACGACGCCGAGACGATGAAGACGCTGCTGCTGGGACTCGTGAAGGCGCGCGTCCGGCCGTACTATCTCTACCAGTGCGATCTGAGCGAGGGCCTGCAGCACTTCCGCACCGACGTGCGCACCGGCATCGACATCATCCAGAAGCTGACCGGCAGCATCTCGGGCTTCGCCGTGCCGAAGTTCGTGATCGACGCCCCGGGCGGCGGCGGCAAGGTGCCGATGAACCCAGAGTACATCGTCTCCATCGACGACGAGCGCGTCGTCATGCGCAACTATCTCGGCAAGCGCTACGAATACCCCCAGCCGGGCCGGACAAAACCGTAACATGCGCGCGCCGCGGAATTTCCGCGGCGCGCGTTTGCTGCCTCTTGACGGAGCCCCCCCTCCCCGCGGTATAATGGAACCGGCCGCCGAAAGCGGCGAAAGGAGACGCACGATGAATACCAACCCTTTTTTTCCCGAAATGAAGCGCAATTTCGGCTTCGGCTGCATGCGCCTGCCCATGAACGACAAGACAGTCGACACGGCCCAGGTCTGCCGGATGGTCGACGAATTCCTCGCCGCCGGCTTCAATTATTTCGACACGGCCCACGGCTATATCGGCGGCCAGAGCGAGACGGCGCTGCGCGAGTGCCTCACGAGCCGCCATCCGCGCGAGGCGTATCTTCTCACGAACAAGCTCTCCTACAGCTATTTTGAGCGCGAGGCGGACATCCGCCCGTTCTTCCGGACGCAGCTGGAGGCCTGCGGCGTCGACTATTTCGACTTCTACCTCATGCACGCGCAGAACGCCGAGAGCTACCGGAAATACACGGNCTGCCGCGCCTACGAGACGGCGCAGGCGCTCAAGGCCGAGGGCAGGGTGCGCCACGTCGGCATCTCGTTCCACGACAAGGCCGCCGTGCTCGACAGGATCCTCACGGAGCACCCGGAGCTCGAGCTCGTGCAGCTGCAGTTCAACTATCTCGACTACGACAACCCCAACGTCGAGGGCCGGCTCTGCTATGAGACGTGCGTGCGGCATCACAAGCCCGTCGTCGTGATGGAGCCCGTCAAGGGCGGCAAGCTCGTGCTGCTGCCGGACGAGGCGCGCGGAGTCCTGGACGGCCTGCACGGCGGCACGCCCGCGAGCTACGCCATCCGCTACGCCGCGGGCTTCCCGAACGTGGCGATGGTGCTCTCGGGCATGAGCGATCTGGCCCAGATGCGGGACAATCTCAGCTTTATGAAGGAGTTCCGCCCGCTGGACGCCGCCGAGTCCGCCGCGGTGGAGAAGGTCGTGACGATCCTGCGCGGGCAGGATCAGATCCCCTGCACCGCCTGCCGCTACTGCACGGACGGCTGCCCGCAGAAGATCCTGATCCCCGATCTCTTCTCGTGTTACAACGAGAAGAAACTCTTCGGAAGCGGGGAGTGCGACGAGATGTACGACTACTATACAAGCGAGGGCGGAAAGGCCTCCGACTGCGTCGGCTGCGGCCAGTGCGAACAGGCCTGCCCGCAGCACCTGGAGATCCGCGGGCTGCTCAAATCCGTCGCCGCGATGTTCGAAAAATAAAGAAAACAGGGAGAAAGGCTGAACTGCCTTTCTCCCTGTTGTTATCTTCTCTGTAGGCTTTTCTGCCGGTACATCTCCTGATCGGACCGGGAGAACAGCGTGCGGAAGGAGCTGTCGTCCTCCTGCAGAAACGAATAGCCGATGCTGACCGACAGTTGGTAGAGCGAGCCGGACTCGGTGTTGCTCCGGTCGAGCAGCTGGTGGATCTGCCGCGCGAGCGCGGCGGCGTCCGGCTCCGCGCTGTGCGTGAGCAGGATTGCAAACTCGTCGCCCCCGATGCGCGCGAGGAAGCCCTTGCGCTCGGCCATCGCGGCCTTCAGCACGTTCGAGGCGCGGATGAGCGCCAGATCGCCCTCGACGTGGCCGCAGGCGTCGTTGATGCTCTTGAACCGGTCGATGTCCAGCACCATAAGGCAGATCTCGCCCTGCTCGCGCCGGTTTTCCCACAGCCAGGCGGAATAGGCGTCGAAGCGCCAGCGGTTGTTGAGCCCCGTGAGCGCGTCGGTCGCGAGGGTGCCGTTCTGGATGTAGACGTAGCACATGAGCATCGAGAGCGTGAGCCCGATCCAGATGGTCACGAGCCCGTACCACAAAACCTGGAGAATGGAGCCCACGAGCGGGAAGAGCATGAAGAACATCAGCATGATGTAGAGCTTGCGCTCGTAGATCTGCGCGCGGAAATAGCGCACGGCGGAGAGCACCACCGCGGCGGCCATGTGCAGAAACGGCATGGAGCCGACGATCAGGAAATACGGCCCGCGCGTGTAGACGTTGGTGTCGGAGACCGTGAAGATCCAGCCGTTTTGGAAATTGAGGATCAGAAACAGGGNGCCGACCGCGACGGGAACGGCGGCGAGAAGGCCCCAGAGCCGGTCGACCCGGCCGCAGATCATGCTCATGCAGTACAGAAATCCCACATAGCAGGGCAGAATCGACAAAAACCAGTAGAGCTGGTTGACGGCCAGGCAGATCGTGTGCGCGCCGGGGAAGATCCGCCCGTTCAGAACCCAGGTGGCCGCGTCGAGCAGCAGAACGGCGATGGTCAGGCAGAGCTGGAGCTTGAACAGCCGCTGGCTGAGATTCATGAGCCGGTTTTTCCCGTGATCCATGATGATAAACAGCACGAGCGCCGCGAAGCCCTCGAGCTGCACATACAGGATCGAGTTGAAAATCATGGCAATTCCCCCATAGCCAGGAATGTATATACATAAATATAGCAAATCCGCGGAAATAAAGCAACTGCCTGGAAAAACTTACGCGCGCCGCCGGGCGGAAAACCGCTCAGCCCGCCCACGAGCAGGCCGCGAGCGCGGCCACGGCGCCGTCGGCCGCGGCGGTGGTGAGCTGGCGGACGGCCTTTGTGCGGCAGTCTCCCGCGGCGAAGACGCCGGGCAGGCTTGTGCGGCAGTCCTCGCCCGCGGCGATGTAGCCCGCCTCGTCGAGCGCCACGAGGCCCCGGAGGGCGTCGGTGTCGGGCGTCTGCCCGGCCGCGATGAAGAGCGCCGGGACGGCCAGGCGCGTGCGCGCGCCGGTCTTTTTGTTTTCGAGCACGAGCCCCGTCAGCGCGGTCTCGCCCTCGAGCGCCGCGACCACGGTGTCGAGCGCCAGGCGCACGTTCGGCAGGGCCGCGACGCGCCGGGCGAGCGCGGCCTCGCCGCGGAAGGTGTCGCGGCGGTGGATGAGCGTCACCTCGCTGCAGACGGAGGCCAGATATTCCGCGCTCTGCAGCGCGGCGCTGCCTCCGCCCACGACGGCGGCGGCCCGGCCCTTGTAGAACGCGCCGTCGCACACGGCGCAGTAGCCGACGCCCTTGCCCGCGAGCTCCTGCTCGCGCGCGAGGCCCAGCGCGCGGTGGCGCGCGCCGACGGCCAGAATGACGCTTCTGCACGTCCGCTCGCCCGCGTCCGTGAGCACGGTCATGGGCGAACCGGGCCTGAGACCCGTGACGCGCGCGAAGTCAAATTCCACGCCCAGCGCCTCCGCCTGGGCGAAGAGCCGGTCGGCGAAGTCCAGCCCCGAGATGGAGGGGATGCCGGGGTAGTTTTCCACGCGTGGGGAGGAGGCGATCTGGCCGCCCATGCTCTCGGCCTCGAGCACCAGCACCGATTTGCCCGCGCGCGCGGCGTAGATGGCCGCGGTGAGTCCGGCGCAGCCCGCGCCGGCGATGAGGATATCCGTCATGACTGTCTGCAAACCTCCGTAAGAATGGAAATGGGGTGCCACAGGCACCCCATTTATGCGTTTATGCGCGTAAAGCCGTCAGCTGCAGGTTTCCGCGTATTTCTTGATGTTCGAGGCGTTGGCCACCACCTGCACGCCGCCCTTTGTGACCGAGACGAGCGTGGGCGCCTGGCGGACGCCGTAGCGCTCGACCATCGCGCGGTTCTCCTCGGCGTCGACGAGCTGGTAGCGGAGCCCGGCCTTGTCCATGTAGGTCCTGGCCATGCGGCAGTTGGGGCAGGTCTTGGTCGTGAAGAGGTAGAGCGCGTCCGCACGCTCGGGCGCGGCCGGGGCGGCCGCCTTTTCCTGCGGCAGGGCGCCCTGGTGCGTCAGCTTCGAGGCGCCGATGTTGTAGAGCCTGCGCTCTTTAAATTCCTCGGATTTGCCGTCGTTCCAGTTCTGCACCGGGCGGTAGTAGCCCGTGATGCGGCTGTAGACCTCGGTCTTTTCGCCGCACTCGGGGCAGACGTACTGCTCGCCCGCGAGATAGCCGTGGTTTTTGCAGATGGAGTAGGTCGGGGAGATCGTGTAGTAGGGCAGGCGGTAGTTGGCCGCGATCTTGCGCACGAGCTCGGCGGCGGACTTCCAGCTGGGCAGCCGCTCGCCCACGAAGGTGTGGAACACGGTGCCGGAGGTGTAGAGTGTCTGCAGCTGGTCCTGGATGTCGAGCGCGGTGAAGATGTCGTCGGTGTAGCCCACGGGCAGGTGGGAGGAGTTCGTGTAGTAGGGCGCGCCGCCGTCCTTCGCGGCCGTGATGATATCGGGGTAGCGCTCGACGTCGTGCTTGGCGAGGCGGTAGGCCGTCGATTCGGCCGGGGTCGCCTCGAGATTGTAGAGGTCGCCGTACTGCTCCTGATAGTCGGACAGGCGCTCGCGCATGTGGTTGAGGACTTCCTTTGTGAAGGCGACGGCCTCCGGCTTTGTGAGATCCTCGCGCAGCCACTTCGCGTTGAGGCAGGCCTCGTTCATGCCGACGAGCCCGATCGTGGAGAAGTGATTTTCAAAGGTGCCGAGATAGCGCTTCGTGTAGGGGTAGAGCCCCTCGTTCAGCAGCTTGGTGATGATGGTCCTCTTGACCTTGAGGCTGCGCGCGGCGACGTCCATCATGTGGTCGAGGCGGCGGTAGAACTCCGTCTTGTCGGCCGAGAGATAGGCGATGCGCGGCATGTTGATCGTGACGACGCCGATGGAGCCGGTCGATTCGCCGCTGCCGAAGAAGCCGCCGGATTTCCGGCGCAGCTCGCGCAGGTCGAGGCGCAGGCGGCAGCACATGCTGCGCACGTCGCTGGGCTGCATGTCGCTGTTCACATAGTTGGAGAAATACGGCGTGCCGTATTTGGCGGTCATTTCAAAGAGCAGCTTGTTGTTCTCGGTCTCCGACCAGTCGAAATCCTTTGTGATGGAGTAGGTCGGGATCGGGTACTGGAAGCCGCGGCCGTTGGCGTCGCCCTCGATCATGGTCTCGATGAAGGCCTTGTTGATCATGTCCATCTCCGCCTTGCAGTCGCCGTAGCGGAAGGGCATCTCCCTGCCGCCCACGATGGCGGGCAGCTCGCGCAGATCGTCGGGCACCGTCCAGTCGAGGGTGATGTTGGAGAACGGGGCCTGCGTGCCCCAGCGGGAGGGGGTGTTGACGCCGTAGATAAACGACTCGATGCACTTTTTCGTCTGGTCGTAGTTGAGGCTGTCGGCCTTCACGAACGGGGCGAGATAGGTGTCGAAGGACGAGAACGCCTGCGCGCCCGCCCACTCGTTCTGCATGATGCCGAGGAAGTTGACCATCTGGTTGCAGAGCGTGGCGAGGTGGCTGGCCGGGGCCGAGGTGATCTTGCCGGGCACGCCGCCGAGCCCCTCCTGGATGAGCTGCTTGAGACTCCAGCCCGCGCAGTAGCCCGTCAGCATCGACAGGTCGTGCAGATGCAGGTCGGCGCTGCGGTGGGCGTTCGCGATCTCCTCGTCGTAGATCTCGGCCAGCCAGTAGTTGGCCGTGATCGCGCCGGAGTTCGACAAAATGAGGCCGCCCACGGAGTAGGTGACGGTCGAGTTCTCCTTGACGCGCCAGTCGTTCATGTGGACGTAATTGTTCACAAGCTCCTTATAGTCCAGGATCGTGGACTTCATGTTGCGGATCTTCTCGCGCTGCTTGCGGTAGAGGATGTAGCACTTGGCCACGTCCGCATAGCCGGCCTCGCTCAGAACGTGCTCGACGCTGTCCTGGATCTGCTCGACGCCCACGCGGTTGTCCTTCACCTTGGCGGTGTAGTCCGCGGTGACCTTGAGACTCAGAAGGTCGATGATGTCGCGGTTGTAGGGCGTCGACTGCGCTTCGAACGCCTTCGTGATGGCCGCGCCGATCTTGGCGAGCTCAAAATCCACAATTTTTCCGTCTCTTTTTACGACCTGGTACATGGTTCTCTCTCCTTCTCTTTTGCCGGAACGCCCGGTTTCCTTGCCAATCTTACCATGCACCCCCGGGTAAGTCAAGGTTTAAAGACACTATATATAGTTTTGATTTTTGGTTTAAATGCCTAAATATTGTGGTTGCATGTTAAATGCCCCTTAACTCGGCCGATGGGACCTCCTTCTGGGCGAGCAGGAGAAAGGCGCGCATTTCCTCCGGCGGGAAGGCCGAAAGACCCGTTCCGATGAGATCGCCGGAGTCGACGAAGCCCTGCAGGAACCACCGCTTCGCCCCGCGGATCCACCGCCCCATCGCGGGAAAATCCTCCGCCCGGTGCAGCCCCCGCACGACGGTCGTGCGGAACTCGTAGTCCGCGGCGCCGGAGAGCAGNAAGCGGACGCTCTCGTCGATTTTGTCCGTGTCGACCGCGCAGCCGGCGGTCTCGCCGTAGCGCTCCCGGCTGTTTTTGAGATCCATCGCCACGTAGTCGGCCAGCCCCTCGTCCACGAGGGCGCGCAGCCGGTCGGGGAAGGAGCCGTTCGTGTCGAGCTTCACGAGGTAGCCCCGCGCGCGCACCGCGCGCAGGAACTCGGGCAGATCCGGCTGCAGCAGCGGCTCGCCGCCCGTGACGCATACGCCGTCGAGCAGGCCCTTCCGCTTGTCGAGCAGGGCGAAAAACTCAGACTCGGAGACAAAGCCGTCCTCGCCCGGCCGGAGCACGAGCGAGGCGTTGTGGCAGAAGGGGCAGCGGAAATCGCACCCGCCCGTGAAGACGGTGCAGGCCATTTTGCCCGGGAAATCGAGAAGCGTCAGCTTTTGAAGTCCGCAGAGCCGCATCATGCTCCCTCCCGCGTGCCGAAGAGATAGCAGGCCGTGTAGGCCAGCGTGTCTTTTCCATAGTAATAGGCGAGGCCCGCCTTTTTGCAGACGTCGCTCACGAGCAGGCCGTAGGCCTCCATGGACGAGCAGGCCCTCTGGGGGAAGCGGCAGGGCTCGGGCCAGGCGCAGGTCCCGCAGATGCGGCAGCCGCCGGAGCCGAGGCAGAGAATGCCGGGCTCCCGCGCGCGCAGCGTGTCCGCGAGGCGGTGGAAGCGCTCCAGATGCAGCTTCTCCAGCGCCTGCATGCCCTCGAAGTCAAAATCGTCCTCGAGCGCGCCGACCGTCTGCACGAGAAGGCAGGAGGCGAAGCACCGCATGCGCGCGCCGCACTCGTCCGGCGTGCCGCACACGGGCGGGCAGGTCCAGTTTTTTCCGTAGGCGTGGCATTTGTCGGCCGCGCACATCGCGCGCACGTCGGCGCGCGACTCGAGCGCCGCGGCATCGCACAGCGCCGCGTGCTCGAACCCGGCCTCCAGGGCCAGGGAAAGCAGCGACTCGCTCATTCGTCCTCGTCCTCCCCGAAGCCCAGGCAGTCCACATAGCAGTCCTGGAACTCGTGCAGCGAGGCCAGCTCCAAAAACTCCGTCCCGGCGGCCAGGCGCTTGCTGTAGTCGAACTCCTCCTCGCTCAGGGCGGCGAGCTTCGCGCCCTCGCCCGCGGCGTTTCCGATGGGCACGATTCTGGAGAGCAGGCAGGGCGGGATGAGCCCGATCGCGCAGGCCGACTCCGGCGAGAGATAGTTGCCGAACGCGCCCGCGAGACAGACGGTCTCGATCTGGTCGGTCGTGACGCCGAGCTGCCTGGCCAGCAGCTCGATGCCCGCGCGGATGGCGGCCTTGGCCAGCTGCACCTCGCGCACGTCCTTCTGCGTGAGCACGACCTCGTCCTGCAGGATGACGGCGTCCATTCCGTCGATCTTCGTCCAGCGGCCCTGTTCGCCCGTCCCGGCGAGCATCCGCCCGCCCGGCGCGACCATGCCGGTTTCCAGCAGCACCGCCACCGCGTCGAGAAGGCCGGAGCCGCAGAGTCCCACGGCCTTGCCGCCGCCGATCACGGAGCAGGCGATGCGCCCGTGCTCAAGCCGCACGTGGTCGATTGCGCCGGCCGCGCCGCGCATGCCGCAGCGGATCTTCGCGCCCTCGAACGCGGGGCCGGCGGCGGTGGAGCAGGCGATGCGCCGCCCGCCGGAGGTGAGCGCCATCTCGCCGTTCGTGCCAATGTCGATGAGCAGAACCGTCCCCTTGAGCCGGTCGAAGCGCGTCGAGAGCAGGCACCCGACCGTGTCGGCGCCCACGAAGCCCGCGATGTTCGGCAGAATCCGCACCGTGCCCTCCGGCGAGATGGGCAGCAGCCCCTTCGCCGGGCGGACGAGCGCCTCGAAGACGTTCGGCATGTAGGGCGGCGTCGTGAGCGGGCGCGGGNCGATCGCGAGAAACAGGTGGTGCATCGCGGTGTTGCCCACGACGGCCGCCAGGGTGATCTCCCCGCAGGCGATCCCGGCCTTCTCGGCCGCCTGGCGCGCGAGGACGTCCATCGCGCCCAGGATCGCGCCCTGCAGCGCGTCCGGGCCGTTCTGCATCACGTACTGGATGCGCGAAATGACGTCCGCGCCGTAGGCGGTCTGCGGGTTGAGCGTGCTCGCGGTGGACAAAAGCGCGCCGTTTTGCCCGTCCAGCAGATAGGCGACCACGGTCGTGGTGCCGATGTCGAAGGCCAGCACGTAGCGGTTTTTCCCGTCGGGCTTCGTCTCGGCCGCGAGAGAGCGGGTCAGGATCTCCGACTGCACGGACTGTTTCCTTGTAATAATGAGATCGCGCTCCACGCGCGTCTGGCAGGCGAGCACCTCGCGGCCCTCCAGCAGCACGCCGCATTTGCCGCAGGCGCCGCGGCCGCCGCAGGGCGCGTCGGGCGCGAGGCCGGCGGCGCGCAGCGCCTCCAGCACGGTCTCTTCGGCCGGAACCTTCAGAATCCTGCCCTCCGGCAGAACGGTCAGCTCAAAGGTTTTCATTTTATTTTGCCCCTTCCATTTGATCGAGCAGCGCCCGCGCGGTCCGCGCGGCCTCGAAGGCTGTCTCCGTATAGATGTCCGCGCCGATCTTTTTGGCGTAGCTTTCCGTCACAGGCGCGCCGCCCACAAAGATCGTGATGCGGTCCGCCGCTTTGCAGGCGCGCAGCGCCCGCACGGTCTGCTCCATGGCGGGCAGCGTCGTCGTGAGCAGCGCCGAGACGCCCACAAGCGCGACGTCCGGGTCCTGCTCGGCCGCGCGGACGAACTGCTCGGGCGGGACGTCCACGCCGAGATCCACGACCTCGATGCCCGCGCCCTCGACCGCCATGACGACGAGATTTTTGCCGATGTCGTGCAGGTCGTTGCGCACGGTGCCCAGCACCATCTTCTTGGCTGAGACGGGCACGTTCTGTCCGAAGCGGCTGCGCAGCAGCTCGCTGCCCAGCTTGGCCGCGCGCGCCGCGCGCAGCATTTCGGGGATGAAGTACTCCTGCGCCTCGAATTTCTCCCCCACGGTCTGCAGCCCGGCCATGATGCCGCCGCGCAGCAGCTCCGCCGGGGAGCAGCCCTCATTTAAAAGCCGCCGGATGCGTTCGCAGACGGCCTGCGCCTCGCCGTGCTCGACGTCCAGCGCCAGTTTTTCCAGTTCCGTCATGTTGCGTCCTCCCTGACTCTGCCGAGATTCTTGCCGAAGACCTGCAGCTGGAGTTCGTCCAGCGTCGTCCGGTAGAGGACGTTGTTTTCGAGCGAGCGCAGATAGAGACAGGAAACCGTCCAGTAGAGCGTCTCCTCGAGCGGCGTGAAGTGAAAATGCCCGCCGGCCGCCTGGGCCAGCCGCTGCGGCAGCAGCAGCACGCAGCGCCCCTCGCGCGTGAGCCGCACAAGGCGGAAATAGTCGTAGCCCGTGTAGGCGGGCTGCAGTCCGCCGCGCTCGCAGAACTCCGTGAGGCTCTGCGAATCGGCCAGCCACGAGACGCGGCGGCTGCGCAGCGACTCGAGCGAGACGGCCTCGCGCGAGGCGAGCTCGTCGTCCGGCAGGGTCAGAACGCCGTAGGGCGAGGAGCCGAGCGGCTTGCCCGTGAGCAGGCTGTCCTGCGGCGGCTCGGTGCAGACCGCGAGATCGGCCTGCCGCTCGAGCAGCAGACCCGCGCAGCGGCTCTCGGGATATTCGGTGTAGTCGATGGCGACGTTCTCCTGCGAGGCGCGGTAGCGCTCGAGCGCGGGCTCGTAGAGCGCCAGCGTGCCCACCGAAAAGGCCAGCCGCACCCGCTGGTGATAGCGCGCGCCGTATTCGAGCATCTCCGTGCGGATCTGCTCGAAGTCCATGACGCTCGAGCGGATCCGGTCGTAGAACAGAATGCCCGCCGGCGTCAGAAACGCGCCGTTCGAGTCGCGCATNAAGAGCTCGACGTTGAGCTCCGTCTCGAGCTGCGCGATGGCCTTGCTGACGGCCTGCCGCGAGATGAACAGCACGTTCGCCGCGTTGACGAAGCTGCGCTGGTCCGCGACCGCGAGAAAATACTTGAGCTGTCGAATTTCCACCCGTGTTTCCCCCTCCGCACTGGCGGCCCCTCTGCGGTTTCCCCGTGCAGAGAAGCGTTTGGTTTCAGTTTAGCACAGGATTCTTTTAAATACAACGTGCGGTTACAGGGCTGCAACTTTAAATTTCCGCGCCGCAATTTCTAATTGCTTTTTTTGTTTGCACCGTTGTGCTATTATAATTCTGTAAAATCAGCGAAATCGACAAAGGAGGTCCCTTGTTCTATGATTATCATAGGCGAAAAAGTCAACGGTTCCATTCCCTCCGTGGCAAAAGCCATCGCGGAACGGGACGAGGACTGGATCCGGCATCTGGCGAAGATTCAGACCGAGGCCGGCGCCGACTTCATCGACGTCTGCGCATCGGTCAAGGATAACGAGGTGGAGACGCTCCACTGGCTCATCGATCTCGTCCAGGAGGTCACCGACACGCCGATCTGCGTCGACAGCCCGAACCCCGCGTCCTGCGTGGCTGCGATGAAGTTCTGCAAGCGCCCGGGTCTCATCAACTCCGTCTCCATGGAAGGAAACAAGGTCGACGTCGTTTTCCCGGCGATCGCCGGCACCAAGTGGCAGGTCATCGGCCTTCTCTGCGCCAAGGGGATCCCGTCCTCGGCCGAGGAGCGCCTGCATGTGTTCGATCAGCTCATGGCCAAGGCCAAGGAGTATGACATCGCGCCGAGCCGCATCCACATCGATCCGCTGGTCGAGATGCTCTGCACCTCCGAGGACGGCATCGCCATGGTCACCGAGGTCATCCGCGCCGTCAAGGCGAAATACCCCGACATCCACGTGACGGGCGCCGTCAGCAACATCTCCTATAACCTGCCCGTGCGCAAGCTGCTCAACCAGGCGTTCCTGGTGCTGGCGATGAACGCCGGCATGGACAGCGGCGTCATGGACCCGACCAACCGCGACATGATGGGCATGATGTACGCGACCGAGGCCATGCTCGGCAACGACGAGTATTGCATGGAGTACATCGGCGCCTACCGCGAGGGCAAATTCGGCCCGGTCAAAACCAACTGAAAAAAGACCAAATTTTAAGACGTAGTAGGGGGATTTACAAATGTCTAAGATCGAAGAACTGGCCCACACTGTAGAAATCGGCAAATCCAAGCTCGTTCCCGGCCTCGTGCAGGAATGCCTCGACGAGGGCGACGCCCCGATCGACATCCTGAACAAGGGCATGATCGACGCCATGGCCGTTGTCGGCGAAAAGTTCAAGAACAACGAGATTTTCGTTCCCGAAATGCTCGTTGCGGCCAAGGCCATGAAAAAGGGCGTTGAGACCCTGAAGCCCCATCTCGCGGGCGACAGCGGCGCCAAGATCGGCAAGATGGTCATGGGCACCGTTTACGGCGACCTGCACGACATCGGCAAGAACCTCGTCATCATGATGATCGAGTCCACCGGCTACGAGGTCGTCGACCTCGGCATCGACGTTCCCGTCGAGAAGTTCGTGGAAGCGGCCGAGAATGATCCCGAAGTCACCGTCGTCGGCGTCTCCGCTCTGCTGACCACCACCATGCCCGCCATGCAGGAGACCGTCGCGGCGCTCAACGCCTCCCCGGCGAGATCCCGTTTCAAGATCATGGTCGGCGGCGCGCCCATCACGCAGGAATTCGCCACCGAGATCGGCGCGGACGTCTATACCGAGGACGCCGCTTCCGCCGGTCAGGCCGCCAAGGCTCTGGCGCTTGCCCGCAAGTAATCCCGGCAGCTCCGCGCAATCGCGCGGGATTGTATAAATCGCTTACCATCTATCCTTCTTTTTATCATCCCTTCAACCGGAAACGGGCGGCCCATTCGGGCCGCCCGTTTTCGGCGTTTTGGGAGGAATCAAAAACGGCGCGGGGGCCGTTTCCGGAAAAAAGCCCGGGGCCGCGTTTGCGGCTCCGGGCTCGCGCTTATCCTTTTAAGGTCTTCACCGCGTCCAGCAGCGCCTCGCGCAGCGCCGCGACGTCCTCCGGGGTGTTCTCCCGCGAAAACGAGACGCGCACCGAGCCGTCGATCACGGCCGTCGGCAGGCGCATTGCTTCGAGCACGTGGCTGCGGTGGCCGCGCGAGCAGGCCGAGCCGGCCGAGACGTAGACGCCGTGATCCTGCAGGCAGTTGATGATGCCCTGCGAGCGCAGACCGGGCAGCGAGACGTTCACGATGTGCGGCGCGTCGCCCTTGCCGAGAAAGACGAGACCCGGCACGTCCGCGAGCGTCTGCCGCGCGAGGTCGCGCAGGCCCGCCATGCGCGCGATGTCCGCCTGCGCGTCCATGGCCGCGCAGGCCGCGCCGAAGCCCGCGATGCCGGGCAGATTTTCGGTGCCGGAGCGGTAGTTGCTCTCCTGCCCGCCGCCGTGGATGAGGGGCGGCAGCGTGAGGCCGGGCCGGATGTACAGAGCGCCCGTGCCCTTGGCCCCGTGGATCTTGTGCGAGGAGACGGAGATGAGGTCGGCCCCCAGCGTCCGCGCGCGGAACGGCACCTTGCCGAAGCCCTGCACCGCGTCGGTGTGGAAGAGGGCCAGGGGGCTCTTCTGCCGCGTGAGGCGGAGCATCTCGGCGATCGGCATGACGGCGCCCGTCTCGTTGTTGACCATCATCACGGAGACGAGGATCGTGTC
>JGI20225J20221_1001183_pt2 | contig 30214 bp, 25 predicted proteins | sample BioMet4_FD_20221 | JGI IMG/M metagenome (IMG submission 20221)
ACCGAACTCGAAAAGATCAAAATCGCCGAAGGCTTCTTAATCAAGAAGACCATTCGCCTCCATTTGCTTCTTCATTAAGAAGCAAATGGAGGCGAATGGTCTCAAAGAAGGCGATGTCCACTTTGAAGAAAGCGGCATCAAAGAGATTATTGAGGCTTATACCCGAGAAGCGGGCGTCCGTGAACTCGAGCGTCTCATTGCCTCGTGCTTCCGTAAAGCCGTGGTGGAATTGATCCAGCACCCCGATACGAAGAAGCCGATCGCCATCGATGCGAAGCAAGTGCAAACTTACCTCGGCGTNGAGATCTTCGAAGATACGAAGAAAGAGAAGAAGCCGCAAATTGGCGTCGTTACCGGACTCGCTTATACCGAGTATGGTGGCGATATCCTCCCGATCGAAGTCAATTACTTCCCGGGCAAAGGCGGTCTTGTTCTCACCGGCAAACTTGGCGATGTCATGAAGGAATCTTGCACGATCGCGGTCGACTATGTCCGCGCCAATAGCAAGAAATATGGCATCGACGATAAGCTTTTCGCCGAAAACGATATCCACATTCACGTGCCCGAAGGCGCCGTTCCGAAAGACGGCCCGAGCGCTGGCGTCGCCATCACGACAGCCATCATCTCTTGCTTGACCCATACGCCCGTTGACAACAACGTGGCGATGACGGGCGAAGTGACGCTCCGTGGAATGGCCCTACCGATTGGCGGTCTCCGCGAGAAATCGCTTGCCGCCCTCCGCAGTGGCATCAAAACCATCATCGTGCCGCAAGAGAATAAGAAGGACGTCTCCGAACTTCCGGACGAAGTTAAAACCGCCCTCAAGATCGTCTTCATGGATAATGTCGATGATGCCGTGAAGATNGCCCTNTTGCCGAAAAAAGCCTAGATGAAAAATAGGGAGTCCGGCGAAGACCGGACTCCTTTTTTGTGGAAAGAGCTAGAGAATCGTTTTTTCGAAAGCGGAAGGCGTGAGGATACGGATTCCGGGTAATTGAGGAAAATCGGGAACGTTCCGCGTGAGAAGATAAGGAATCTTCAACCGTTTCGCCGTTACCGCCATGACGGCATCCTCGTAATCTTTGCTTTCTAAAGCCAAGGCCAGAAGGCAATCGCTCGCGGAAGTATCGCTGAGGTGAAAAATCTTCAGGAGTTCGGCGATGACGTTTCGGGTTTTATCTCCATCGTGCAAGACGTGGTGGGTCAAATAATAAATTTCGGTGAGGGATTTCGCTGTAATATAACCTTCGATTTCTCCGCGAACGGCAGCCTCTATCAACGGTTCTTCTTCCTCGGCGAAAGGAAGGCGATTCTGGAGATAATCGATGATGAGGCAGGTGTCGAAGAGCACTTTCATATCTTAGCAAGCCGTTCCTTTTTGATGGCTTCAGCATCGGTATCCACGGGCAAAATTCCACGTAAAGCGTGGGCGGAAACGAGNNCTTCTTTGAAAGGGCTGGTGATCCGAGCGATGATTTTGCCATCTTTCGAAATGAGNACGTCTTCTTCGCTGGATTTCTCGAGGTATTTTTTCTGGTTTTGTTTGAACTCGGTTACGGTGATGATCATCGTTTCTCCTCCTTTGTTTCCTTAACTATTATAACGGAAATCGTACGAAAAAAATATGGAATCGTACAAAATAATAAATACTTTAGTGCGATTTAACTCTTGTGGGGTTAAGTCTCTTCCCTTTTCTCACTAGGGAGGATTAAACCGTTTCGAAAAGATCGACTCTGAATCGAAAGAAGCCCTTTTTGCAGGGATATTGCTATAATGAGTCCATGATTAATTTTCATGATACCCAATACGTGATCTCCTGCCCGGATTACACCTATCGTCCGAAAGACAATTACCCGGAGGTGGTTTTCTTAGGTCGAAGCAACGTCGGCAAGAGTTCATTAATCAATGCCTTATGCAGCGCNAAAGTGGCTTTTGCTTCGAAAAAAGCAGGGAAAACGCGTTATCTCAATTATTTCCTCGTGGACAAAAAGCATTATCTCGTTGATGCCCCAGGCTACGGGTTCACCCATTATGGAAGTCAAGAAGATGAAGCCTTTGGTCACATGATGGAGACCTATTTTGATAATCCTTTATTGAAAGGAGCGGTGCTCCTTCTCGATGCCCGGCGGGAAATGAATGACGATGATACGATGCTTTTGAAGTTCTTGAAGAAGTCGCGCGTCCCCACGATCTTGGTTTTTACCAAAAGTGACTTGGCGAAACAACAAGATTTGGCCCGCGCTCGCGAAGAAGCGAAACAGAGCGGACTTGAGAATGTCTATTTCTCTTTTGATGGGAAAAAGATCGATCCGCTTCGCAGTCTGGTCGCTCATTTCTACGGGGAGTAATCCCCGTTTTTCTTTCGGAAGTTGCCTCTAGCCTTTTTAGAGAGATTACCCTATAATACCCCACTATGGAAAAACTGGATTCCTGCTTGTTCGATACCACGACGACCTTGGTCAATCTGACCTCGTCTTTATTGGCCCATTTCGGCGTGAGTCCATTTCATTCGACCATCCCTCAAGTGGATGAAGCGATGAAGGGGCACGATAAAATAGCTTTCTTGCTCTTTGATGGCTCGGGCGAATATAACCTTGCCCAATATCCCCATGCGACCCGCTACATGAGGGAGCATAAACTCATGACGATTCATTCGGTCAACCCAGCGACGACCGTCGCTTGCACGACCGCCCTCCTCACGGGCAAAAACCCGATTGAGAATGGCTGGCTCGGCTGGTCGCTTTATGTTGATGGCTATCGTAATCCGATCGATGTTTTCCCCAACGAAGACTCCCTTAGTGGAGCGAAGCTAACGACACCCGATGTGATGAAAGGGATGTGCCCTTTGACCTATATCGATGCGTTATTGAAAGAGAAAGGCGTTAAAGCCCGCCTCGATCTTCAAGCTCCCTTATGGGATGGAAAAGGCCCGAAGAAGCTTAAGGATTTACCGCTTCACGCCAAGGATTTCTTCGCCAATGGCGGTCAATTCTATTACGGCTATTGGACCAATCCGGATCATATCATTCACGAAAAAGGCGTTCGCTCATTTTCCCTTCACCAAACCTTGAGAAAGATCAATCACACGGTCAAAGCCTTCGTTAAGGCCAACCCCGATGTTTTGGTGTTCACTTTAGCCGATCATGGTCTCATTAACGTCCAATACCGCGATATCAAGGCCTTCCCGCTCGTGGAATCCTGCTTACGGAAGCCTTCTTCGCTTGAAGGTCGCACCTGTGCTTTCTTCTTAAAAGAAGGCATGGAAGAACAATTTGTCCGAGAATTCAATAAGGAATTCGGCGATCGCTTCGCTCTCGTGAAAACGAGCGAACTTCTCAAGAAGAACTATTTCGGCGAAGGGGAGATTAATCCCCACGCTTACGCTTCGCTAGGGGATTACATCGCTATCGCGACCAAAGATCAGCTCTTAATTGATACGGTGACGAATAAAAACTTCAGCGTTCACGAAGGCCATCACGCCGGCGGAACCAAAGAAGAGAAAGAAATCCTCTTAGCTTGCTATAATCGTTAAAAGAAGCCCCTCGCGGGGCTTTTCTTTCGGAAACCTCCCTTTTTCTTGTCCTTAGGAAAGAAACGTTCTAGAATAAGCGTGCCGGTGAAGAAGAGGGATCGGGTCNGAGGATGTNTAGGGAGCTGGGTTAAGTGAAAACCAGTCATTCNTAAACCCGTGAGTCGCTTCNGAGGCATAGGAGCAGATCCTCGGACTATCCCGTTACGATAGAAAGAGCCTGGGCAACGCTCAGGAATTAGGGTGGTACCACGCGCCGCGTCCCTATCGGGGAAGCGGTTTTTCTTTTTGAGGAGGGCAATTATGCTTGATAAACACTACGACCACGTCGCCGTGGAAAACGGCAAATACGAAAAATGGGTTTCCGAGGGTTATTTCACCGCGGGACAAGATAAGAGCAAACCGCCTTTTTCACTCGTGATTCCGCCACCAAACGTCACGGGCAAACTTCACCTCGGCCACGTGATGGACACGGTGCCGGATGATATTGTGGCTCGCTATAAGAGAATGAAGGGTTTTGATGTCCTCTGGGTTCCGGGAATGGACCATGCGGGCATCGCCACACAAGCTAAGGTTGAAGAGCGTCTTCGTAAAGAAGGCATTTCTCGTTATGATCTTGGACGTGAAGGCTTCCTCAAAGAAGCGTGGAAGTGGAAGGACGAATACGCCAAAACCATTCATGAACAATGGGCTAAGCTTGGCTTATCCGTTGATTACACCCGGGAAAGATTCACCTTGGATCAAGGTCTTTCTGATGCGGTTAAACACGTCTTTGTTACCCTTTACAATGAAGGGCTGATTTATCAAGGCGAACGCATCATCAACTGGGATCCGGAACTGAAGACCGCTTTGAGCAACATCGAAGTCATTCATAAAGACGACCAAGGCGAATTCTTCTATTTCTCCTATGATGTGGTGGGAAGCGACAAGAAAGTCATCGTCGCGACGACCCGTCCGGAAACGATGTTCGGCGATACCGCCGTTTTCGTCAATCCGAAGGACAAACGCTATAAAGATTTAGTGGGTAAAAAAGTGATTAACCCCGCGAACGGGCAAGAACTGCCGCTCATGGCGGATTCTTATGTCGATATGAGTTTCGGCACCGGCGCTATGAAATGCACGCCAGCCCACGATCCAAACGATTTCGCATTGGCGAAAAAATACAATTTCCCGCTCATCAAAGTTCTCGATGAGTCCGCCCATATGAACAAATTGGCGGGCAAATATGAAGGCATGAGCCGCTACGAATGCCGCGATGCTCTTGTTCAAGATATCAAAGCGAACGGGCATCTTGTTAAAATCGAGCATATCGTTCACTCGGTTGGGCATAGCGAAAGAAGCGACGCCGTGGTGGAACCGATGTTGTCCAAACAGTGGTTCATTAAAATGAAGCCGCTCGCCGAAGAAGTTTTAGCCAACCAAAAGAGCGACAATAAAGTCGAGTTCTTCCCCAAGCGTTTCGAGAATGTCTTGATCCGCTGGATGAAGAGCGTTGATGATTGGTGCATTTCCCGCCAGCTTTGGTGGGGGCATCGCATTCCGGCATATTACAACAAAAAGACCGGTGAAGTCTTGGTTTCTGAGACCGAACCTGACCTTAATCTTTATCAACAAGACGAAGATGTGCTTGATACCTGGTTCTCGAGTGGTCTTTGGCCCTTCTCGACCATGGGCTGGCCCGACACGAATAGCCCCGATTATCAGCGCTATTTCCCGACCAGTTTCCTTAACACGGGCTACGACATCATTTTCTTCTGGGTCTCCCGCATGATTTTCCAGTCGCTCCATTTCACCAAAGAAGTGCCATTTAAGCAGGTCGTCATCCATGGTCTTATCCGCGATGAGCAAGGCCGCAAGATGTCGAAATCCTTGGGCAATGGCATCGATCCGATCGATGTGATCGCCAAGTACGGCGTCGATGCGATGCGTTACTTCATCACCACCAATTCGACCCCGGGTATGGATATGCGTTATTCGGATGAAAAGCTCGAAAGCGCCGAAGCTTATCTCAATAAGATTTGGAATGCTTGCCGCTATGTCGAAGGCGTCTTAGGCGAAGATTTCCATCCGCGCAGAGTGACGAAAAAAGAACTCTCGGTCCTCGATGGCGCGATTCTCGATCATCTCGAGCACACCATTAAGCGGGTGAGTGCCAAGATGGAGGTTTACCAGTTTGGGCAAGCCTCAAGTGCCCTCTACGATTTCGTTTACGATGATTTCTGCTCTTCCTATCTCGAAATGAGCAAAATTGCCTTGTCGAAAGGCGAAAAAGAAGCCGAAGTCACGAAGCAAGTCCTTTATCTCGTTATGAAGGATATCATCTTAATGATTTATCCTTTCGCTCCGTTTGTTGGCGAAGAGATGTATCTTTCTTTGCCCGAGCACAAAAAGTCGGTGATGCTCGAGTCTTACCCCGAATACGAAAGCGCCTATCTTTCGAAGAAATCGGCTGAAGAAGAGGCGATTTTGGAAGCGATGATTAAAGACATTCGCAACTATAAATCCACCCAGGGTTTGGCACCGAATGCCAAGGTCCGCCTCGTGATTTCGCCTAAAGAGCCGTTCGTTGGCAGTGGCGAATACCTTTCGCGCTTTGCCTTCGCTTCGTCTTATGAAGTGAAGAAAGAAGCGCTCGGCGGCACTCCATTCCTTTACGAAGGCTGCGAGATGTCGGTCGAAGAGGATATCGATAAAGCAACTTTACGCGAGAAACTCCAGAAGGATCAAGAATCCTTGACCTTCGAAGTGGCTCGCAGCGAAAAGATGTTGGCCAACCCAGGCTTTGTGAGCAAGGCCCCGGCGGAGAAGATCGCCAATGAAAAAGAGAAACTTGAGAAGAATAAGAAATTACTCGCCAGCGTCGAAGCAAAATTGTCCTCCTTATAATTTTTAGGGCAAAAAAGCGCTTTTCGCCTCTATTAATAAGTGGAGGTGATAAGCAATGTTTGGACGTGAATTAGACTTAGCTGAGATGCAATCGATCAAGCCGGGCGAAGCCCTGTCTTTCGCTGCGGTCATGACGATTATCGCGATCGCGGTGATGGCGGTCGTCGTTTATAAGCTTCTACGGAGCAAAGAAGGCGGTGTCAAGCTCCCCGGCGGCTGGAATTTCACATGGGATTAAAAATCGCGGAGCTTCCTCTTGAGGAACGTCCGCGAGAAAAAGCCCTGAAGGCGGGGATTGAATCGTTATCCGATGAAGAGGTCCTTGCCCTCGTGCTTTCCCGTGGAGTCAAAGGCAGTAGCGCCTTGGACGTTTCTCGGGGTTTATTAGCTCGTTTCGGAGGCTTCGCCGCCCTCGGCTCTGCCAGTGCCGTCTCTCTCGAGGAAGTTAAGGGAATNAAAGAAGCAAAAGCTTTAGAGATCATCGCGGTTTTTGAGATTGCAAAACGTTACTATAAGTCGGAGCCGATGAANGCTANCATGAGCGCGCAAGGGCTCTATCAACGCTATCGGCTTTCCCTCCAAGACGAAGTTGGGGAAAAAGGCTTGCTTCTTCTTTATGACCGGCGCGGTCGTTTCTTGAAAGAGAAACTTCTTTTTTCCGGGAATGAAGACACTCTTTCAAGCAGCCCGAAACTATTGATAAGCGAAGCTCTCTCTTCCAAGGCAAGCAGTTTTGTTTTCTTGCACAACCATCCCTCAGGGAATCCCTCCCCGAGTTCGAGCGATATTTCTTTTACGTCCTCCCTCGAAAAGAAGTCGGGGGATATGGGACTGCGCTTCCTGGACCACATCATCGTAACGGCCAATCGTTTTTATTCGTTCCGTGATAATGGTTTCTTGTAAATTCCGACCCGAAAAAAGAAGGCGCAATTCGAGCGCTTTTTTCTTTGGAAAAGTGGTGGCGAATGCTCAAATCCTCTTTTTTGGCTCCGAATTTTCAGAAAATGAGGTGATTTTTCTTCCTTTCACTCTAAAGAGTGGTATATTTACTCCTGTTGTCGCCCTCCTTAGGGCCTCAACCGCATCTCTACGGCAAACAACATAAGGCTAATCCCTTGGGCCGTCTGGAGCGAGTCATAAGCACAAAAAAGGAGGAAGACACATGTACGCTATCGTAGAAACCGGTGGCAAGCAGATCAAAGTCCAAGTCGGTGACAAGGTCTACGTCGAAAAACTCGATGCGGAAGCCGGCAAAGACGTGACGCTTGAAAAAGTTCTCTTCATCGGCGGCGAGAAAGCCATCGTTGGCAACCCTTATGTTAAGGGTGCTAACGTGGTCGCCAAAGTCGAGAAGCAGGGCCAAGAAGCCAAACTGGTCATCTTGAAGTACAAGAGCAAGAACAATTACCGCCGCAAGGCCGGTCATCGTCAGCCCTATACTTGCTTGGTCATCAAAGCCATTAACGCCTAATGATCACGATTCTGCTGAAAGAAAAAGACGGTTACTTCGTTTCTTTGGAAGCGAAAGGACACGCCAATAGTGCTCCTTATGGAGCCGATCTCGTCTGCGCCGCGGTGAGTGCCGTGATCCTCGGAGGCTTCAATGCCCTCGAAGAAAGCGATGCTTACGAAGCGAAAGCGAAAGAAGGCTACGCGAGTCTTCTCGCGAAGAAGATTCCTTCGCCCCACGATGACATCGTTCTCAGCACCATCACTAGTCAATTAACCAGCATAGCGACCTCCCATCCGGAAGCCGTGAAGCTAGAAAGGAAATAAAGCTCATGAAGTTCTATATCGATCTCCAACTCTTCGCTTCCAAAAAGGGCGTTTCGAGCACCAAGAACGGCCGTGATTCGGCTGGTCGGAGACTCGGCAGCAAAGCCGGGGATGGCGAACTTGTTACGGCCGGTTCGATTCTCTACCGCCAGCGTGGCACCAAAGTCATGCCGGGGGTCAATGCAAAGAAGGGTGGAGATGATACCATCTTCGCGACCGCCACTGGCATTGTGAAGTTCGAACGGGTTGGCAAATCGGGCAAGCGCGTCAGCGTTTATCCGCAAGTCACCAAGTAAAACGTTTCGACAACATAAGCGATCCGCAAGGGTCGCTTTTTTTCGTCCAAAAAAACACGCCNCCGAAGGAGCGTGTTCTTGGCATCGATTTAAACTTTGAATTCGTCGAGGGCTGGCGTCGCGTTTCCCTCGTAATCGAAGAGGCATTGATTCGCCCATTCGTTATGGGTGGATTTTTCCAATTCGTGGGTGTAGGTTTCACCGGCTTTCGAGGCCCATTCCAAGCCGGGAAGCGGTAGCCAGGTCGGCTCCCAGTAGAAGATGGCTTCGATGCCATGCTCTTTCGAAAGGGTCAAAAGAGCCTTCACGAAGTCTTTTTGCCCTTCCTTTGATAAAGGATAGGGGCGGTTGACGTTCGCACTCTTTTTGAAGAATTCCTCCGAGATGAGATTATCTTGGAATCCGCCATCGAAAATGAAGGGTTCCATCGTGAATCCATAGCCCGTTTCAACGATCCAGATGGGTTTATGGAATTTCGCTTTGAGATTCTCGACGTTGGCAAAGAAAGCGGGGAAAAGTCCGTGCCAGTAGGGGTAATAGGATAGACCGATTACATCGTAGTCAAGATTGTGTTTGGCCATCTGAGTGTAGAACTCTTCGTGAAGAACGAGATTGCCCGAGTTCTCGAGATGAATCACCAAAAGAGCTTTGGGCGTGACTTCCCGAGCGGCCTTAATGCCCGCTTTGAGGAAGAGAATCAAATTCTCATAGCCTTCGCGGATATGGTGCTCATCCACGTAATTAAGCTTTCCTAGAGGCCAAAGCATGCCATTCGTGATTTCGTTCCCGATTTGGATCGAATCGATCTTAATGCCATCGCTAGAGGCCTTTTTGAGGGTTTCTTTTGTATAGGCATAGAGCCGGGAGGCAACTTCTTCTTTCGAAAGGCCAACCCAAGCTTTTGGCATCGTCTGCTTGCCTGGGTCGCACCAGAAGTCGCTATAGTGGAAATCCAAAAGGATCTTGTAGCCGTCTTTTTGGGCTCGCAAAGCTAAGATTTTGAAGGTTTCGTAATCGTTGGTGCCGCCACCATAAGGCTCGCCTTTTTCCGAATAGGGGTTGAGCCAAAGGCGTAAACGCATGTAATTCACGCCATTATGATCGTGGAGAAAACGCCAAGGTTCGATTTCTTTTCCTTGGTAGAAGTAATGGGGGGATTTCGCGTCAACCTCGCGCTGGGTTGAGGCATCGATGCCTAAAATCATCAGAGTTCTCCTTTTTTATACGGGTGCCAACTGATCGGTTCGTCATCGGCGTTGAAGCTAGTGATTCGCTCCGCGATATGACCGTACTTGAGTTTGATCATTTCGTTCCAGGCTTTGACTTTCGCTTCATCGCCATGGAAACAACAGCGGATGCAGTAATACTCTTTTTTCGTTTCGTCATAGAAGAGATCGATATCGATATCGCGCATGAAGCATTGGGGGCAGCGATAATTCAGAGCGCCTTTTTTACTTTGAGCCATGTGGTGAATTCTCCTTTCGCGGTGAACGTTTTCTTTTCGGATAGTCTAAACATCGGTGAGAAGGCGATGCCTTCTTCGACTCTCCCGAGACTCTTCGGGGCATCAGAGCCCATCTCCAGAGTGGTTTTCACCTGGGGGATGATGGCGCGAGCGGTGCCTTCGAGTTCAATCGAACGCATCTTATAGGCGTAGACCAGGCTCTTTTTCTTTTGGCCTTCGACTTCGAGGGTGATGCCGCTCATATCATCGGAATACTCGTTAATGCCATAGCATCCGACCAAGTAATCCTCGATTTCGATAGTCTCACCCTTCAAATCCGAGAGAATCTCGCGGGTCGTGATGATTTCGCCCGTCCCTTTTTTGAAGAGATAGCGGCTCCGCATCTTCACGGTGAGATCTTTGAAGACCACGTCGAAGGGGTCGGTGGTCAAGAGAATATCTTCGCCGACTTTGCTATAGCTCGCCATCGTTCTTTCCAAGGCGAGGTCGACTTCTTCACCCCCGCGGCGGACGACGGCGCTCTTGAGGGTGCCTTGCCCGGCGTAATGGGTGAAATAACCGGCGCGGTAGTTGGCTTGAATGATATAAGGGTAAGAGCCATTGTAGGCGTTACCCGTGCCAATCCCGACGGGGAGGTCAAGCTTGCTCACATAAGGATTGAGGCAGATCATGGCTCCGCCTTGATTGAAGTCGAGACAAACCCGCATGAAGGGATCGTAATACCAGAAGTATTGTTTATTTGAGCCATAGAGGACGTCTTTCCATAAGGCAACCTCGGGCTCCATATAAGAAGGATGCTCTTTGCGGTAATAGGCGGCATATTCGCTCATCGTCATATCGATGAGTTTGCCTTCTTTTTTGAGTTTGGCGTAATAATCGAGACCATCGCAATAGCTCTTTTTCAATAAGGAATAGGGCTGTTCCCAGCGACCGGCTTTGTTGAGCCANCCCGGNCCGACGAACATCATGTTGTAGCCATGCCCGGAATTGTATTTGGCCTGNTCCCGGTATTCGTCGACGAGGTTAAAGAAATAGGGCAACTCNTTATCTTCGTAAATCATGCCGCGCAAGACGTTTTGCGGGTGAGTGCCGAAGTTCGATCCATTGCCATCGAAACAAGCGATCAAATCGCGGGAAAGGTGCGGGATGCACACCATGCCGGCATCATCTTCTTTCGACGCGGCGGGCAAACAAGAATTGACCTTGGAAGGAATCCAGGGGGCCCAGGGACCGCCATCGATGAAGGTGTACCAGGAATTGTTGGTAGTGTGGTAGCACTTGACGCCTTCTTCCCAGCAAGTCGCGACCGCGCACTGAACCATCGGGTATTTCTTCTTGATGTAGTTGATCGTGTAGGCATCAAGATAATAAGAACCGGTCGAAATCGGGTAGAAGCCGAATTTTTCATAGAAGAGGGAGAAGACGTCATCGACGATCCGCTCCTTGTCTTCGTTCGAGAACATCCAAATGCAGAAATCCTTGGTCTTGTATTTCTCATAGAACTGTTTGCAAGGAAGCCCGAGCAAAGTCAAGGCGATTTCATCGCCATATTTCTCGTGGTCACGCTTCGCCAAAGCCACGACGACATCGCTGAAAAGCGAAGCATAGGTCATCTCGATGGTGGTTTTAAGNCCCCGCTTATGGGCTTCGTCTTGCTGGAAGATGAAAATCGAGAGGGATTCATCGAGCAAAGCGGTGGAGGTCAAATCATCGGCTTGGCCATTTTGAGTGGTCTTTTGCGCGTATTCCGGAGCCATTTCCGGCCGGTCAATCAAGGTCAAAACGAAATCATTTTTCATAAGGGATCCTTTCTGGGATTTCCTTCTTTATCTTCGCCTTTTATTTTATCGTGGAAAACAAAGAAAGACGAGCAAAGAAGAAAAAGAGCGATGGGGGTAGCCCATCGCTCCAATGAAGATCAGTCGGCGTAGAGGAGAGAAAGCTGAGTCTTCGGATCGAAGAACTGCATGACCTTGCCTTCGAATTCGACGTCGACATCATTGCCGGCGTTGAGTTTGGCCCGTTGTTCTTCGCTTAAGGGCATCGTCGCGACCCGGACGATGAGCGGCGTCTTATCGGCAGTCAAGACGTGAAGATGGACTTCGCTGCCCATCATTTCGCTGACTTCGATGCTGACGTGAATCGCGCCCGGATGGGGCTTCTCAGCCAGTTCCATATGTTCCGGACGGATGCCAAGGATGATGTCCTTGCCCTCGGGCGGAACTTGAACTTTGGCTTTGAGAAGTTTGGCTTTTTCGCCCTCGACGGGAAGGGTGGCACCAAAGGCGGTGACATAGTATTTTCCATCTTTGAGCGTCAACTTCGCTGGGAAGGTATTCATCTTCGGAGCGCCGATGAATTCGGCGACGAAGAGGTTCTTCGGCTTATCGAAGACTTCACTCGGAGTCCCGACTTGCATGATGAGACCATCCTTCATGATGACGATGCGATCGCCAAGGGTCATCGCCTCGGTCTGGTCGTGGGTAACGTAGACGAAAGTGGTCTGAATCTTTTTGTGAAGCAAGATGATTTCAGCCCGCATCTGGTTGCGGAGTTTAGCATCGAGGTTCGAGAGCGGTTCATCCATAAGGAAGACCTTGCAGTTCTTCACCATGGCACGACCGATCGCGACCCGCTGACGCTGGCCACCGGAGAGGGCTTTGGGTTTGCGGGTGAGATAAGGGGTGATGCCGAGAATCTCGGCAACATCGGTGACCCGTTTATAGATATCATCATTCGACATTCTCGGGCGCATGAGGCGGAGCGGGAAAGCGATGTTTTCGAAGACGGTAAGATGCGGATAAAGCGCGTAGTTCTGGAAGACCATCGAGATGTGACGGTCTTTCGGCTGCAGGTCATTGACGACTTGCCCGTCGATTGTAATCGTGCCTTCGGAGATGTCTTCAAGTCCAGCAATCATGCGAAGAGTGGTGGATTTGCCGCATCCGGACGGCCCGACGAAGACAACGAATTCCTTATCGGCGATATCCAAATTGAAATCGTGGACCGCTGTGACGTTGCCTTGATAGATCTTCTTGACGTTTTTTAAGATAACTTCTGCCATAAATATGTTGCTCCTTTTTTTAACCTTTCACGGCACCGCCGGTGACACCTTCAACATAGTACTTCTGTAGTAACATGAAGAGAATCGTGATTGGAACCGCAACAACGACACCGCCTGCGCAGAACATGGTGTAGTTCTTGAAGGTATTGCCTGCGGTCGAGAGGAAATCTTGAAGTCCGACAGCGACGTTCATGCCACTCGAGGTNCCAAAGGAGACGTAACGGGCGAAGACGAAGTCGCCCCACGGACCCATGAAAGCGGTCAAGAGGGTGTAAATGACGATNGGCTTCGACAAAGGAAGAATGACCTTCGTTAAAACCTGAGCGTTGGTCGCNCCATCGACACGAGCCGCTTCATCGAGGGATTTCGGTAACGTATCGAAGAAACCCTTGGAGATGTAATAACCCATGCCGCTTGAGGCCACGTAAACGAGAATCAAACCGGGAATCGAATTCGCCTGCGTCATGCCCAAGTCCGCCAAGACCCGATAAAGAATGATCATGGTGAGCATGCCCGGGAACATCCCGAGGACCAGCATGAAGTTCATAAGGAACTTCCGACCTTTAAACCGCAAACGCGAGAGGGTGTAGCTCATGCAAAGGACGATGACGGTTTGAACTAAGGCCGTCACCACCGAAATGATGAGGGTGTTGGTTAACCATTTGGGGAAGTTCGTCTTCGTGAAGAGATTCACGTAGTTATCGAAACCCCATTTCTGCGGAATGATGTAGCCCACCGGCTGCGTCGATTCGCAGCGGAACGACTGCAAGACAATGCAAACGAACGGGAAGAGCCAAATAATGCTCATTACGACGAGAATGATATAGATGATGACGTTGCCAATCACCCGTTTTCTCTTCAAACCCATGTGCTTCTTGTCCTTGAACGGGGCAGGAGTGAAGGCCATGTCGTTCGTCACGGGGGTGGTTTCTACCGACTCGGTTGGAGTCACTTTGGTTTCTTCCATTATTGGTAATCCTCCTCATGTTTGTTGGACGGCATGAAATTGTAGACAATCATCGAAAGAACAGCCGAGACCACGAAGACCAAGATACCGATGACCGAAGCCATATAGTATTCGGAGTTCGCGCCCATCGTGATCTTGTAAAGCCAAGTGATGAGCAAGTCGGTATAGCCGACCGAGCCCGAGGCTGCCGAGACGGCACCATTGGTTGGTCCGCCACCGGTCAGAAGGTAGATGACGTTGAAGTTATTCATATTGCCGATGAAACTCGTGAGGAGGTAAGGCCCAGTCACGAAGAGCATGTAGGGCAAAGTGATTTTGGTGTATTGCTGCCAAACGTTGGCGCCATCGATACGGGCGGATTCGTAGAGATCTTCCGGGATATTCATCAAGATGCCCGTCGCGATGAGCATCAAGTAAGGAATACCAATCCAGATGTTGATCAAGATGACCATGAGCCGTGAGACCCAAGGATTGGCTTTATCGCCGAAGAACGAGAAGTTGTCGCCAACCCAATGCCATTGCTGAAGTCGAGCGATGATGATGCCGTTATCGGCGAACATTCGGGAGACATAAAGCAAGGAGATGAATTGCGGAATCGCGATGGTGAGAACGAGAATCGTCCGCCAAACCTTCTTAAAGTGGATGCCTTTCTTATTGATCATGATGGCGACCAACATCCCCAAGAAGTAGTTGGAGAAGGTCGCAAAGAAAGCCCACATCAAGGTCCAGCCAAGGATTTCGCCAAAGGCCGCACTATAAGCGGTGTTCCCGCTCTTCCAGTTCAGTAGGGTGTTGAAATTGTTCCAGCCAATCCAACTGAAGAGGTTATTGGTATAACCGTTATTCGTGGCGCCGCTATAGTTGGTAAAGGCGACCAGAATCATAAAGAGAATCGGCATGACGGTAAAGACCAAAATGCCGGTGACAGGTAAGGCCAAGAGAGTTTTATGGAACTCATCATCGACCAAAGAACGGAGATCCTGTTTTCCGCTCTTGAGCTTTTTGCCCGTGGCTAAGATTTCTTCCGAGATCTTATTTTGTTTGATGTTGAGCCGCCAAGTGTAGATGAAGGCGACGATGAAGAATAAGGTCAAGATGCCATAGAGCAAGATTTTGAAGGAATTGTCGTGATAAACCGTGATGTAGGTATCCAATTCCTCGTTGTATTCTTCCGCCGGGCCTAATTTACCAAGCGAGGGGAGCATGCTGAGCCAGTAGCCACCCCAGAACACCATATAGACGATGAAGATTACTTCGAAGCTCAAAAAGAGAATGCCGCGAAGGATTTGCCCTCGCGCCAGTGAGCCGAAGCCCATGACACCGTAAGAGATTTTGGTTTTCCAATCGCCATGAACGAAGGTCAAACCAATGTCTTTTATCTCGTGCCAAACGCCCAAACCGCATTTCTTAAGAAAATGCCAAATCGTGATTCCCGCATTCTTAAACCAAGCTGGAATGCCAAGGAAGAATCGCGCAATGTGGTAGAGAAATCTCTGCCATTTAGATAACTTTAAGTATTCCAAATCGCTATATTCTAACCGGCTATGCTTTTCAACCGCTATTGGCGCGGGCGTTGGAGCGGATGTTGTCTCCGCTTCTTCAACCACGCTTTCAGGTTGTTTTTCCTTCTCGTCTTCCACCTGCATGGTGTTTCCTCCCTTTCTATCGGCTCTTAACAAGAAAGGTTGGAGCCCTTTCGAGCCCCAACCTTTGAAGCAAACGATTAGGCGGCGATCAACGAGACAGTGCCGCTAAGTTTACCGGCAGAATCCGCAGTGGTGACGAGTTGGATCTTCTTGCTACCAGCTTCAGCAGCGGTAACAACATAGTTACCAGTTCCTGCAGCATTGCCGAAAGCAACATCCCAGCTCTTGCCTTGGCGAACCTTGAATTCATCGCCTTCAGCAAGCGTAATCGCGGCAGAAGTCCAAGTATTGGTCGGATCTTCGGTCATCGCGATATCGCTATCCCAGTTGCAGCCGACAGAAGCGATCTTGCCGATAACGGTGAAGGCGCGCTTTTCAGCATCGGACATCTGGAAGAGAGCATCGATCTTGGCTTTGTAAGAATCCAAAGCAGTCTTGCAGCCAGCATCGGTCGATTCCGCTTTGATGAGATCGCTGCCAATGACTTTGGCGATATCCCACCAAGAACCATGAATCTGGCCTTGCGGAGTCGAATAAGCGTTCTGAGCAAGTAAGGCCGAGAGCGCCGGGTTGGCTTTCACCTTGTCCATCGCCTGGACCGCCTTATTGGACGGGCCCCAAGCAAAGGCATCAAAACGAGCTTCCTGGCAGGTCTGAGAGGTCAAATACTGAGCGAGTTTCGAGCAAAGCGAGGCTTTGGTCGCATCGGTTTGCGGCTTGACGCCCATCAGTTTGAAGCCCGAATAAGAACCAAGGTGATACGTGTTCTTATCGGTGCCGACAAATGACGGAAGCGGAGCGACGCCAAGGTTATCGCCAAGGGCTTTCTGGGCATTGTTGTAATCCCAAGTGCCGGAGACGACGATGGCCGACGGAGTCGCAGCGGTGAAATCCGCAGCGCTGCTCGAAGAGTTGTGGCTGGTGGATTTCACGAGCGTCTGCATGGCACGAGCGGCGATGATGCCTTTATCGGAATCGAAGGTATCATCGACAGCGGTGAACTTGCCCGAACTATCCGTGGTCCAGTTGCTGTGGCAGCCGGTGCCAAAGAAGAAGGAAGCGAGATACCAAGCCGAGGTCTCCATTTCGAAGGACCACTTCTTGCCAGCGGCTTCGCAATCGGCGATGAGGCTTTCCATCGAGGTGAGGTGAGTCGCATCGGTGATAACGCTCTTATCGTAGTACATGAAGTAGCCGTTATCAGAAGTCATCGGATAAGCATAGAGCGCATCGCCCGAAGTGACGGCGGCAATGGAGCCGGCGTCATTATCAGCGGTGATCGTCGCAGCGGCTTTCACGCCCAATTTGGCGAGAGCGCCACCTTGGACAAGACGAGCGAACTGGTCTTGAGCGAAGCAATAGATGTCGGCGCCGGCATCAACGTCGGTGAGCATCTGGGTGGCCGCGTTGGCCTCGGAGACGGTTTCGATGGTCGGGGCAATGCTAACGCTGTTGGCCTTAGCATAGTCATCGATCTCTTTGGCAAATTCTTCTTTGACACCAGCGGTTTCGGAGACCCAGATTTTAAGCGGGGTTCCTTCCGAAGTCGAGCTGGCGGCCGAAGAGTCGGCAGTCGAACTTGTCGAAGCGGTAGACGAGGCAGTAGACGAGGCAGCGCTAGAACCCGCGGCTGACGAGCCCGCGGTTGAAGTAGTGCCTCCGCCACAACCCGTCAGCATCGTTGCTGAATAGGCTGCGACAATCAACAGGATTTTCTTATTGAGTTTCATTTATTCTCCTTTCAATAAACGAGCTAACGAAGCGCTTACATTTTTTAGCAAACTAATAAAATGCAATATGTGCTTGGTTGACTCAATCCTGAAACATATTTTAGGACGACTTTTTCAAAAAGGAAACTACTAATAATATATCCCTCGATATAATCGAGCGATTCCATACGAAACTTTTTACTTATAAACAATTAATGTTTCGTAAGGGCTCAAAGTCGTAGTCGCGGAAAGCTCTTTGGCGTTCCGTTCAAGCGTCGACCAATAGAGGGTCGTGCCGGCTAAGTCGAGGGTCGCGGAAGAATCATAGGCGCCGTTAGCGTGATAAACGCTATAGGTTTTCCCCGATGCCGAATCGGGCAAATCGTACTTCAATAAAGTCCGCGTGCTATTGAAACTCGGAGTCAAAGCCGCCGCTTCGCTCGCGGCTAAATGGAGGCCCGAAAGACCTTGTTTCAAGGCAATCAGGCGCTGATAGTTCGTGAAGATTTCCGGATGGGCGATTTTGTTTGAATAATTGAGGGTATTGACCTCGTAGGAGGCGTTATAGGAGTTTTTGCTGCCACCTTTGCTCCGGAGCATCTCTTCTCCAGCGAGCATGAAGGAGGTGCCTTCGGAGGTGAAGACGACACTATTGGCCAAAACGTTCATTTTCGCCACGGTGGCCGCATCGCTAGAGACGGCGGTCTTTGTCGCCGCGATTCGATCGGCTAAAGTGTAGTTATCGTGGCAGGTGACATAGTTCGTAGTCTTATCGGGATCCGCGATGGTGACGCTGCCTGAGAACGTNGTGCCCTTAACGCCGTTAAGAATTCGATTAGCGTCGAGGGTTTCAATCGAACTCGTCGTGTTGGTGACCCAGCCGAGATCCTTATCGCCTGATAAGCCACCTTTGATCAACCCATCGCGCATTTGATCGTTGAATTGACCATAGCCAACGAAGGAGTTGCCATTCACTTGCTTGGCTTGTTCCGCTTCTTTGAGCGTGGTCGTTCCACCGGTCCAAGGCTCGCCATAAATCGCGATGCTCGGATTGATGGCTTTGGCNGCGGATGTCACTTCGTTCATCGTCGTGATATCGTGAAGACCCATGAGGTCGAAACGGAAACCACCGAGCTTATATTCTTTGCTCCAGAAACTGACGGAATCTTTGATAAACTTCCGCATCATCGAATGATCCGAGGCGGTTTCGTTACCGCATCCTGAGCCGTTCGACAAAGCNCCGGCATCGGTGTAACGGAAATAATAGNCTGGCATCAAGATATCGAAGTTCGAGCCCGTGGCACCCGCAACGTGGTTATAGACGACATCCATGATGATGTTGATGCCGGCGTCATGGTAAGCCTGAACCAAGGCTTTGAATTCTTTGATGCGGGCATAGCCNTCTTTCGGATCGGAGGAATAAGAGCCTTCGAGGCAGTTGTAGTTGAGCGGATTGTAACCCCAATTGAAGCTNGGGTGGAGTTCATCGTTGGCTTGGTCGAAAACCGGGATGATTTGCACGGCATTGACCCCGAGTTCTTTGATGTGGTCGAAGCCGGTTTTGACGCTGACGCCATTTTCACTATAAGTCGTGCCGCTTTCCGCCATGCCGGCGAAGCGTTTGCGGTTATTCTCTAAGCCCGTCCAAGTGGCAGAAGAGGTGACATCGGCAACGTGAGTTTCGTAGACGGTGAGGGCTTTGCGGTCGATCGCGATCGCCGAGACATCGTCCCATCCCGTCGGATTGGTCTTGCTGAAATCCACGATCATTCCGCGCTGACCATTGACGCCACAGCCTTTGGCATAGGGGTCAACGCATTCCTTGTCTTGATAAACGCCATTACTCACGACATAGGTGTAATATTTGCCCTCCAAATCGCCGGGGACGACGAGAGAGAAGACGCCTTTGTCGCCTTTCGTCATCGGATAAGCGGTGAAAGTATCGCTGCCGCCAAGACTCGCTGGCGTGCCGTTATCATAAAGACGGAGCGAAATAGAACTCGAGAGAGGCGACCAAACTTTAAAGCTGGTCTCCTGAGCGCTATAAACCGCGCCAAGATCATCGCCGTCATAATGGAATTGCGTAGCAAAATCCGTCGATCCGAAGAGCAAAGTCTTGCTGACGTTCGCCNTCAAGACATCGCCATTATTGAGCGTGACGATNAAAACATAATTCTTCGTGAAATCCACAGTCGTNGAATTNGGCAAGACCACGTCGACCCGAATCCGATTGCCGACTTTATCGTTTGTGAGGGCGACTTCGCCGTCGATTTTAAGGACGTAAGAGNTGATGCCTAAATTCGCCAATAAGGCAATGCGCGAGGTGGTGGCGAAAGTCGCCATCTTGATNTTGCCTTTCATGTGACCGGCGGTATCGATATAGACGTTGCTATCGCCGGAGACGAGATAAACGTTATAGACGCCNTGAGCGTCTTTTTCATAGAGGGAGAAATCGATGAATAAGTCCGATCCGCCACAGTCTTTATCGGTCCAAGAATCGCCGCCTTTGCGGATGAGGAAACCTAAACCACTATTGACGGGATCGCTCCACGAAGACAACGGATACGAAGCGACAACGCCCCAATCATCTTTGCCATTGAAACTAAAGGCAGCGCCGTCACTTCCCACCTGCCAAAGCCACATATCCCAAGCTTTGTAGATGCCATCTTTTCGATAATAGTGGAATTGAATCGAGGGTTCGTTATAGGTCGGGGCAGCGGGCAAATCAAGGTCGATCGAATGAGGGCTGGTCGAAGAGACGCTATTCGAAGAGGAACCAGCGCTTGAAGAAGATCCGCTATCCGAAGAGGAGGTTAATGAACTCGTGACCTCCGAAGTTATGGTGGAATCCGTCCCCGAAGAAAGCATAGCGGATGAGCTCGTGGCTCCTCCGCAACTCGAAAGCGTCAAAAATGACGTGGCGAAGACGAAGAGCGTTTTGTTTTTCCGCATGTGATTTCTCCTGTGTTTTTTAAGAATGTTTTTCCCGACAAAAAGGAAGAAAAACCTTTTATGGCGCCGAATGGACTTATTATAGCACTCTATGAGCGGGGCTTGAAAAGCCCCCTCGGCGATTCCTTAGGCCATGATGACGCTAGAAAAAGCGCCGAGTTTCAGCTTGCCGTTGGCGAGTTCCGGTAAGCGATGCGTGGTATTGATTTGCTCGAGAATCTTCGTCGCGGGGGCGCTGACTTCAACATTGTGCGAAGCGAAATTGTGGACAATGGTGATGCTGTCGCTCCCCGAAGTCAGAGTATAAGCCAATACGCTCCGTTCGCTCGTTGCTAATTTGGCGACGGCCGAAGTGAGGATGGCNTTCTTGATGAACGAATACTTATTGCGGAGGTGAATCATCATTTTGTAGTGGTTGAGTAGCGAAAACGGTGTCGCTAGTTGCTCCGCCACGCCGATTTTCACCTGGACGGTGGTGTTGAGTTCGGGTCGGTTGGTTTCGGGGAATTTGCATTCACCCGTCTTGTCGCTCGAGGACCAAATCATCGGCAAACGCCTCTTGACATCGCTTAAATCATCGGTGGTGCTTCCGGTGGTGCGAACGCCAATTAAGGCGATTTCTTCGCCATAATAGGTGTAAGACGTCCCGGGAAGAAGAGCATAAAGACTGCAAGCGGCTTTATAGGTTTCGGGGGTGGTGAAGTTCTTGCTGACCCGGTCTTGGTCGTGATTCGAAAGGAAGTAGGACGAATAGGCTTCCGCATTCGCTTTATGCATCTGGGCTTCGTTATTCTCAAGGCTCTCCGCAAAATATTCCGATCGGGTGTAGCCTTTGACCAGACTCACGATATTCATTGCTCCGCCGGTGGCCGTGCCAAAACGGAAGAAAGAGTTGCAGCTTGAGGCGTAATAGGAATTGACGATGGCTTCGTCGGCCCAGCATTCGCCAACCATGTAGAAATTCGGATCGTATTGGCGGGCGGTGCTCATAAGCCAGGNGAGGAAGTTGACGTTCGGGGTTGTCGAGTTGTAGTAATAATAAAGCACGGCATCGAGGCGGAAGCCTTTGACGCCATGGTCAATCCAGAACTTGACGATCTTGTCCATTTCGGCGCGAACCCCGGTCGAATCGAGATTGAAATCGGGCATATCGGCTCCGAAGCGGGACTCATAATAAGTTCCTTTGTAACTATGTTGTCCACCATCCCCCCAAGTGAACCAATCGGCTTTCGAATCGCTGGCGGTATTGCCTGAAATATAGTCGGCGTAAGACTGGGTGAAATAAGGGTGGGTTACCGAGCAATGGTTTAACACCATGTCAATCATGATATCGATGTTGTAGGTTTTGGCGGCAGCCACCAAAGCATCGAAATCGTCTAAGGTGCCATAATCCGAATTGATGGCGTAATAATTGGCGATATCGTAGCCATGATAGGAAGGAGAAGGGCAAATCGGCATCAACCAAAGCGAGCGATAACCCATCTCGGCGAGATAAGGCAATTTTTCTTTGACACCATTGAGATCGCCGATTCCATCGCCATTGGAGTCATAGAAAGAACGGACGAAAATCTCATAATGCATCGANCCTTTTTCGTTCGTGGAATCCGCAAAGGCGTAATTTTCGCTATCGTCATGCTGGAGCGGAAGATCATCGTCATCCACCCAGGTGGAAGACGAAACGCTTGAAGAACTTGAAAGGGGAGTGCTTGAAAAAGAAGAGTCGGAAGAAACTGACGCTTCGGAACTCGACGAAGAAGTGGCGTTTTGGGCGCAGCCCGTGATCGAAGAAAGAGCGACCAGGGCAAGAAGAGAAAAGAAATAACGAGGTTTCATGGCAAGATTTACCCTACGATATTGAGCATGCAATCGTCGATCGAGCCCCAAATACCGGCTTGTGGGCTTTCAATATGAAGACCAACGCTGAGCGTATCGCCCGCTTTGTAGGCGATGTCTTTCACGATGGCGTCATACCACGTGCCATAGGAGGTGACTTTGGTGCTGGTGCGACCGACTTCCGTGCCATTGATCTTCACGTAAAGGTAGAAATTTTCCTTGGCGGTATCGGCATCGGTGCCATTTCCGCCGCCCATGGTTGAGGCTTGGAATTTATAGGTTCCGCTCGCCGACAAACTGACCGCTTGCTCCAAATCGAAGTTCATCGTGTCGGCATCTTTGGCCCAGAAATTGAAGTTATACGAGCCCGTCTGCGGGTTTTCTTTGGTGACTTTGGCGATGTAATTGTCGCTGGCGCTCGCTCCATTGAGGGTCAGAGTCCACGGGGTCAAAACCCCATCTTCAAAGCCGTAGTTACTTAAGAAGTTTTTCTCAAGAATCGTCAAATGGCAAACGACCGCCTGCCCGCCTGCCGTGCCGGCAATATCGTATTTTCCATTGCCTTTGGCTTTGGCGGCTTCGATGTCGAAACTTTCCCAAGTGACGGGAATCGCCGCTTTGGAATTATCGTTATAGATGACGTTGACACTCTCGGGTAAGCTGAAGGTCTCGTAGGTGTAGTGCGAAATGCTCACATCCTCGATGCCATCGATATATTTATCGACAACGTTGCCATAGCGCATCAGGTTGAAAACCTTTAAAGACTCCAAGGGTTTTCCTTTGGCGTCAAAGAAGGCCTGGTTATCCACCGCGCATCCGCCATAGTATTGTCCAGCATCTTTCGCATCGTATTCGCTCGCGTAAGAAGCGGCCCAGCCGGAGCCGTATTTCTCCCATTTGACTTTATTTTCATCAAGAGAATTCTGTCCGACGCTGATCCAGGTCCCTTCCCAGTAGCAGATTCCGATCCCGTTGCTCATCGAATTCACAACGCAATTCGTGATTTCACGGACCGAATTAGTTTGTCCCGCGATGGTGAAAGGATAGTCTTTCTTATCGTAGCCTGAGGTGGCGCCGATCGTGTTGCTCCAGAAATCGGTATCCTCCGTCGTATAAGCGTATGACGTCTCCAAAATCATGACTTTTTTCTTATAGGTCGTGGCGATGGCGTTGAGGACACTCGAAAGATTCTCTAACGTGCCATGCCAATAGGGATAATAAGAACTTCCAAACACGTCATAATCCACGTTATAGGTGGCTAATTTCGCGGCATAATCCGCGTAATTCCCGGTCTTTTCGGGGTTGGTGAAGTGCACGGCGATCAAGGCATCCGGACAGACTTCTCGGACGGCTTTGGCGCCAGAATTCACTAAGCCTGCATAGAAGGAGAAACGGGTTTCGCCAGCCATTTTGCCTCCCGTGGTTTCGTTACCGAGCTGGACCATGCGGATTGCGACTCCGGCATTGACGAGTTGAGTTAAGCAATCTTTGGTGTAGGCGTATAACGCTTCACTCTTTTCCGTGTAGTCCATCGCCGCCCAAGCTTTGGGGCATTGCTGTTTGGAAGGATCGGCCCAGAAATCGCTATAGTGGAAATCGAGAAGAAGTTTCATCTGATAGGCCGTTGCCCGTTTTCCGATGGCGATCGCTTTGGCGAGATCGTTATTGCCGCCGCCATAGCCTTTTCCCGCGGAATTATACGGGTTATTCCAAATCCGGACCCGAATCGTGTTGACGCCGGATTCGCTCAGGACTTTGAAGACATCGGCTTCTTTGCCATCATAGTCGTAATATTTGACGCCGCTTTCTTCTTCGGCGATGACGCTCGAAGCATCCATGCCAAGAATGAAATCATCGGGCATATTCTCGACTTTGTTTACGTAAAGAGTTGAGGCGAGCTTCGCGTCATTACGGGAAGAAACGCTTGAAGAAACGCTGGAAGAAGCGTCCGAGGAAGTGCTTGTGGGAGAAGAAACACCCGTTTGTCCACAGCTGCTCAAAGCCAAGATACTTAAAAGATAAACGACGGCTCGACTCCATGACTTTTTCATCGATAAATCCTTCTTTCTGGAATGAGATTGAGCTTGCGTAAGAAGCCCTGGAGCTTAAAGAACTTTTATTCTTTAGGCTGCGAATCCTCTAGCGGATTATGGTAGGGGAAAACAAAAGTGGAACCAAAGAAAAAGAAACAAATCACCATCGCCGTCAGCGGCGTATTGACCAAATCGATAATGAGGGTGATGGGGAAATTGAATGAGGGCCAGCCGGAGCCGAAGAGGACGGCGGCGAAATAGACAAAAACCGCGCAATTGATAAAGAAAAAGGTCGCGGTGAGCACCAAAGCGAAAATGCTGCGCCGACCATAACGGGAATACATTAAGGTTCGCATGATGTAAGAACCTTTCGTAAGAGCGTTTTTGCAAAAAAGGATTGCCGTGACCAAAATGACGAAATGGATGCCGAGATAAAAGAGTTCAAGGACATTGTTATTCATGCTGCCTTCTTGATAGATCTTGCCAGCCGCATAAATAAAAGAGATGACCGCGATCAAAGCCAAAACGATTAAAGAGCAAAAGAAGGCGATCAGGTAACCCTTTTCCTTTTTGTCCATCATAACGGGTGTATTTTAGCATAAGAGAAGAGCTTCGCCCATTTTTCTTTTTTTCACTCCGAAAAGAGCCTCGTTTCAGAAAGAAAATGCTTCTCAGAAAGAGGTTTCCTTCACAAAGGGCAAAAAAGAAACCTTCATTTTCTCGCGCGCGCATTCTTCTTTTATTATAAAGAGCAAAAAAGCAAAATCCTGACCCTCAAAACCCCCTCTTTTCTTTTTGAGGGACGGGAGTTCCTACACAAAAGGCAGGGGTCTGTCCCCTATGCAAAAGCCGTTAAAGCCATTAAAATAAAAAGAACCAGGAAGAGAAACGAGAGCAAGAGAATGAAGGAGTCTCTCGCTTCGCCTCCTTGGATAGAGTGTTTTCAGAAAGGAATTTTCTATGAAACAGAAAAGGCTGGTTCTTCTCAGCGGACTCTTTTTGAGTCTCTTNATCTCAGGGTGTGCGAAGACATCGCCTTCCTCTTCGAGTTCGTTAACCGCGTCCTCGAGCGACGCCTCTTCTTCGGAAGCGNCCTCTTCGAGTTCAACGCCATCCTCGTCTTCGTCCTCCTCTTCGTCTTCATCCTCTTCGAGTTCTTCCTCTTCAAGCCATGGCAGTTCGTCCTCGTCCTCGTCTTCCTCCAGCTCGATTGATTACGGGGATGATATTACCTTCACGGGTCTCGTCAAAGTCTATTATCATAACGACAATTCCTCCGTCTATCCTTCGAAACGGCTTTGGATTTGGGGCACGAGCGTCGCCGGGAGCGAATACGGTTTTGATAATCAAGGAAATCCGGATGATTTCGGCATTTATAAAATCTTTGATCTTTCCACTGCGGTTTTTGCCACGCCCGATATGACCGCGATGCGATTTTTGATTAAGAACGTCGGTTCTTGGGGCGGGCAATCACCCGATATCGTGACGGGTTTCAACAAGTATTATCCCTTCCGCACGAATGAAAACGGCAAGGAAATGCTGACGATTTATTGCGTTGATGAAAGCACGAGCGTCAGCACTTATAACCAGAAAGCCGACGCTTTGGGCGANCGGCTTAGCGAAGCGAATTTCACCTCTTGGAAGACGATTTCCTGCGCCGGNACTGGCGTTCCGGGAGACCGAAAAGCCAGCGATGTCGGCTTATGCGTTTCCTATTCGCTTTACGCTTTCCCCCAATCCTATTGGCAATTGGATTCCGACACCCAATATTCCTCCAAAGAAAGTTATCTCCTTTCGAGCGGAAAACCCAATTCGAACGCTTGGACGATTGCCTTGGATGCAGAAGCGGTTTGCACCAATATCTATTCGCTCGAAGTCATTTTCGCTTCGGACACCAGCAAAATCAAAGCCCGCAATGTCAGTTGGCTCAAACTTTATGATACGAGCAAATTTGAAAGTGATTATTGCTACGANGGCACGGATTTAGGCTATAGCCGGAGCAATGGTCAGAACTANTTCAAACTTTGGGCGCCAACGGCGGGACGGGTGACGATCAATATCTATGAATCCGGAACTCCTAACGCCTACAAAGACGCGAGCGACAAAGAGAATCACGATGCCAAATACAAGACGATGGAAATGCGCTATAAAGGCCAAGGGCTCTGGTCTTATTCCGATCCGACGCCTTTCTATCAAGGCCGTTTCTATACCTATAGCATCATCACGCCCGAAGGGACTTTCGAAACGATTGATCCTTACGCCAAGAGCAGTGGACTGAATGGCCTTCGCGGGGCGGTTTTAACCGATGAGGATTTTGAGAAGGCGACCCCCGATGGTTTTGCTACCTCCTTGGAGACGATGGAGAAAAATGATCCGATCGCTTCGCCGAATGATCTCTCGATTTACGAAGTCCATGTCCGCGATTTCACCGCCGATAAGAGTTGGGTGTCTTTAGCGGGCAACGCGAATGGCACCTATAACGCCTTCGTCGAAGAGGGCACGAGCTATGAATCCGGCGGCGTCAGCGTCAAAACCGGCTTCGATTCCTTGAAGGAACTCGCGCCGAAAGCCATTCAGCTCCTCCCGGTCTTTGATCAGGATAACGATGAACGGACCTTAAGCGTGACCACCGATGGGGTGACAACCACGAAAAAGCCCGACTATAACTGGGGCTATAACCCGCTCAACTACAACGTGGTCGAAGGCTCTTATTCTTCCGATCCGAGCAGTGCGACCACCAAGATCAAAGAATTCAAAAACCTCGTGAAGAAATGCGCCGATAACGACATCCGAGTGATCATGGACGTCGTTTATAACCATATGGCTTCGACCTCCGATAATGCCTTCAACAAGATTATGCCGAAGTATTATTTCTTAACCAATGATGCCGGGTATTATTACGACGAAACCGGCTGCAATAACACCATCGCGACCGGACGAAAGATGGCGAAGAATTTCATTGTCCAATCGGTCAAATTCTGGGCTCAGCAATACGGAATCAAAGGCTTCCGTTTCGACCTCATGGGCGCGATTGAATCCTCGACGATGCGCGCGATTAAGGATGCTTTATACGATATCGATCCCCAGATTGTGGTTTATGGGGAAGGCTGGAGAGTCGGCGGCGATTCGACGACCCAAGCGACGACTTCCGTGGTGTATTCGACGCTAGGCGATAATGGCAAAGGAAGCGTCGGCTGCTTCAATGCCGGCGGACGCGATGGACTCAAAGGCGAAACCCAAGATGGCCATCCAGCCTATGGCTTCATGAGCCAAGGCCAAGCGGATTTGACGGATGACAAGATGTATAACGCCGCCTGCACCTATTTGGGCGAAGACCGTTATTCGACTCTCAATGGACTCAAGACCCCGCCTTCGCAGACCCTCAATTATGTTTCTTGCCACGACAATTACACCCTCTACGATTCGATGAAGTGGTGTCAGAACCAAGGCGCGGGCGCCTCGGGGGAAATCGAAGCGGCGATGAAGGCCACTTTGGCTTGCTCCTCCTATGTGCTTTTAAGCCAAGGCATCTCGTTCTTCCAAGGGGGCGAGGAACTCTTCCGGAGCAAGCTCATCAAAGAAGGCGAAGACTATTACGATACGATCACGAGCGATGATGCTTGCACTTTGCCTGATGGGGTGAAAATGGTCCGTAACTCCTACAAATATGGCGATGCCATCAACGCTTTCCGTTGGGATCGGAAACTTACTTATCAAAGCTATTTCAAGAAATTTGCCGAGGCGTTTAAGACCCGGACAACTCTTGTTAAAGAAGGCTATCTTGGCGTGGACTATAACGCGATTCAAGGTTCCTACACGAGCGGTGGGACGAGCTACAAATATTCGCGGCTTTGGGACGATATGGTCAAGACCGATGCCAATGGTCATCGGGCGATCTTAGCGGCTCAGACCGAGTTCAGCAAGATGCCGAGCGCCACTTTAAAGGATTTCTATTCGATCTTAGGCGGACGGATGAATGGCGCCAAGGATACGTTAGGGATTGGCAACGGTTCCTTAGAAGTCGTCTATGATTCGACGGGGACTTATCAATCCGGCGATCTCTTAAGCGATTCGCAGCTGGCGAATAACGCGATGAGCGTTTCAGCTTATCAGCACCTCATTTTGCGACGTCTCAGTTGAGCCTTCCTTCATTCTTTGCTACAATAGGGTTTCCGAGATTCGTCATTCTTCCTTTGAGGAGGATGGGCTATGAACCCCAAAAGTTTAAAGGTGTTCCTTTTAACGCTCTTAGCGGTTTCGATTCTTCTTTCGGGCTGGGCTTTCGGTGCTTTAGCGGCAACCCTTTAAATTCCTTTAGGGGACGTTGCCCTAAAAAAGAGTATTTAAGACTAAATCCTCATTTTTGGGTTTAGTCTTTTTTGATTAAGGGCGAAAAACGATCCTTCAAACCAAGAAAGAGGTTTTGAGTGGTCGCTCATTTGAAAAAGTGGTCGCTCTTTGCAATCTGAAAAGAAAGTCGATACTAAGAAAGGTTTTGCTTTGCCTTACTTTTTTGTATACAAAAAGCCCTTACAATTGAGCTGAAAGCGCTTGCAATGGGCATTTTACTGACTTATCATTTCACCATTGAAAGCGCCTTGCGGCGTTTTTGAGGTATTAAAAATGAAAAAATTCTCAAAGTTACTCCTTGCCTTAGGCGGGATCTCAGCCGTTGGTGCGGGACTCGCTGTTGGCATAGTCAACAATAACGTCAAAGCGGCAGAACCAGTGAAAGCCACTGCGACAAATGGTGAGAAACGTTTTACGCTTTTATTTGATTCGACTTCTTATTGGCCAAACGCGAACGCAATTGTCAAGGCTACTTATAAAGATGGTGGTGCCGTCACTATAACGAAAGATGCCGATTTGGATACCGATGCCACTAATAGTAGTTATAACTCAGTTGTTTTGGGCGGCACTACGTACCGTGCATTATCCATGGTAGTTGATATTTCGACCTTCACTTACGGGAATTTCTCTTTTGATCGAATCAATCCGTCCGACGGAACAACTTGGAACTCCTCTGGATGGGTTTTGTCGCCTTCGAATATTAAAAATGGATCTGATAATACCATTAAGTTTAGTGGCGATAACTCCGGGAACCAAACCTTTACCAATTATGGTCTCTATTACAAGATGAGTTTGCATACTGGCCTTTCTTTAGGAACAGTCTCTAGTTCTCTTGTTTATGGGGGCAGCGATTATGCTCCTGCTGATCCGACGGCAATCGATGGCTATGATTTCAAAGGATGGTATACGAATTCCGCTTTGACGACTGCTTATACATCTACCACGCCTACTAGCGATTATAACCTCTATGCAAAATACGAAATGAATGCTACGGGTTACGCTACGGATTTCCTCTCGAAGACTGGAACCGAATGTGCCGCTGGAGCGGTTTCTTCTTCGAACTGGTCTTATCTTCAAACCGAATATTTGGCTTTATCATCCACTAATCAAAGCGCCATCACCAGTGCCGATGCCTTAGTGAGTGGAACGCCCATTCAGCAATGTGCAGCTCGCTATGATGAAATTATGAAAAAATACACTGCATATCACGATTTCGCCGATCGCTCTACTGGGCATGCAGCGGCTATTGTTTCATCTCATGGTGATTCTTCTTCAACCGTTGTTCTTGGCGGCTTAGCGGCCATTGCCGTTCTTGCTGCTGGCGGTTACTTCTTCGTTCGTAAAAAGAAGAACGCCTAAGACGCTAATCTGATCTGATCAGCCGGGTTAATCTCCCGGCTTTTCCTTNTNNATNGCANTATCAATGGTCTTTATTTACTTAACCATTGGACGAAAAGGCTTTCTAAAGCGTCTTATTAGGCATACAACTTCGGGTTGTTTTCGATTTTGAACGTTTGGGAGTAGAATAGGCTTCGTTCAATGAAATCCATCCTTAAGGAGGATGTTACACGATGAAAGAAAAGAAAATCCGTTGGTCATTATTGCCGCTCAGTGCTGCCTTAATCGTCTTGCCACTCGTCGCTTGTCAGAAAACGACTTCCTCGTCTTCGAGTTCAACTCCGACGAGTTCGTCTTCTTCGCAACCGAC